>JAEEGK010013920.1_pt1 | contig 18047 bp, 16 predicted proteins | sample 8958771 | NCBI WGS metagenome assembly JAEEGK01 (sample SAMN16246547, study PRJNA631951) | gut metagenome | biome: gut microbiome; feature: rumen; material: SC-attached | host: Bos | place: Iran: Karaj | collected 2018-10
AATACAATTTAAAAGAGAATAATACATAAATAATTAATTCAAACTAAAAAATTTTTTAATAATAAATATTCAAAAGTATTATATAAACCTATTTTCCAAATTTATTTGGTTTATTAAGTAAATCTAAAACACCACCACCTCCACTATTATTTCCTTTTCCACCTTTATTAGGTTTATCTCCAATCATTTTTTTATTATCACCAGGAAGAGCTTTCATCCCCTCACCTTCAAGTAACTCTTTATATTCATCTCTATAAGCATTAGCAACCATACCACCAAAAGAACCTAATCCTCCAATTCCAGCAACCATATTATTTCCAGCATCAACATTTTTTCCTAATTTAATTCTTTCTTCTCTAGTTTCAATTTCTGTATGATGTTGATCATAAGGTAAACCACAATCACAAGTATAATTAGAAGAAAATTTTTTACAAGAACAACCTTTTGTACATTTTTTAGTAACTGGATCATGATCTTCAAATGAATGATGACATGAACATTTTAAATCCATACTACCATGAATTGGGACATAATTAAATAAAGGACATTTACAATTTTTACAATTTACTTTTTTATTTTTAATATTATCAAAATTATGATTTCTATATCTATGTTTACAGAAACATAATGATGATGGTCCTATTGATTTACATTCTTCACCACGAGAATTTGCATAAAAAACATATAAATGATTTGCTCTTGCATATGCTACTTTTTTTTTATATGCTTCAAATTCTTTTTCTGTCATCATTTTTCCACCATCATCATCACCTACAATATTATAGTAATCAAGATATGCTTGTACATCTTTTGTATGATCTGCTCCTACTTTTATATGTTCTACATTTCCACCTGCATAATTATGACTTTCCATTTTTATTTTTATTATTTTATTATTTAACTGGACATTTATTATTTTTTTTACTTTCTTATAATTTATTAATATAAAATTAAAATAAGTTAAAAAATAAGAAATATTAAAATTAATTAATCAATTATATTATTTATGCATTTATTTATCATTCCTATAGAATAATTATCATTAGATTTAATAAAATTAGCTTTATGTAAATATTCTAAAGCTAAATTATTATTTCCTAAAAATGCTAAAGTTGTTCCTATTGCATTTAAAACATCAATATTTCTAGAATCAATACAATATAATTTAATATATAATTGAAGAGCTTCTTTAAATCTTTTCATTTTTTTATAACAATGGCCTAAATTAAGAATAAGAGTCTGAGTAGTAATAGATCTATCTTCATTATTACAAATAGAAACTCCTTTTAAAAAAAATTTTTCAGCTTCATCAAATTGTCTTTGTTTATAATAAACAACACCAATTTCATTATAAATTAAAGGATCATTAACAGATAATAAAAGTGCATTTTGAAAAGTAATAAAAGCAGTTTTAAAATTATTAGTTCTAATGAATTCCATTCCAATATAAAGATTACTATAATGACATCCAGGAAATAATCTTAAACAAGTTCTATAAGCATTTAAAGCTTGATCAGATTCATCTTGTCCAGCATATGAATTACCCAAAGCAATCCAACCTTCAGGAAAATTTTTATTTAATTGATTACATTTTAAAAAATATTTTCTACTTAAATCAAATTTTTTTATACTATAATAATAACATCCAACTGCATACCATGAAATAAATTTATCACCACAATTATTTGCTAATTTATATGCTAATGAATATAATTCACCTACTTTATTTAATTCTATCATACAACTACATAACATTGGTATTATTTCTAAATTATAAAAATCTTCTTCGTTTATTTTTTTAAGTTTATTAAATGTATTTGTGTAATCTCTTGCTATAAAATATTTTTCTGCTTCCATTTTCATTAAATCTTGATCTTCATTTTTATATAAAATATCCATTACATTTGCTTTTTCTTCATTTTCATTTTCTTGAATTTCAATATCACTTTTTCCAGTCATATAAATATTATCATCTATTTTACTTTTGAAATAATCATATAACCAATTATTATCATTTGAAAATGAAAGTGTTGATAAGAGATTATTTTTACTTTCTAAATTTAATAATTGATGATTTAATAATATATCAAATGCTTCTATATTATTTGGATCATTTTGTAATGATAATAAATAATTTCTAATTGCTGGTTGTTTATTTTCTTGCATTTCATATGCTTTTCCTATTAAAAGATATCTTATTGAATGTAAAATTTTGGTATCTGATTTATTATTTAAAGGAGCTTCAAAAGTTATTGGATCTTTTTCTAAAAATGAAATTAATGATTCATAATCTTCACAATTATATAATGCTTGTCCTATTAAAATTAAAAAATTTAAATTGAAATAAACCATATTATATTTTTGAATTAAATTTACACATCTTGAATATTCTTTATTAAGATATAAACATTTTGCTAATGTAAATATATTTTCACTTATACTTTTCATTTCATGATTTAATGAAAAATTTAAACTTTTTTCAGCATAAAAAAGTGCATTTTTATATAAATTAAGAGATAAATATTTATCAATTAAAAATTTCATTTTTGAAAGAATATGTTCATATGTTACATATATTTCTTTATTATTTAAATTATTATTTGGAGTAAAAGTATTTTTTTCTTCAGACATTTAATTTAAATTTTAAATTTTTTATTTATAATTAAAAATTATTTATTTACAATAAATGAAAAAATAAATATTTGTTCTATTTCACATTAAAAAGAATATTATTACTATTATAATTAATGAAATTATTTTTATTATTAAAAGAAAAATTATTTGATTTATTAAAAATTAAATCAGTTGATGAACGACTTAACATTTTTGATGCACTATTAACTCTATTTAATTTTTTATTACCATAAATATTTTTTGTATTATTTCCAGAATTATTTTTTATTCTTTGATTATTCATATTTATTTTATGAGAATGATTTGTAACTTTTCCTCCATTTTTTTTATTTATTACACTTGATGCTCTTAAATAACCATTCATTATTCCATTTAATAAATTTTTATTTGGATTTTTTTGATAAACATTTTGAATTAATCTATTTTTATTATTCATATTATTAAATATATTTACACTACTCTTATTTTTATTATAATGATTTAAATTATTATTAAGTTTCTCAAAATGATTATTATTATTACTTAATTCATTTTTTTTTATTCTTTTATCTTCATTATCAATATTAGGATTTTTATTTATATTATTATTTATTTTATTTGATAATATTCCAATTGAAGAATTTGAATGAGAAAGTTGTCTTTTTTTTGTTGTACTAATTGGTCTTGTAGTTTGATTTGAATTTTTTTCATTTTTTGTATTTGGAATTCTTGTTGAATTAATACTTTGTTGATTTGTATTATTATTAGGTGTATTATGCTTTATTATATTTATATTATTATTATTTGTTGAATTTGTAGTTATAGTAACTTTCTCTTTTAATATTTTATTATTATTATTTTCTTCATTTTTAATTTTTTTTTCTAATTTTTTCTTAGATTCAACTTCATCTTTATTATAATAAAAATTTTTAAATGAATTTTTATAACTTTCTCCTCCTAAAATTTCCTCATATCTCATTTTAGTTTCTTCTCCAATTTTATCAATACTTTCACAATATCTTTTATCAAAATTATCTTTTTTTTCTGGAATAAAAGGAGCAGGTAAACTTTTATTTTCCAATTCTTTCCAAGGATAATATTTTAACCAAGGATGTTCCTTCATTTCTAAAGCTCCATATTTCGATCCTAATCTATTATCAGCTTTCCTAATAAGTAACTTATTAATAAAATCAGCACTTTCAGGACTCCATCCTTGTCTTAAATCATCTTTTTTAATACAAGCTTGAACACTAATCATTTGTTCTTTAATTTCCTTTCTATTTTTTCCATAATAAGGTCTTTTTCCCATCATAAATTCATAACCAATAACACCAACGGCAAAAAAATCAACAGGAAAAGAATGATTTTTTCCTCTCATAACTTCAGGTGACATATAACCAGGAGTACCACTAGTTTCACTAGAATTATCGTTCATATTCTCTTTAGCAATACCAAAATCAGTAATTCTAACATAACCTTTATTATCAAGTACTAAATTTTCTGGTTTTATATCACGATGAATAACATTATTACCATGAATGTATTCTAATGTATATACCATACATGCTATAAAAAATCGTGTTTGTTCTTCTGAGAAACGACGATAACGAGATATGTGATAACGAAGATCTCCTCCTGATAACATATCCATTATTAAATATAAATTGTCTCTGTCTTGAAAAGCGTAATGCATGTTTACTATGAATGGATGGTTTAGAATTGATAAAAATTCTCTTTCACTGTTTATTGATTTTTCACTTTTTTTATTTATTATTTTTAATTTTGACATTTCTTTTAATGCATATATTTCTTTTGTTTTTTTAAATTGAACTTTCCATACTTTTCCAAAACCTCCTTTTCCAATTACATATAAAAATTGAAATGAATTTTTATTTATAGATGATGATTGATTGTGAATTAGTGGTGTATTTTTTAATTGTGTATTTTCTTCCATAATTTTATTTAAAATTTCTTATTTTAAAATATTTAAAATATATTTTTTTTCTATTAAAAAATATATAATAAATGTGAAAAAATATATAATAGAAAAAATTCATTATAATAATTATAAAATTATTTAATTTAACAAATCAAAAAACTTAAAAAAAGAAAAAAAAAATTAATATTAAAATAGAGAAAAATAAAAGAACTTCAATATAAGATTTATCTTTTATTTAATGAAATTTGATTTATCGTTAAAAAACAATAAATATAATATAAAAAATATTAGAATTCAAAATTAATTTATTTTCAATATAAAAAAACATAAAAATTTATAAACCATTTTAAATTTTATCATTTTAAAAAATATTAAAAATATTATTTAAAGTAATATTTATTTAGGATCAACACCAATATCAATTTCACAAGCTCTCATTCTTGATTGAAGAGCAATAGTTTCTTTTTGTAACTTAACTTTATCATCATTAAGTGCATTAGTTTGAACTTTAAAAAAATTAGTTTCAGTTCTATCATTTTGAATAACTCTCTTTAAATCTTTATCAAAATTAGAAAGATCATCCATTATACTTTTACATAATTCATTACATTTTTCTTTAATTGTCCCTTCAAGATTACTTAATCCTCCTTTCATCATCATTGAAGTTTTTTTATTTTCATTTAATCCTGCTCTTAATTCTGCAATATCTTTTTCCATTTGTCTTATTCTTGTTTTTATTGGATGAAATTTACTAGTTATTCCTATTGTGTCTACTTTTGGCTTTTCTTCTCCATCTGACTCTTCTTTAAAATTTAGGTCATCTCCTGATTGATTTTTTGACATTTTTTATACTAAGTTATATTTTATTTTATTATATTTAATAATTAATTCATTTTTGTTTATTATTAAATCTTTATATTTATGTAAAAATAAAAATTATGTTAATTTAAATATTTTTTTGATTTAACAAAGGAATTATAAATTGATTACTTAAGAAAATTTGAGTAATTATAATATTAGATATGTGAAATATTTATTCAAATATATTTCTAAAAATAATTTCTTATAAAATAAAACTTCTATAATATTAATGAATATTAAATGCTCATATAATTTATTAAAATTTTAATTAATAATCTATTTTTAAAATATTTGAATTATAATAAAATATAAAAAATATTATTTATTCAATTCCAAATCCTAAAACTTCATTTTCTAAAGCAAATTTAATAGCTTCATGTAAACTTTCTATATTAGGAAAATTAGGTAAATCAATTCTATTAAAACAAGTATGTGCTCTAATAAAATTTTTATCATTAATATTATATTCACATTTAGTAATACAAAATTTATTAATATTTCCTCTATTAGATTCCAATCTTTGGAATCCTCCAACTGGAACTCTAGAACTACCAGTACAAAAAAGTAAAAAATTACTTAATTCTTCTTGTGATAAATAATAAATAATATTCCAAAAATTGATAATAACAGGATCATTTGGAGTATAATTTTGATAAATAGTATTCATTCTCCAATCATCAACATCAATAAAAGGAGTACCATTAATTAATAAATTAAGTTGATCTGATGTGAAAATATTATTAATTTGATCTAATGATATAATTGAACTAAAACCTTTTCTTAATGCATCTACAGAAGGTTTTTGTGATTTAATTAAATAATCTATTCTCTTTTCAATATATACATTTAAATTATCTTTTGTTACTAAAATTGAATTACCATTTGATATTAATTCTATTGTATCTATAAAACTAAAACCACTATTTGACTGAATTGAAAAATAAATTCCAAAAGTTTCTATTGAATCTGGATTTTCATTTTTTAATTCAACTAAATTTTTTAATGAATTATATAAAGGTTTATCAATAAAAACTAAATCTTTTTCCCAAACTATTTTTTCATTTAAAAACAATTGATAAATAATTTTATTAAAACAGCAATTTACAGTTAAATTTTCAAGAAGTGCTTTAGCTAAAACTTTCCCAATAAAAAAATATTTATCATATTGTTGTTGACTTAATTTTAAATTAGGTTTACAAATATAAGTAACTTCATCAGTATCACCTCTTTCAAATAAATCATTAACAGGATCTAAAATTGCTTTAAATAATACAGTTAACCATTCTCTAATTAATCCTCCTGCATCATGACTTTCTTCTCCTTTAAAATTTATTTTTAATTCTTTATATAAATTTATAGTTTTAAATTGTTCCATTGATTGTTCTATTATTTTATCTCTTTCAATATTAATTTTTTCTGCTCCACTACTCCAATCAACTTTTAAATTTTGAATATTATATCTAATATATTCTACTTTTTCTTCAAAAGTTCCTTTTGGATTACCTAAAGGTAATTCTTTCTTTTTTAAATCTTGATTAATCATATTTTGTTCTTCAATTGTTAATCCTTCTATATGAACTGATTGATTATTTTTTCCACAAATATTTATGTGATTATTATATAAATTTGGATTAAAAAATATTTGATTACATTTTGGACATCTTTGACAAAATTCTATTATATTTTTTGGTTTGTTATTATTTTTTTTTTGACAATCAAAAACATGATTTTTATATTTTAGTTGATCATTACTAGAAGTTAAATTAAATTCTAATTTACAAAAAGGACAACTTGAATGTACTGCTTTTGTTATTGAATTTGATGTTATATTGTATGTTGCACCTAAATCTTCTGCGTCATCTAAAAATATATTTTCTTGAATAATGTTCTTTTTTTGTTTGTTTTTTTTATTATTATTTTCATTTCCCATTTTGAATAAATTAAAAATATTTATTTATTTATAAAAGTGATTTAATGAATATAAAATATAAATAAAAATATATTATCTTTTATTTTAATTACAAAAAATGAACAAACTTAATATTCCAAATGTTATAATGGATTATATAGTAGATGACTATAAAAATGTTTCATGGGATAAAGAAGGAAATGAAGTAAAAAAAAAAGAATAAATATATATAATAACATATTTAGATTTTAAAAAATGAAGAACTTTTATATTTAAATGAACATGATTTATCAGTCTTAAAAGTTTTAATTACAAGTGGAACTCCAAATCAATATAGAAAAAAATTATGGCTTTTTTGTAGTGGAGCATCATATTTAAAATCAACCCATCATAATTACTATGAAAACTTATCTAAAATTACAAAAGAAATGAATTGTGTATTTTCAAATCAAATTGATAAAGATTTAAAAAGATCAATTTATAAAGATGATAAAGACTTTATTGAAAAAGTTAGAGCTGTTTTAACAAATTATTCAATTAGAAATAGTTCAATTGGTTATTGTCAAGGATTTAATTTTATAGTAGAAAAAATAATGAAAGTTATGGAAAATAATGAAGTATGAATTATTTTAAATTAAAAGTAGGAAGATACTTTTTGGATTTTTACACAATTAATTGAAGAAATTTTACCAATTAATTATTATTCTGAATTAGCAGGAATTGTAATTGATACAACAATGATAAATGAATTTTTAAAAAAATATTTTCCAAAATTAAATGATTTTTTTATTAGAAATGATTTTAGTATAAGTAATTTTGTTCATAAATGGTTGGTTACAATATTTTCTGAAGGTTTTAAGGAAGAAACTACTTTTTTAATTTGGGATTTTTTATTTTTAGAAGGGAATATTGTATTAATAAAAACTTGTTTAATTATTTTTTGCATTTTAAAAAGAAAATTATTAAAATTTGAACATAATTTTGAAGAATTATTTTCAATTTTAAGTTTTGATACTGAAAAAATTGACCCAAAGACTCCAACTTTGTTATATGGTTTATCGTTTAAAAAATTTGAATTTACTGATGAATATATTGAAGAAACAAGAGATCTTTTAAGTATTTCTGTTATTAAAAACATTGATAATGATAATTTAAAAAAATTTGAAATGAATAAAAAAATGAAAAAAATAAATGAGAAAAAATCAAAAGATTTATTTATTTGTAATGAAAATTGGCCAATTTGTGAAAATAATAAATCAAAAGAGCAACCAAATTTAGTTATTAAATACTTAGTTTTACATCATAAAAATGAACCTCGAAAAATAGGAGATTACTTTTTTAATTATACAAATTCAAAAAATAAACATTTAATAACTCAATATTTAGAAAATGAAAATGATAAAACAAAAGATGAAGAAAATTTAAGAGAAGAAGAATATTATGATATAATAATAGAAAGACAAGAACATAGTTGTATAACACATAAAGAAAGTAAACAAGAAGAAATTAATATTGGAAAAAATGTTATACCAAAATTTCTTTATCATAAAAGTAATATAAAATAATTTATTTATATATTTTATTAGGCGAATATTCAATTGATGGTTTAAATAATTCAATGAGTGGCCCTACTATTATTGAAAAGTCAAAAGAAATTCCAGTTTATAGAAGAATTTCTAAAAATAAAGAATATCAATCTGCAAAAGAAAAAATTAGAAATGAATTTTCTCCTAAACCTTATGTTGATGAATTTTCTTTTGATAAAAGATTAAATTCTATTAATTCTAATAGTGAATTTTCTTTTAATGGATAATTTAAAAATTATAATCAAATAAATTATTATAGTTTTATTGAATAAAAATTTGAGATTATTTTTTTTAATTATTTTTAAATAATATATATTAATATTTGTATTTTTAAATTTTTTAATTATTTTATTTTATAAACCTTATTTACTCATTTAACAATTATATAATTAAATAATTTTTTTATTTGTTTATTTATTTTATTATTTACATTTTAATAAAAAGAATTTTGTAAAATTAAAATCAAAAATTCGTTGAATTATTACTCTATATAAACATAATTTTTATTATTATATATTATTATATATAGATGTTTAATGATTCTATATTATTTCTTATTATATATAAATAAAACTCAATTAAAACATTATTAGAAATGTTAAACAATAAAAAGTTACTTTTCATACATTAAATATTCAGAATTAAAAATAAATTTTTTATTCTCTATGTTATCATTATTTTCAAAAATAAAATGTGCATAAGGGTAAAAAAATTTAAATTTATCATAAAATTTAATTGGTATTTCAATATTAGGTAATGGATTAGGAGTAGGTAAAATTAATGGTCTTTTATCTTCACTATCAAAAGATAAAACTTTTCCTTTTTCAAAATGTAAAATTAAATCTTTTTTACCTTGTATTTTAGCATATAATAATTCACAAGTTTTTTCACTATTAAATCTTTTCCATTTTTTTCCTCTATATAAATCATAAAAATTTATAATATGAAAAGAATCAACAAAATTAATAAAAGCAAAACCTAAATTACATTTATTTCCATAATCAATAGGTAAATAAAATAAATCATATTTATTTTTAAATTCAACATTTATTTCATCTAAAAAAGTATTTATAGTATATTTATTTGGTATATTTTTAATCATTAAAGTTGTTCTTTTATCTTTACCTTGAATAATTAAATTAATATCTATAATATTATGTTCTTTATCTTCATCTTGCAAATTTTGAGATGATTTTCTTTTTGTATTATTTTTTGACATTTTATTATTTTTTTTATATTTATTTTTCATATTATTTAATATTATTTCATCATTAGCTTTTTGATTACTAGGTGTAACATTATTTACATTAATAGAAAAATATTTATTATTATTATTATTTATATTAAAACTATTTTGACAATGGAAATTTCTTTGAAATAAATTATGATTTATAGATTGAAATTGATTTAAAAATTGATTATTATTATTATTTATTATATTTAATTGATAATTCGAATTTAATTTTGGAGTAGCATAAAATCCAATATAATTATTAATATTATCAAAATTTTGATTAAAATAATATAATTTATTCATTTCAATTGGTGTAAGTGAATATTGAGGATTATTTTTTTTTAAATAATGAAACTTACCATTTTTATTCCATGTTAAACCAAAATAATTATTAAAATCTTTTACTTTAGATAAATTATATGAAAATGTTTGTGAAGTTCTTATTGGATTTGGTGTTGGTGTTGTATTTAAAGAACTATTTTGAGATTGTTTTTCTCTTTTTTCATCTATTAAAAGTTTTTGATTGTTTAAAATTTTATCTATTTCATCATTTAATTCATCATATTCACAATCTATACTATTTTCTTCAATGTTTATACTTAATTTAGGATTTTTTTTATTATTTCCTCCTTTTTCAAAAAAAGACATTTTTCTTTTCGGTTTATTTTAATAATATTTTATTAATAAATGATTATTAAAATTTTGTTCTAAATAAAAATATAATATTATAATTTAATTTTTACCTAATTTTAAAAAACCCAAAACACTTTTTTTTTATTAATATTTATTTTATTTCTATATATTAAATTTATATTTTTAACTCTTTTTTTTAATTATTATATTTTTATTTAATTTCATTATCCAATTTTTCAATTAATTTATTCCATTTATTTTCAATATCATTTTCAATTTTTTTTCTCATAATTTCTTTTTCATCAAGTAAACTTTCAGTTTGAATTTTAGATAGAATTTCATTTCTTTTTTTTCTTTCATTTTTAATTTTTTCACTTTTTTCTCTGAGAATATCTTCATATGTTTTAATATTGGGTAAAGAATCAGCATGTAAATTACTTTCTAATAAATAATTTCTTTTATTAAATCTATCATTTACATAAAATTCATTTTTTGCAATATTTTTAATTATTCCATAAGGATTTTTATAATCATATTTAATTAATTCATAAGATTTAGAAGTTAAAATAGGTAATTGAAAATTTCTAGAACGAGATTTTTTCTTAACATGATATTTTTGTCCTAATTTTGAATAAGGAAAAATTTTATGCATATCAACAAGTGGAATTTTAACTTTTTTTTCTTCTTTAATAGGAATGTATTTTTTATAATTTAACATTTTAATATCTGGTTTATAATCAACATGTTGTCCTTTAATTTTATTATCTACACTTTGACTTTTTATTATATTTAAACTATTTTGATAATTTGATAATCCTTCAAAAAAATATTCTTTATCATCATCAATAATTTCTTTAACTATAAAAATAATATAATTATTTTTTTACTTATTTCAGTTTGTTCATTTATTTTTTCAGGTAAATAGATAATTTGATTATTTGATTCTGAAGTTTGATCATTATCATTTTTCATTGATTCATTAAATTTATTGATATTGATATTATTTTTTTTAAAATTATCATCACTTTTTTCTTTTATATTCTTAATAATATCATTTATCTCTGTTAAAATTGGACCATTATGATTATATTTCATCGCTTCTCTGTCTTCATCTAAGTTTAATTCTGTATAAAAACTATCTGTTAATATTTTTTTAGCTTTTTTTTCATTTAGAATTTGAGCTTCTTTTATAAAATTATCTAATTGACCACCATTTTTTAAACCTTTGTAACGTTTTGTTGAATTATCTAAATAAAAATAAAAATCTTTTTTTGCCTTATAATCAAATTCTTTAAATATCATATTCGACTTTAATTTCTCATTCATTCCTTTTGTAAATATTTGACTTTTTCCTATTAATTTTGGAATAATATCATTTAAATTTTCATTTTCTTCATTTTCTTCATTTTCCTTTTTCATTATTCCTTAAAAAAAATTAAAAATAATTGAAAAAAATATATTAAAAAAAACATTAATGAATAAAGTAATTAGTGTACAACCAAGTAAAAAAAGAATGGACAATAATGATGATCAAGATCAATATTATGAATCATTAGATGATACAAATAATAATAATAGTGTAAACCATAATATAAATCCATATTTTAAAAGTTTAAGTGATCATAATTTAAAATTTAATGAGTTACCTTGTGAGAATGAAAAATGTAAAGAAATGGCGTTAGAAATAGAAAGAATAAAAGAAGATTGTTCAGATTTAGAAAAAAAAATTTTAATAATTGATAAAACGAAAACTGAAGATTTTATTGATATATCATCTAAATTAAGTAAAGTTTGTAAACAAATTGATGAATTACAACCAAAAATTGACCATTTTCAAGGAGTTAATTTAGGAAATTTAACTTTTAAACAATTAGAAAATATTGAAATGAATTTAATGGATTTATTAATTAAAGTTAAAAAAAAAATTTCGGAAATTGAATATGATGTCATGGAAGGTTTTATTAATAAACCTGAAGATCATACTATTTTATGTCAAATTTGTAAAGAAAATGAAATTAATTGTTTTATTCATCCTTGTTCTCATGTTTGTATTTGTTGTGATTGTGCTTCACATACTGTAAAATGTCCTATTTGTTATAAATTTATTGAATATTATGATAAAATTTTTTTACCTAATTTCGAATAAACTTCTATATATGATAGATTTTGATTTTTTTAAACTTTATTAAAATATATATTATTTAGAAATATTTATATATAATAATTTTTCTTTAAATTAAGTTTATATTTTATTTTAATAAATTAATAATAATGTTAATTTAACATTTCAAAAAAAATTAAAAATAATAATTAAATGGGTATTTGTGGGTGTATTAAGATGAATAATATTGGTCAAAAATATGTAAATATTAATGATTTAGATAATTTATATTCAAATGATAGAATATTAAATAATTCAATTTTAGATAAGAAATCTAGAAATAATAATATTGACCTTAATTTTAAAAATTATAATAAATCAACTGGGAATGTTACTTATGAAAGATCATATGAGTTGAATATGTTAAATGAAATAAATTTTGCAAGAACCAATCCAAAAGAATATGCAATTAAATTAAAAGATTTAACTCAATTTATAATTAAAGAAGGGGATACTGAATATTTAATAACAAAAAAATTCAATGAAAAAATTTTATTAAAAACCGGAAGTAGAATATTTTATGATACAATAAAATATTTAAATCATTTAGAACCAGTACATCAATTAGAATGGAGTAATGATATAAAAATTAAATTTGGTACAAATATAAATAATAACTTAATAGAAGATAATAATCAAAATTTAGATAATCAAGATTTAATATTAACAGGAGAAAATATAGGAAAAATAATTTTAAATAAGAGATTAGAATTATTACAAAAATACAAAAAATGCTTTTTTAATATTGGAATTATTCAAGATCCTATTTTAAGTATTGTTTTTCAGATAACTGATGAAGCTTTTAATCAAGAAAGAAGAAATGCAATTTTAAATAAAGATTTTACAATCTTTGCAGTAAATTATATTGAAGATAATAAAAAAAATTTTATTTCTATATGTTCATTTGCATATTAATAAAATATTATTATTGAAAAAATAATATTTTTTTTTATTATTTGTTCATAATTATATAAATGATGTATTTATTGTAAGTTATTTAAATATAAATGAAAAAAAATAAAATATATAATAATATAAAATAAAAATAATCTTTTTTTTAATATATTATTTATAAATTAATGAAAGATTTGAAAAAAATAAAAGATCAAAAAAAAAATGATGATTACATGATAGAAAAAAAAGAAAATAAATTAAAAAAAAATAAAAAAGAAGAAAAAGAAGAAGGTGAAGAAGATTCAACAGAAAAAATAAATGAATTTGGAAGAGAACAACAAATGGCAGTATGTCAATATTGTCAAAGTAGAATATTTACAAATATAGAACAACAAACATCTTGGTTTGGAATATTACTTTCATTAATTTTATTTTTTACATTTAAATTATATTCTCTTTTATTAATTCTTTTAGTAATTCCTTTAACACAAAGTACAATTCATACTTGCCCAAATTGTCTAAATAGAATTGGAATAAGAACTTTTTATGATACATTATCTTTATCTGATAAAGTTTTTACTTTTCAATTATTTTCAATTGGTGTTATTATTACTAAAAAACAATTATTAGGAATTTTTTTCTTTGTTTTATTTGGTATTTTCTTATATGTTTTCACATCATCTATTTTTTCTTCTATTAATTTAACAAAACAACCTTTAAAAGATACTTGGAATGATTATTATAATAATTGTGTAATTAATGATAATGAAAGTTTTTGTAAAGAAAAATATCTTTTTAGAGATATTAATTGGGAAGGTTATGTTATGAAAATTGATATGACTGAATCATTTTTTACTAAATATAAGGTTTTTATTTATATTAAAATGGATGAAAATTCTAAAAGTAAAGAAGCAGATTTAGTTCTTCAATTTTTAGATATTGAATATGAAAAATATAAAACTGATATTTTAAATACAACAAGAGGAGATTTAATTGCTTTTAATGGTACTTTTGTTAGAATTAGTGGAATTTATCCTTCTTTACTTAATGGTATTAATTATAAGAAATTAGATAAAAAAATTAATATTGCTCCTGCTATTTTTAGAAATGGAAGATATTATACTGATGATATTAATGTTGAAAAAGATAAAACTGTTTATAAAGAATTACCAAGTTTAGTTTCAAATGATCAACAAGATAGGAAAGAATAGTATTTATTTTTTTAATTTGAGAAATTATATTGTTAATAATATTTTTTAAAAAAAATGTTTTATTGAATTTTTAATAAATTATATAATTATTATATGTAATTTTGTTATAAATTTAATTAGAAAAAATGTCAGAGAGAATGGAAACAAATTCAAATAAAAATAATGAAAAAAAATCTTTTAATAAATCAAATTCTATAATTCGTAATAATAAAAAGAACTTAAGCCATAAAGAGAGTTATAAACAACATTATTTAGAAAAAGAGAATAATTTACCTTTATCAACAACACATAAACAACCAATATTAAATTTGAATGATAATTTATATAATGATGATATAGTAAATGATAGTAATATGAAAAATACATTTGAAAGGAGAAACAAAAAGAATAAGAGTGTTGCTTTTGCAAAAAATGTTAAATTTAATAATTCAAAAACAATTAATAATACAGAAGGAAATTCTTTAAATTCTTCTATGTCAGAAAAAAAAAATATTTATGTTAATGAAGAAGTAAAAGAACAAATTATTCAAAAAGCTTTAAGTAGACATAATAGTAGTAAAAGTGATTTAGTTCTAAAAGACAAAGAATTTGACTTAGATGAAAATGATAATGAAAAAGAAGAAAATAATTATGATAAAGAAAAAGAAGAAATACAAAATGCTTTACTAGAAAAAAATAAAATTAAAAATATAGATTTATATAAAAATGATATTAATAATAATGAAAATACATCAAAAATAGAAAGTCAAATTAATGAAGATGAAAAGAAAGAAAAAATAATAACAATTACAAAAGATAATTTTCCATATAGAAAATATGAAGTAAAAAATAGTAGAAATGATTTAGATAATTTAGATAAATCTTTAAGTATTAAAAAATCATTTTTTGAAAATGAAGATGTTGATATAAATGAAGATAATAAAAAATTAACACTCGATGATCTAAAATCAAATTCAAATTCAAATAAAAAATTAGTAAAAAGTAAAACAATGAATATTATTGATAATAAATTAAATTTAAATAAAAGCTTTTTATCAACAATTTCAAATAATAATTCAGTTAGAAGTAAAAAATTTAATCCAAAACAATTTTTAAGAAGTCATACTGTAAGAATTCCAACAAAAAGAGAATTAGAAAAAGAAAAAGAAGAATTTTTCAAAAATAGAAGAGCAAGATTACTTTTAGAAAAAATAAATTATCCTAGTGATTCTCAAATTGAAAAAAGTGAAATTCCAGAAAGTATTTCTTCAAATATTCCTGATTTAATACCTGATTCTAATGAATTTAAAAGTCCAAAAAATAATCAAAATAATATAAATACTTTTCAAACATCTTCTACTAAAAATTCTAAAAATACTCATAATGATTATTATGGAGATAATAAAATTATTTATTCTGATTCTTATGATTTTAATAAAACAATAAAAAAAAATTTATTAAATAATTTGAATAAAGAAAAAAATAAGGATAAAAATTCAAAAAATAAAAATGAAAATATAGATAATAATAATAATACAAATAAATATTCATATAGAAATAATATGATAAATCATATTTTAAATGAAAAAAACAAAAATAATAATTTAAATAATAGTAATAATCTAAATAGAAACTCTAAAAATATTATCAATGATAATAAAAATAATAATAAAATTCTTCGAGGAAGAAACAATATTAAAATAAACGATAAAGTAAATCCAATAAAAAATCCTTCTCCTATAATAATTAATAGAGAGGAGAATAAAATAACTAATTTAAAAAATGTACCTTTTACACCAATGATAGGATTAGAAAATATTGGAAAAACTTGTTATATGAATGCTGCTCTTCAATGTTTTAATAATACTGATATTCTTGTAAATTATTTTCTTAATCCTAATAAAAAAGATTTTATAGAAAATAATGCAATTAATATGATAAATCCAGATGCTCCTCAACTTTCAAAAGAATTCAAAAAATTAATTATTCATTTATGGGGAGATGAACCTAAAAGTTCTTATCCTCCCCATCAATTAAAGAGAGTAATAGGAGAAATAGATCCTTTATTTCAAAATTTTGAAGCTAATGATGCAAAAGATTTTGTTAATTTTCTTATAATGAGACTTCATGAAGAATTAAATTTTGTAGATAATTCTTTTTCTAATAAAAGTAACTTATCATTACCAGAAGACAATATAAATCCCTATAATTATAAACAAGTTCTCAATTATTATATTTATGATTTTGAAATGAACTTAAATTCAATTATTTCAAATATATTTTATGGAACAGTACAAGGTGAATTTGAATGTCTAAATTGTAAAGCAAGATTATACCAAGCCAGGCAAAATGTATCGAATATTAAATATAGTTTCCAAAACTATTTTTTCCTTAATTTTCCTTTAGAAGAAGTAAGAAAATTTATTGTATCGAATCAAATGTTATATATGAATTACATGAATATGAGAATAAATCCTAATTTAGAAGTTAATTTAATAGATTGTTTTAAATATTATTTTAAGGATGAATATATGAATGGATATTGTGATAGTTGTGGAGATAATAATGCACAAATATTATCTAGATCTAAATTATTTACTATTCCAACTTATTTAATACTATTATTTAATAGAGGAAAAGGAATTCAATATAATATTAAAATAAATTTCCCTGAATATTTAGATACAAATGAAATAGCTTTGAATCCAAATGGAATCTATCAACTTTATGGAGTAGTTAAACACTTTGGAGATAGTTCAGCTTCAGGTCATTTTACAGCATATTGTAGAAGTCCTATTGATAATTTATGGTATTTTTATAACGATCATGCAGTTACACTTTTAAATGAAAATGAGAAATATAAAATATCAGAAATTGGATTGACTTATATATTATTCTATAAAAAATTTAAAAATAAATAAAATATTTTAATTTTTAAAAAAAAAAATGTAAAAAAGGGGGTTGGGGGTTGGGGGTTGGGGGATTGGGGATTGGGGATTGGGGATTGGGGATTGGGCCCAATCCCCA
>JAEEGK010013922.1_pt1 | contig 18046 bp, 22 predicted proteins | sample 8958771 | NCBI WGS metagenome assembly JAEEGK01 (sample SAMN16246547, study PRJNA631951) | gut metagenome | biome: gut microbiome; feature: rumen; material: SC-attached | host: Bos | place: Iran: Karaj | collected 2018-10
ATTGTCATAATTTTTCATATATTTACTGTCCTCCTTTCTACTATAAACTACACTACTATATTTTATAGTAGTTATCGTTAAAAGTCAATATATAATAAAAAAATAGATTAGTTGCACTGAACTAATTTATTTGTATAACTGCCTGTCGTACAAAAAAGACTGTCATTACTGACAATCTTTTTGGTAAATTACTATTTGTCTTACACTTTATATTATACCTTACAAAAACGGATTTTCATCCGCTCTGTATATCTTAATCTTCCGAGCATTTTAAAAGCTCCAAAACTGGAGCTTATTTGTTATTCAGTTGTTTCTTTTGTTAAGTTAACATTAATGAAATAAGCTAACTTTCCTTTATAAGTAAATAGGATATCATATTTTCCTTCTGGATAATCACCATTAACATATGGATCTCCAATATATTTGTAATTTTCTTCATCAGGTGTTTGATAATCTAATACTGCACCTTTTTCTTCTGCTAATGTAGTTAATTCAGAAATACTCATCTTTTCTAATTCTTCAACTGTCTTGTGTGGTGTAATTAATACTTTAACATTACTTGCTGATCCATTATATTTTGTATCAAGATACATTTCAATATGTTCATTTAGATAGAATGATGAATTAATACCTTCTTTTTTATAACCTTCACTAACTAATTTTGCAATAACTGCTTCAGTATCAGTAATATTATCATAACCATGTCTATTACCGATTAAGATAATTCCATCAATAACAAAGTCATTTTGTTTAGGGATTCCATTTTCATCAACAATTGGAGTTAATACACCTTCTCTATAGTCATATTGATAACCTTTAGTTTCCTTTGGTTGTTCTTCTTGTTGTTGGTTATTATTATTACTGTTACCGTTATTAGTTTCTCCTTTATCTCTTAATAAGAAATACCATACTGCAAATAAAATAAGTAATAAAATGATAATAATAAGTATAATTAATCCTGTCTTAGATTTTTTATTTTCTTCCATAATCTTCTCCTTTCTATGATTACATTTTAATTATGACATAGTATTATCTATCAATCAATAATTTTCTATATTTCTTAATCATTAAGATCTCTTTTTCTCTCTTTAGAAACTCATCAATGGTAATAATTATGTTTGCCTGTTGTGCACAAGCACAACATGTTACACTTCTACATACCCAAAACTCTTTCTCATCATAGTCTATAACGAATGGAAACCCTATTTTCTGAAACATTTCTCTAGTAAATGGATAAGATACAGTAAACTTATAATTACTCGTTATATAGTCATAAAAATGGCCTCTTTTAACTATATCACTTTCATTAACAATAAATTGTGTTCTCATAATCCTCCTTTCTAATCTTATAAAGAAGGTTAATAAATAAAAAAACTTAGAGATAACTCTAAGTTTATATACTTATGGTCATCTTATCATGCTAGCTTTACCACCTAACTTAATAGGTTGGTGAGATATCTAAGGGCTAGTCCCTCCATCTCTCTTTATAAGATTACTTATATTATATCATATCGTGTTTTTAATTATATTTATAGAATCCTTCTCCAGCAGCTTGTCCCTTTTTACCAGCATTAATATATTCATCAAGTATTCTTAACATACCATCAAAATTATAAGGTAACATCATCTTACGAAGAAGTGGATCAAATAAGTTAGGTACTTTTTGATATTGAAGTACAATATTTCTTGCAGTCTCTAAACCTACGATATCAATAATTTGGAATGGTCCATTTGGAGCTCCTGTACCTAAAGTCCAAGCTTTATCTATTGTAGCTGGATCTGATATACCATTAGCAAGTAAATCCATAGCACTTAATAAGAATGGTACTAACATAGAATTCAATAAATAACCTGATTTTTCATTTCTAGCTACTAATGGAATCATATGAATAGCTTCTGCAAAAGCAGATATTTCATCATAATACTTAGGATCAGTATCATCATGTCCCATAACTTCAGCAATATTATTTTTCCAAATATGATTTGCAAAGTGCATTGCTAAATATTTTTCAGGTCTTCCAGTAAACTTACTTAACTTAGATGGTAATAGTGTACTAGAGTTAGTAACTACTACTGTTTTTTCTGGTAATAAAGGAGCTATTTGTTTATAAAAAGCCTCTTTAACATCAAATATTTCAGTTATTGATTCAATTAATAAGTCACAATCAGCTAAAGCTTCTTGTTGACTAGTACTAATCTTAATACTTTCTCTAGCTTGATTAACTTTATTAACACAAGCCTCTCTATTAAATGTTTCAAGAGATGCAATACCTCTTGCCCAGTTACCAGCTTCTTTACCTTCAGGTGTATCCATCTTAACAATAGTTTCTAAATAAGTTTTCTTTAAACCATCTAGTTTACTATAAACTTCATCAATAGAATCTTCTTCTCTAACTAATATCGTTACATTAAAACCAGAATAAGCTGTTTGAAAAGCTATTTGACTACCTAGTATACCTCCTCCTGCTATTACTATATTTTTATAATTCATAATATCCTCCTACTATTTCATTATAAAATACATATCTTAGTTTTGTAACAATTAATTGATATATAAAGTGTCAAGTATGTTAGTTTGTTTGAGACAAAATATTCGTTTATTGAATAAAATGATATACTAAAGTTGGTGATAATATGAAGAGATTACCAATAATACTTGTACTAATAATTATATTAAGTCCAATGTATTCATCAGCAAATGTAATTTGCAATGATGGTACTGTTAGTAAGACTTGTACTTCCTGTACCAAAGGATGTTGTTCAAAACATGGTGGTTGTTCTGGTAGAACAACAGATTCAGGAAGTGGTTCTTCATCATCATCAAGTGGTAGTAGTGGAGCCTCATCATCTGGTGGCGGATATTATTATGGAGGAGCAACTGTTACTAAAGATGATTACAAAGTAGAACACTATATAGAAGAATCAGATAATAAATATACATTATATGAAACTGATAGTAAAACTGATGTTGTTGGTAAAACGGTTAAAGCTGTTCCTTATAATTATGGAGGCTTCTCTGTTAATAATAGTCATCCAAACGCTATTCTAAGTGGAACAGTTTCTAGTTATACAACATTAAAACTTAAAGTATATTATTCACGTAATTCTTATAAGGTAACGTATAAATACTCAGGAGTAACTCCTGAAGGAGCTACCCCATTACCTGAAGAAAAGACATATAAATACTATGACTCTGTTACATTAGCGCCTAAGGCAACAGCCCCAGGTTATTCTTTTAGTGGATGGACACATAATGATAAACCTCTTGAAATGGAAAAATTCTCAATGCCATATTCTGATATTACAATAATAGGAACATTTAAACCAGAAACATCAAAATATAAAGTAGAACACTATCAACAAAATGTTAATGATGATAATTATACTTTAATTGATACCAAAGAATTAGAGGGGACTACTGATGTTAGAGTAATAGCTACTCCTAATGATTATCCAGGTTTCACTTTTGATAAAACAGTACCTGAATCTATTGTTGAAGGAAATATTAAAGGAAACAATAGTTTAGTACTAAAACTATATTATAAGAGAAACACTCATAGTGTTACTTATAAATACAATAATGAAGTTCCAGATGATGCAACAACATTACCAGAAACCAAAACATATAAGTATGGAGAAGCCATCAAAATAGAAGAGCCTGCTACAGCCTTAGGATATACCTTTAGTGGTTGGAATAAAGAAGAATTTATGATGCCAAATGAAGATATAGTTATTGAGGGAGACTTTAAATTAAGTGATGATACTAAATATGTTATTGAATACTATGTACAAAATATAAATAATGATGAATTTAGTGTTCTTGATTTAGAAACTCTAAAAGGAACTACATTCACAGATCTTAATTATGTTGATGAAGCAGTTGAAGAAGATGAAGAAAATACAAATAATAAAAAATACTATCAAGTTAAAGAATTTGATGGACTAACCTTTGATAAAGATAATCCTGATAATGTATTATCAGGAATAATAGAAAAAGATGGTAGCTTAATATTAAAGATGTATTATACTAGAAACACTTATAAAGTATCTTACAAATATACTGGTAATGTTCCTGAAGGCGCCACCCCTCTTCCAAGGGAAAATGAATATAAATTTGGAGAAGAAGTTAAAGTCGCTAAAGATGCTACTGCCCCTAAACTAGTATTTAGTGGATGGAGTAAAGAAAACTTTAAAATGCCTGCCGAAGATGTAGTAATAACAGGATACTTTGAAAAAGATAAATCTAAGGAAAAACGAAATAGAATATTAACAATAGTTGGTGGTACGACAACAGTAACAGCTATAGCAGGGACAAGTACCATTATTCATAAAAAGAAATCTAAGAAAAAATAAAAGCTCTATTAATTAATAGAGTTTTTTGTTTGTAAAATATCATTATAAATCACAATTATGATTATAAATTTGATATAATTATTAATGAAAACAAGGAGGTAAAATGAATAAAATAGATGTTAAAATAACAAAGTTAAATAAGAATGCTACTATTCCTACATATGGTAGTGAATATGCAGCTGGAGCTGACTTATATGCATGTATTGATAAACCAATCGTTATAAAGAAAAGAGAAACGGTCTTTGTTCCAACAGGTTTATCAATGGAAATACCTGAAGGATTAGTTGGTCTAATATACGCAAGAAGTGGTCTTGGTTCTAAAAAAGGTCTTGCTCCTGCTAATAAAGTTGGTGTAATTGATTCTGATTATCGTGGTGAAATAATGGTAGCCCTACATAATCATTCTAAAGAAGACTATGAATTACAAGTTGGTGAAAGAATAGCTCAAATGGTATTCACACCATACTATATGGCTACTTTTAAGGAAGAAAAATTATCAAGTACTAAACGAGGTACTGGTGGTTTTGGATCTACTGGTAAAAAGTAAAATAAAAATGAAGGTTTTAACCTTCATTTTTTGTTAATTTAACTTTTGTAGTATGGAACTTATTATCACGGAAGTAAGTAATTTCTACTTCATCTCCTGGTTTATATTTATATAATAGGTATTTTAAGTAAGCTGAATTCTTAACATCAGAACCATTAATCTTAGTAATAATATCACCTTTTGCTAATCCTGATAAAGCAGCTCCTGTTTTTTCACTTATTTCTACTACAACGATACCTTCTTCTATTTCTTCAGGTACTAAGATACCTGCTTTATATAAATTCCATGTATCTGTTACATCTAATAATTTAATACCTAATAATGGTCTTTCAATCTTTTTGCCTTCTCTTAAAGTTTCAACATGAGCCATAACTAGTTCAATAGGAATACCAAATCCCATTCCTTCTATTGAAGAATCAACTAGTTTCATAGAGATAACACCAATTATTTCACCCTTTGCATTAGCTAATGCTCCTCCACTATTTCCAGGGTTAACAGCGGCATTAGTTTGGATTGCTTCCATAACATATGTTTCTTTAACAGCATTATAACCTGAACCACTAGTTAAACTTACTTCAACTTGTCTATTTAAGCCAGATATAATACCACTTGTTACGGTATTATGATATGTATAACCAATTGGCGTACCTACAGTAAATACAGTATCACCTAATTTAGATTCCGTTGATTTACCAATAGCTACTGCTGGCATATCTTCTCTTTTTTCAATTTGTAATACAGCAATATCTAAATATTCATCACTACCAAGTAATTTAGCATCTAATTCTTCATCTTGATAGTTAACTACTTTAAAACCATCACCAGATTTAATTACATGATGATTTGTAATGATATAGTTATACTTATCATCAACTTTATATACAAAGCCACTACCTGATCCAACTAATTTATTCTTACTATTAGTTTTTACCATAACACTTGAATTATAAACTTTCTCAACAGCTGCTGATAAGTTACCATCTTCAACAATTACGGTTTCAGGACAAGCATGACATGTTACTTCAGTAGACTTAGCTGTACTCTTACTAGTTAGTTTAGTAATACCAAACATTACTAATCCACCTAATATAAACACCATAAATAGTATAAATACTTGTAATACTTTATTTTTCATCTTCAAACACCTTCTCATCTATATCTGCAATTTCTTCCCAATTTATAGGGAATCCCATACGATCTAATACTTTTGTAATTGGAATTGATTTAAGGTTATATTCTAAGTTATCAAATTGTTTCTTTATCTCTAATACAAAGTTAGTTACTTCATCATGTTTTAATAACTGTTTAATAATTATTATAAGAGCAAAAACATCATTTTTACCATACATATATTCATCATCAACAAGATCTATATTTAATAATCTATGATACTTAGTATCTGCAATACTTCTTTGTGTTTTATTTTCAAAAACAATATCTTCATGAGCACATAAATTACGATAATTAGATAGAATAACAATGTAATTAGCAAATGTTTCTACATCTAAGTTATAAACATCCGCTATACTAACTTGATCTTCTTTCTTTAATATTGAATATAATTCACCTATAATACCAAAAGATAATACTTTAACTAAAACCCATAATGGTATATAACCATAATTAGTTACATAATGCATTGTAGCTGAATGCTGCATAGCATTATTTTTTATTTGTCTCTTCATTTTATGAATAATATCATTTACTTGTCTACTTCTTTCTGGATTATTCGTAAAATTCTTAGGAGATAAATATTCTTTCTCTTTATAACCATATTTAATAGATAATTGATAACTCATAATAGACTTTAAATTATTCTCAATAATTAGTATATGTTTAAATAATATATTTCTAAAACTTCTATCAAATAAGAACAAACTATATAATTCTTCAAATGTTACACCTTCAATATAAGTTTTATTAGATTCACTCTTAATAAACAAATGTCTATAACCATTTAAAAAGAAATAGTTTTCACGAAATAATACTTCTCTTGCAAACTTTTCATTTTCAATTGTTAAACCTTTATTTCTTAGAATTGCTATCTGTTCATCAAGATTTTTAAATTCCTTATTACTTCTCATATTACTCCTTGTCTACTATATCAGTATACCACAATTTATAATATATTGTTAACACTATATCCTATTATTAATCACCTTTACTTTCAAAGTAAATATAATATTCAAACATTAAATAAACATTAAAAATAATCATATCAATAATAAGTTTATTATTATGTTTAACTAACACATTTAATGTAATTATATAACTTGTCTTTTTAATTAATTTAAGTATAATTATGTATTAGGAGTGATTTATGCCAAGTTCAATTGTTCATCGTTATATAGGTTTAGATACCTTAAATAAATTAGATAAAAAGCCATACGATATTATTAATAATAGACTTGGTAATTATATTCTTTATTGCCAATGTACAGATGTTCTTTATTTCTATCGTATTATTGGTTTTGGTGGAGCTAGAATTCAAAATCTAGGTCATCAATTCCATTGGCATAGTGTTTATAAATCATTTAATTACTTAATAGAATTAAATAAGAAAAATAAAGATCCTGAGTTATTTACTTTAATAGCAGGTTTCATAACTCATTATAAAGCAGATAGTACATGTCATCCATTTATCAATTATCAGGCTCAAGATAAAGAAAAAATAAAGATGTATGATAAACACTTTATGATTGAAACATACTTAGATAACTATTACTTAGAAAAAAGAGAGAAAGTTAATTACCGTAAGTATCCTATGTATAAACTAGTATTTAACTATACTAAGGAAGATATTATTAAAGAAGCCATTGAAGGCTTATACAAAGAAGTCTTTAACGCTGAAGGTGTAGGTAAATGTTACTATAAAGGGGCTAAAACAATGAGAAGAGTCTTTAAGTATATAAGACTAGATCGCTTTAAAATAAAGAAACTGTTATTAAAACTAATTGATTTAAATCGCTTACATGTAAGAAGAACAAGATACCTATCTTATAACTTCCCACTTGATCGAAATGATGAAATCTTAAACTTATCACATAGAGAATGGCATAATCATCAAAATCCAAGTATGAAATCTAATAAAAGTTTTGATGAGTTATGGGAAGATGTTGTTAATACGTCAGTTCCTATTATTAATGAAGTATATAAATATATTTTTGAAGATAAAAAAGTTGATTTATATAAACTTATAGGTAATGTATCACTATCAAGTGGTCTACCATTAGATGATTAAAAAAATATCCACATAATTGTGGATATTTTATTTTTAATTAGGACAATTATCTCCTAAGTTTAAATCTACTTTATAAACAGTATTTCGATTATCTTTAGAAGCTGTTATCTCTAAATATAAATTATTATCTTTATAAGTCTTACATTTTTGTTTATAATCATCTACTCTAATTTCAATATCTTGTAAGTAGTCTTCAAGTTTTTCATTAGAACCTACTTTAGGACAACTAGTTATAACAGTATTCTCATTACCATGTTTCTCATATAACTCACATTTAATAGAATCATAACTAGTTTTATCATCCCCACCACAGTAATCAATCTTTGATATATTAATAGATGATTTAGTACTATCATATGCAATAGTACCAGTAACTTTAAATTCCTTACAAGTTGTTGTTATTGTTTTAAAATTAAAGTTGTCTTTATTTAGAATTAAATAAACATTCATTCCTATAATAGCTAGTAAAGCAAGTAATAGTAAAATAAACTTAATAGGTCTTTTTTTATAACTATTTGGATTATCATTAGACTCTTCACCATCAAGAATATTTTCAACACTTATATTAAAGTCTTTACTCATTTGTCTTATTAAAGATATCTCAGGAAGATTAATACCATTTTCCCATTTAGATACAGCTTGATAAGTAACTCCATATTTATCAGCAAGATCTTTTTGAGTTAAATTATTTTTCTTACGAAGTTCTTTTATAAACTTTCCAACTTTTTCTGGATTCATATGTCAACTCCATGAAAATTATTATACCATAAATTGAAAAAGCAAGTAAAACTATATTATAATTATAATAGACGAGGTGAATATAAATGGAATCATATGCTTTTTCAGATGTTGAAATAGAAGATTTATTAAATAATCATGCTTATGAAATGGCTGAGATATTAAGTACTGCCTATGACGACATATATAATGAATTAAAGAACGAAGGTGATTTTAGTGAATAATAAGCAAACAAACATTGATATATTTAAAATGCGAGTTGAATTACTAAAGAAACAAATAGTTACATGTACAAAATCAATAACAAAAGGTATTAAAGATGCAAAACATGCTAAAACAGAAAATGATAAAAAAGCTATATTAGAACAAATAACTGCTACTAGAAGATCATTGGATAACTATAGACAAGTATTAGATGACTTAACATACGCATTTGTTAAAAGTAGACCATATCAATCTAAAAAGATAATATCTAAATTTGGTTATAAAACACCAGAAGGATTCCTAAGAGATAGAGAAAAAGATATTCAACCATCACTAACTGATATGATGGAACTATTAACAACAGGTTATAACTTTATAAATACCGTATATCAAACTAAATATGGTGAGGACGGAAGAAAACACATAATAAGAAATATAGGTATTGTTACCGGTGTTAATAAAAAAACTGGTAATGCTGCTTTTAGGGTAGGATCTAATCCAGCAATCTCATATGATGATGAAAGACAAGTACAATCCGCAGTAGTTAGTGCATCAAGACATAGATAAAATAAAAAGAATTGTTTAACAATTCTTTTTTTATATTATTTCATTATCTTTAAGCCAAATAACAGTATCATTAATTGTTGTTGATAACTCTCTTTTATGGTAATCAATTTCTTCTATCGCTTTATCACATGAAAAATAAGCTTCTTCTTGTAATATCTTTATTGAAGTTCTACTAAATAGAGCTTCTTTTTTAGTAATTAAGTTCTTTAATTTAATAAATGGTAATGATAAGTATACTAAGAATAAAGGTATTTTCATATTAATAGGTTTTAAATTACAAGAATTACATACTAAGTTTAATAAATCATGTACACTAGCATAATGACCAGATAAGATATAACAATTACCAGTAATACCTTTATCAATGGCATTTATAATACCTATTGAAACATCACGAACATCAACAAAGTCATAACCACCACTTATATAGAATCTTAGTTTCTTACTAGCTACCATTTTAATCATTTCTACTAAGTAATCATAAGAATAATTATTAGGTCCTAAGATACTAGATGGTTGAACTACTACTGCATCCAACTCTTTCTCTTTAACCATATCTAAAACATACTTTGTTGCAATAGTCTTTGTTTTAGCATAGAAGTCCGTTAACTTATTTTGATCAAAATCATATATTTCTTTAATAGGTCTAAACTTTTCATATATTGTATGAACACTACTAACATATATTAATCTAGCTCCTACTTCTAAACACTTATCGACAATATTCTTAGTACCTGTTACATTAGCATCATAAACACTTTGATCATATTTAGTACCTAAATATATCTTACTAGCACAGTGAATAACGATTATTTTTTGACCTTCTTTTACTTCAAAAGCTTCATTAAGAGTTTCTGGTTTTAATATATCAGCTTTATACTTTTTACAATCTAAATCATCAATTACATCACTACTTTTATGATATATAGCTCTAATCTCATAAACATCTTTACTAAGTAAACGAATTAAATTATTACCTAAGAAACCATTAGCTCCTGTTACAATACATACTTTTTTCATACAATCCTACTCTAATATTGATTATAACATAATTATTAACAAAAAAAGTACGAATAATCGTACTTTTTAGCCATTGAATAAATAAGTTGTAATTAACGTTTACTAAATTGTGGAGCTCTACGTGCTTTCTTAAGACCATATTTCTTACGTTCTTTAACACGTGCATCACGAGTTATCATACCAGCAACTTTTAGTGTCTTACGGAAACTATTTTCACTATCTTTGCTAGTTGTTTTATCATAATCAAGTAATGCTCTTGTAATTCCTAAACGGATTGCTCCTGCTTGACCACGGAATCCACCACCAACTACAGTAGCTTCAACATCAAAAATTTCTTTTGTGTTAGTTAACTCTAGTGGTTGAGATAAATCCATTACTAATGTTTCGTATGGGAAATATTCACGAACATCTTTACCATTAACAGTAATCTTTCCAGTACCATTTACTAAACTAACTTTAGCAATTGATTCTTTTCTACGACCTGTTCCATAATAAGTATTATTCTTCTTCATATACCCTCCTACTTAACTTCGATAGTAACTGGTTTTTGTGCTGTATGAGGATGAGTTTCACCTTCATAAACAAATAATTTCTTACCCATAGCACGACCAAGTCTGTTATGAGGTAACATACCATTTACTGCTCTTTCTAACATCTCTACTGGATATTTTTCACGCATAGTCTTAGCATTTCTTTCTCTTAATCCTCCTGGATACATTGAATGATTATAGTACATTTTATCATTCAACTTATTTCCAGTTAAATTAACTTTACTTGCGTTAATTATAATAACATAATCACCACAATCAATATTAGGTGTATATGTTACTTTGTTCTTACCACGTAATATATGAGCTGCTAGAGTTGCTACTCTACCTAAATTCTTATCAGCTGCATCAATTACATACCAAGAACGAACAACTTCTTCTTTCTTTTGCATATAGCTATTCATATTTTTTCTCCTTCATATTTTTCAGTTTAGTGTTCCCAATACTAAACCTACTTGTCGGGATTTCAATGTACCGATATGAATTATACTAGTTTTATTACCTATTGTCAACAAAATTTGTTGATATATATAGAAAAAGACTAATATTTAACATCTGTTAAATATAAGCCTTCTGAGTGTGCTGTTATACTAGCAAGTCTTCGATCTTTACCTTCTAATATTTTAGGTATATCACTTGCTTTCTTTTTACCTTCACCGACTTTAATTAATAAGCCAACCATATTACGTACTTGATACTTAATAAAACCATTAGCTCTAAAGGTAAAAGTAAGAATATTCTTGTCTTCTTCAATAGTTGCTTTAGTAATAATTCTTACATTATTTTCTCTTTTATCAACCGTTGGTGTGAATGATTCAAACTCATGTTCACCAATAAAGTATTTAATAGCTTCTTTCATTGCTTCTACATCAAGATTTCTATTATATTGATAACAATAATTTCTTTTTGTAGGATCATATTCTCCCATATTTAAGAAATATTTATATTCTTTTTCTTTAACTTGATACCTTGCATGAAACTTATTATCTACTACTTTGGCATCAATTACATGAATATCAGGTGGTAATAATGAGTTCATAGCTCTTTTTAATTTGTATTCTGTAATATCTACATCAATATCACAATGTCCCTTCTGACATAAAGCATGAACACCTTTATCAGTTCTACCAGAGCTTTCTAATTTTGTATAAACACCATTATTAATACTTTCTAATACTTTTTCTATTTCTTCTTGGATTGTGTGTTTACCTTTTTGTTTTTGATAACCAGAATAATTGGTCCCATCATAAGAGAATGTAATTAGATATCTCATAGTTTCTCCACAAACATACATATTAATAGCAATATGATATGGATTAATAAGAAACCAACATTATCTCCTGTGAAACTATATCTTCTTTTAGCTAATCTAGTTTGAATATTATAATATCTAATAAAGTAATTATCTTGTTTCTTTTTAGCTTCACTTTCTACTTTACTATCTAGTCTACTCTTAATCTCTTGTTTTTGATCATCAGTAAGCGTATTACCCTTTTCTAGTTCTTTATCAACTTTCTCTTCAATATCTTTCTTAATCTCTTCTGTATCTACTTTTACTTCAGCTACAACTTCTTTTTTTCTCTTAGGTAAATTATTAATATCTAAGTATAAGAAATAATAGATATACGCTACTAATAGTATTAATTTAACCCATACAGTTACATCAAAGATATACAAAAGCGCAAAAGCAAAGACAAAAGCCATACTAATTATCATTGAATACATTCTTGTATCTTCTTTAATCATTACAAAGAAAATAATAAATAATAATAGTAATGATATTGAACTTGTATTAAAGATTATTACAAGACTATATAGTAATAAACATAATAACTTATTATAAAGATGAATCTTTGGATTATTAAACATTACGATACACATCCTTCATTAATTCCCTAATATCCGTATAGTAGTTAATATTCTTATCTTTCTTCTTAGCTTTCTTAACAAACATTACTAAATTAGGTACATAAAGTTTATATTTTTTTAAAATATCATCATCAGTAAAAACATCTTTTGTATTCTTATATATTACTTCATCACTAATAATTAAAGTCTTATCAGTGTTTTCATATATAATATTTACATTATTACTTGCAATAATGATAGTTTTATTATACTTATTTTTTAATTCTCGTAAATAGTTTAATACCATTTTTTCGTATTTATAATCAAGATTCTTTAATGGTTCGTCAATAATAATAATCTTAGGATTATATATAAATACTCTAAGATATGATAATAATCTCTTTTCTCCCTTAGATAAATTACTAATTTCTTTATTTAAAAAGTTATCATCTAAATCAAATATTTTAAGAGCTTTCTTAATACGTTTATCTGCATCTTTAAGTTCTTTTTCATACTTATTTAGAGATAATAGTAATTCATCATAAACATAATTAGTGAAATAGTATTCATTCTTTTTAATATAACCAACATTTTTATATTCACTTAAATCACTAAGAAAAGAAAGGTAGTTACCTACTACCCCAATTACTTGTGGTTTCTTAATCTTAAATTTAGTCTCACCAATAACTATTTCCATATGTCATTCACCATATCATCCATATTAATGTATTTTTTATCTACTAGTTTATATAAACCTAGTTTAATAGATAAATCATACATAAACGGGATTTTTAAATTATGATCTGTTATATATTTATCATTATCCATTAAGTTAGCTTTGGTATCTTCTTTTAATAGTTCATAGTTATCCATTAGTAAAACTCTATCTCTTTCTTGAACATTAACAAAAGAAGTAGTGAATTTAATAACCGTTATCTTACCTGCATCAACTAGTCTATTTAATAAATCATAGAATTTAACTTTATCTTTTGGAAGTAAGTTTTCATAGATATCATCTACTACTACTAAAGTAGGTTCTGTTATCATTGCTGTAATAATTAATAATAATTGTTTTTCATATATATCAAGATCATCTATCTTTTTAGTCTTAACTCTTAAATTAAAGAATTTTAAATAGAAGTTTATTCTTTTATTAATTACTTCTTTAGATAAACCTAATCTCTTTAATGGATACTCAAGTTCATCAATAACAGAGTCCATTAAGAAGGAATAATTATCTACTTCTTTAATAACTCCCATTTTCTTTAAATATTTTAATCTATTGTTTTCATTTAAACCAATATCATTAAAGAATACATTATCATTTGTCATAGTATAACTAGTTATTATTCTAAATAATGTATCTTTACCACAATAAATATCACCAATAATAGAATATGATTTATTAGCTTCAATAACTAAATTAAAGTCTTCAAACTTATCATAATTTAAGTCTTTTATCTCTAATACCATTTCTATCATCTCCATTATAATTATACAAAATAATGGATTTAAATAATATTAAATATGTCAAAAAATGACATAAAAAAAGAATAGTTTTTAACTATTCTAATTACTTGTTAAAGCTTTCATTATATCTTGTTGTGTTGTATAAGATTTAACAATCTTTTGGCCTTCTACTTTTAATAGTGTTGGACTTGTTAGTTTTAATTTAGTAACATCATTATTTACTACTAACTTTTCACCTACACAAGTATTATTAAGACCTGAATCAGTATTTAATTGATATATTGTACCTTGATACATACTTAAAACTGCAGAATATAAATTCTTTGTATCTTTATCATCAAAACTATAAGCAAGTACGAAATATTCTGGTTCTTCTTGTGTTAATAATGTTCCACAAATAACACCCTTCTCAACTGTATCATTTATTACTTCTTCATCTTTACCTAATTTAATATTACCTTTAATAATATTCATACCTAAGTATGCAATACCTAAGAACACTAGAACACCAACAGTAATTAAAACAAGACTTTTAATAAGATCTTCTTTCTTAACTTCTTCTTGTAACATCTTTCTTTCTTTTTTAATTCTTTGTTGTTCTTTAATCATTTCTTTCTTACTCATTATTTTTTTAGCCATTTATATCACCTACTTAACATATTCTATCACATTAATCTTTATAAATAAACAATTAAATGTCAAGAATAAATCTCTTTATAACCCTGTAATTCTCTAATAATTCTTCATGTTTGATATCTAGTAACTTCTCTATTTCAGAATCTTTGTAACCTGAGATTTTAAGTTCTAAATTACATGATGCTTCAAAAGGAAGACTATTCTTAAATTCTAAATACTTATCATAGTTATCAGAGTCTTCAACATAATCAAAATCATACTTACCAACAATATCTAATATTGATAAGTCTGTTCCTGTTATCTCTTTATCATAAGATATACTATCATTTAAACATTTATTTTTATAATTACTACATTTATTATATTCAATATTATAGTCATTATCTAATAATTTAATCAAGAATGTATAAAACATATTTTCACTATAATATTTATATTTTCTAACAGCTTTATATAAAGAAATATAACCTATTTGCATAATATCATCTAATTCATATCCAAACTTTTTAAATGAATTCTTATATTTTCTTGCATACTTTAAGATTAATGGATAATACTTTTTATACAATAGATTAAAAGTATCATCATCATTTTCACCAATCATATATAGTATTTCATAGTCATTATATTCCTTGTACATAAATATTACCTGTTTATCACCTCATATATTACAATACCTGTTGCTACTGAGGCATTTAAACTATTAACCTTTCCATACATTGGAATTTTAACTATACCATCACAAGATTCTCTAACTATTCTTGATAAGCCATTTCCTTCATTACCAATAACAACACATACTTTAGGTGGATAACTAATACTTTTATAGTCATCTCCATCCATATCTGTACCATATATCCAATAACCATCTTTCTTTAATCTTTTAATAGTATTATTTAAATTAGTTACTTGGCTTATTTTAACATTATATAAGGTACCTACACTTGTTTTCATAACCGTTTCATTAACTGAAACACTTCGGTTTTCTGGAAGAATAATTCCATCAACACCTGCTGCTTCACAAGTACGAACGATTGCTCCTAAATTATGAGGATCCTCTAAATGATCAAGGATTAATAGAAAACTCTTATCTTTTCCTAATAATTCATCAAGTGGTGTATAGCTAAAATCACTTACTTCCAATACTACACCTTGATGATTATTTTTGACAAGATTGTCTAAATCTCGTTTTTCCTTATAAATTATGGGGATTCTTTTTGATTTGGCTAAAGTCAAAACATCATTTTCATTATAGTTATTTTGACAAATTAACCTTTTTATCTCTAAATCACCTTTAAAATTTTTTAAAATTTCTTTAACATTATTGCGTCCAGATACTAGCATAAAATCACCTTTCTTTTACATAGAAGTATTATAGCCATTTCTACCTAATACTCCAGAATTAATTAAATCTTTAAACATTCCATGGTAAGAGCCATGTCCTGAATACTCACCATTTGCAAATTCTTGCCAAAACTCTTCACCTAAGAAATGATAATTATCACCTTGAATATCTCTAAAAGCTGATCCTCTTCTATTTGTAGCTAAATAGATTTCTGCATCAGGACAATATTGTAAAAGTAAGTTTATTCCTGTATACATAAAACTATTACGATCACCATCGATATTCGGATCACTACTTGAAGAGAAGAATAATAAATTTTTTCCATTTAAAGCTCTTGCTTCGTCTTCCGTTAAACGATTATCATCTGCTCCGTTTTTACCTTTACCTTTATCATTTTTACCAGCAATTAATGGAGCATAGTTAATACAAAAGACGGTATCATATAAGTCCCCTGCTTGAGCAGCTATTTTAAGAGCAGATCCTCCTCCACTACTACAACCACCAATAATATTTTGACATCCTGGTTTTTGACGAGAAAACAAAGTTGCAAACTTCGTAGAATTAATTACCTTTTGAGCCATGAAAGAATAACTTGCTTTTCCAATATCAATTCCTTGGGCTTGTTGTCCACTCTTACTAGGACAAACAATTATAGAGTTAGCGCCTAAAGAATCTAAATGGAAAGAATTAGCTCCAGTTGGAGAATCAACATCTCTTTCTCCTTGACCTGCTAGACAAGTTATCGTATTAAGGGACGAGATATCATCAACATTTTCAGGAATATAATAATTAACATGTAACCATGTACCATCAGGATTAATTAATCTTCCATTTTTAATATCATATTGATAAGTACCTTCAGGTCCAGTAATTGTTACGACACCATTATCTACTGGCCATCCTTGTTTTCTAAAAAATTCTTCATCAGCCTTATATACTTTTGTCCCTTGTTTTTTCATTTGAAGTAATAAAAGGATGTCAGAAAAATCAAAAACTCCATCTCCCATTTCATCTATTAATTTCATACTCTCTAAAATATCTTTAATAGGAGCTGTATTACTTTCTAGATACTTAGCTGCTTTTCCTTGTGATGATTTAACCTCATTAATTGTAGATGTACATTGAGATGCAATATAAGAACAAGTTGATAAACCACCTAATTCAATTGTATTTAATTTATCTACAGCAGACGAAAAAGAAGTAATTAAATTTTCAACATCTTCTGATTCATAATCAATTTCATCATTCATGTTAATCGTTACCTCCTTCTTCCTCTCTAGCCTTTTTTCTTCTTGCTTCATCTTCAAGTAACGCTAACCTATTAATTTCAAGACTTGTTTTAGCATTAACAGAACCTTTAAGACTTTGAAGTGAAGATACAATGTTTGTTACTTGAGATTGAGCGTTAGTAGTATTTTCAAGTATACCATTATACATTACACCATCAGAACCTTTAATAGAATTTATATTATTTGATATAGTTTCTATTGAATTAGATACTTCATTATATTCACTTATAGCTTTATCAA
>JAEEGK010013923.1_pt1 | contig 18044 bp, 4 predicted proteins | sample 8958771 | NCBI WGS metagenome assembly JAEEGK01 (sample SAMN16246547, study PRJNA631951) | gut metagenome | biome: gut microbiome; feature: rumen; material: SC-attached | host: Bos | place: Iran: Karaj | collected 2018-10
CCCAATCCCCAATCCCCAATCCCCAATCCCCAATCCCCCATCCCCAATTCAAAATCATATTCAAATTAATAATATTTTTTAATTAAATTAATATTAAAAATAAATTATTTTCAAATAAAATATTTAAATATATAATTTTATAAATGAATTAATCACTTCATAGTAAACTAAGTTTTTTCAATATCTTATTTTAAGTATATATTGATAAGAAATAATCTACATAATTATGCATGATTTATTATCACCCTCATCATTATTCATAGGAGCTGAATATGTATATGCTCTTGAAGGTGGAGGCGGAGGTTGAACTACAGGAGGAGGAGTAACATAATTAGAAGGATAAACAGGTAAAGGAGGGTTATTTTGATATATGTTACTTGCAAAAGTATAAGGAGCAGGAGCGAAAGTAGGATAATTAATTAATTGACTATAACCACCCATTCCACTTGAATATGCTTGAGAAGGAGGTTGAGTAGGAGGTGAAAATGGTGGAATTTGATTAAAATTTGGATATTGAGGCATACCTGGAGGCTGGTTTGGACTCATGTTTTGCCCATAAATTGAATTATTGGGAAATGGATAATTATTATAATAATTAGTATGAGATTTGATATAATTTTTATTTACATTAGGATTATTCATTGGATTTCTTGGTATATGAAAATCTGAATTTCTTCTTTTAGTATCTTGTGGATAAGGGTATTCTGGTATAGGTTGTAATGGTGCAGCTCCAGTATACTTAGCATTTATATTTAACAATCTTTTTTCATCATCTTCATTAAATATTCCCCATATTGTCTGATTTTTTTTAACATTTATATTTAAACCATCTTTATTTATTTTTCTTTGAACTCTTCTAGTATCAATCTTTGTGAAATCTCTTATATTTTTTGTTAAAAAAGGATGCTTATATAATTCATCAGAGCTTAATCTATCTTCACCTTTATATTGCAACATTCCATTCAAAAAAGAAACCATTTCTTTAGATACACTTGTTGGAACAGAATAACTTCCTGCTTCTACTTTTCTTACTAATTCATTCATTGTCTCTGCATTAAAAACAGCTTGGCCTATTAATAATTCATAACAGATTGTACCTAAAGACCATATATCTGCTTTTTGGTCATAGCCTATTTGACCTATTCTTTTTCCTTTACTTGCCATTTGTTTCAAAATTGCTGGATCCATATTTATTGGGCTACCTAATATACTTGAGGCTAAATTATTCTGAGTCAGTTGAATTGCAAAACCAAAATCTATTATTTTTATAGTTGATCTTAGCATGTTTAAATTATTTTTATCTTGATCATTATTAAAGCTTACCATAATATTGTCAAGCTTCAAATCTCTATGAATTATTTTTTGTCCATGAATATACCTTAGAGCTCCTACTATTTGCCTCATTAGGTATTGAACTATTTCTTCAGGGAATGATTTTCCGTTATTTTTTTTTTGATATTTTTTAAGACAATCTGTTAAACTTCCTCCGTTAATATATTCCATAACGATATAATAATAATTATTGTCTATTTTTACTTCTTCTAAATGAACAATATTAACATGTTTAAGACTTTGTAAAATAAGTAATTCGTTTTTGAAATATTTTTGGAAACTAGGCTTATCTGCCATAGCCCTATCTATTTGCTTTGTTGCAAAATAACAATTTTTTCCATCTTTTTTTGATAAATATACTGTTCCAAATGCACCTTTTCCTAAAACATTTAATAAAGTTATATCTTGAATTCTTTTATTCATTTTTATTTAATTTTATTATTTTATTAATTTTATTTTTAAATATGTTTGAATATTATTTTATATAAAAAATAAATTTTAAATATTTAATATATATCTTAAATAAATTTTATATTAATTTTTTTCCAGAAAAAAAAATCAGTTATTATAAAATAATTAAAAAAACATATTCAAAATTTTCCAATATAAATAAAACAATTTAATTATTAATTAATATTTAAATATGAAACCTAAAGACACATCGTCTAAAGGCAAATTGAAACAAGACAACAAAAAAGTTTCAATCATTCAATTTTTAAATATTGCCGACAATTCTCTTCATTCTAAATGTTCAGTATCCGTAGATGAACCAATATTTCAACCAGAACCAAACATAATTCTTTTCGAAGATTATGAACCATTACAAATTTTAACAAAAACATTGAAATTAAAAAACAGAGACACAGTGCCAAGACATGTCTCAATAATCCACCCAGAAAATCGTTTATTTCAAGTGTATCCAAACATAAAAAGCAAAAATGGTATACGTCAAAAACAAGGAGAAAGTGCGAATACAAAAGTTGCTCCTGGAATGGAAGTATCTTATTCAATAAAATTCACACCTGAATCAAAAAGCGACATAAATTATGATTTAGTTGTAATAACTGAAAGAGAAAAATTTATAGTTCCTATTAGAGGAATAGGATGTAAAGTTAATTTAGAATACACAGATTATATTGATTTTGGTGAAGTTCCAGTAAAATATAAAATAGAAAAACCTTTTATTATTCGTAATGTTGGAGAAAAAATAACAAAATGGATGTTAAAATGTGTTTCATCTAGTGTAACAATCAGTAAAAAAGAAGGAATTTTAGATACAGCAAAAAACGAACAGATAATATGTACATTTTGTCCTGAAAAAGAAAAAAATTATAAAGAAAGTATGATTTTAACATATGATGAAACAGATCATATAATTAACATATACGGTAAAAGTAAAAATGATGCAGTTGATATAAGTCCAAAAATTCTTGAAATGGAACCTGCTTATATTACATTACATACTGAAAAAACTGTGACTATAACAAATGATACTGGAGTTCCTATTGAATATGTATGGAAACAATTTGAATCTAAAGAAAAAGAAGAGGAAGCTAAACAAAAAGTATTTCAAAATTTATCAAAACAAGAACAAGAAGAAAAAATATTAAATGAATTACAACATACATATGAAGAAAATCCTTATGAAGATGATACAAGTATAGATTTAGAAGATAGTTATGATGAAGATGAAATAATAAGAATGAATGAAAGAAATCATTTAAAAAATCAAAACATAATTGCAAGACGTTTTGAAAAAATAAAAAAAAGCTTAAATGAAGATCAAATGTGTTTTGAACATCCAAATTTCGTAATAGAAACATTAACTGGAAAAGTATGGCCTAATACAAAAGCAACAATCACAGTGACATTTAGACCAGAAGAAGCAAAAGATTACAAAGATATATTTGCATATTTAGATGTAACAGGAAGTGAAAAGAGAATTAAATTGGAATTAAGAGGAAGAGGAATAGGTCCTAAAGCAAGAGTAAATAATCCTGAATTTAATTTATATGATATACCTATCACACATCAAATACAATTAGAACCTAAATTAGTTATATATAACATAGGTGTTATCCCATGTGAATTTTTCGTTGAAATGCCAGGCACACCTTGTTCTCAACAATTTCATTTTGAAAACGAACATGGTATCATACCCCCCCGAGATGAAAAAAGCACAGGAGAACAGGTCATACCTATAACATTTAAAGCAAGTAGATTAGGTGAATTTTCCGAGAAATTTAATATAAAAATCGGTAAAAGTAAAGATGTCATACCTATAATTTTTAAAGGACATGTTATAGCACCTTATTGTAGATTTAGTGTAGAACGTATAGATTTTGAAAAAGTAAGTATAGGATTTGATAAAGTAGAAACTGTAGTATTATATAATGAATCAGATGTTGATATAGAATTTAGATTACGTATTGCAACAGATTCCCAAGATAATGATAAAGCAATGGAAACAGTATTTGAGATAAGTCCAAAAGAAGGAAGAGTAGAACGAAAACAATCAAAAGAAATTCAAATAACATTTAGACCAGACAAAGAAAGACCATATGATATAGTAGTATTATTAGATATGTTAGGTATAGGATTTGATATGTTAACTTTACCAGTGAGTGGTATATGTGAGGTACCTGAAGTGGAGATAGAACCAATGGAATTATTAGATTTTGGAAATGTTTATATCCGTCAAGAAGTAACTCAAACAATAAAATTACATAATACATCTAATTTATTATCAACTCAATTTAAAATCAATAAACAAGATGAACCTTCAAAAGCATGGGGCGAACTAACATGTGATCAACAAAGTGGTCAAATTGGGCCTGAACAAACAATAATATTAACAGTTAAATTAAAGCCATTGAGATTGCAGCAAATAAGATTAAAACTTGAAATAGATTGTAAAACAAAAGGATACAATGCACGTGAAAGTGGGAATAACTATATAACTGCAATTAATGTTATAGCTACTAGTAGAGGACCTGATGTTGTTGTAGTTCATGATAACATACCTTTACCTCAAGCAAAAGATAGTAAAGCTATTAAACAACTTCAGAGTATGGAAAATAATGTTGATTTTGGTTTAGTAAAAACTTTAAATGAAAAAGTTCAGACTATTAAATTAGCTAATGTTAGTCCTATAGATGCTATATACACTGCATTTATGAAAACTCCAGGTAGTATTTTTTATGTTAAAAATCCAAAAGATAGAATTAAAGCAGGTGAAACAAAAGTTGTTGAGATATCATGTAAGCCCGATGAACAACAGAAATTTTATGAAACTTTATATTTTAAAATTGAAGAATCGGATGGATTTGAAGTTAATTTAAAGGCAAATGGAGAAGGAACAACAATCGTGCCTGAATTTGATTTAAAAGAAATAGATTTCGGAACAGTTTTTACATGCACAGATGTCGAAAAAAATATAAATTTCGAAAATAGAGGTCGATCTGATCAATATATCTCTTTTGTTTCTAAAAAACCTAAAAAGAAACCAATGGAAGAAAAAGAACAAAACAAAAAGAAAAAAAAAGATGAAGATGATGAAGTTGAAGTATTTAGATTCTTTAAAGATTGTCCTAAAAGAACATTACCATCAAGAAAATATGGGTCAATGACATTAATAGCAAATTCAAGAAAAGCAGGTATATTAACTGCAAATTATGGTGTTCATTGTTATAAAACTTCTGATAACAACGGACCTGAAATTTGGGACGTAACTTTCAAAGCAGAATTTATAGACCCTCAATTACAATTTAGTCCACCTAAACTTTTTTATACATATAAAAATGATGAAGATAGCGATAAAGAAACTATATATAAAATGCTTACTATAACTAATGTTGCTAAATTACCCGCTGATTTCACTGTTAAATCCGAAGCACCTTTTTCAATTTCTAAAGACAAATTTTTAATCGAACCCGGAAAATCTGAACAATTGCGAGTTGATTTTGACCCAAGCGCAAATAAAAAGAAAAAACGAATTGAATCTTTTGAAGGTAAATTAATATTCAAACATAACAATCATGAAAAAGTCGAAGAATTAAAAATGACAGTTCAAATTAATTTCCCAAATATAAAAAATCTCCCAAACGAATTATATTTCGGTTGTTTATTAAATGATACATTCACTAAAAAAACTATAAAATTAGAAAGAGATACAGCAAGTGATTTAGATGTCTTATATGAATGGGAATTAATCGAACTTGAAAATAGTTATGAATCTCTTCGTCGAGGAAGAACTATAACAAGAAAAATTCCTTTAAATGAAGTTTTCAGCATAGTTCCAATGAATGGACGTCTACGAAAAGGGGAACTCGAAAGTGAAGAAGTAACTATCACATTCACCCCAGGACCTAATCAGAGATATACTGCAATTGCTAGATGCTTAGTTGATGGGGGTCCCCAATATGATTTGAAATTAATTGGAGAGGCTAGTGAAATTAAATATAAATTACAAGTAAATGAAGATATATATGATAGTAGTAAAAAAGAATTTTCTATAAAATTCGGAGAAATTCCTTTTAATACAACTACTAAAGTCGATTTGTTTATTAAAAACGAAGGAGAAGTTCCTTTCGATTATAGAATTACATATCATACGGATAAATTGAGATTTTTAGCATTGAGTAATGCAATAGATAGTGTGAATAAAGGTGAAAGTAAAAAAATTACTATAGAAATTATTCCAGGTGTTCCTGATAAAATGGATGATGAAATAATAGTTGAAATAGCACATTTTGAGCCCCATGTCATTAAAATAAAAGCTGTTGGTTATTATCCAGGAATTATTTTAGGTCAACCTTTAGAAAGAAAAGAAGAAAATTACAAAGAATTATTTGAACAAACTAAAAATGATTATATAAGTAGAAGAAAAGCTTTAGATGACTATTTCCCTAAAACAAAACAAAATATCAAAAAAAACGTTCTTACTATTAGTAACATTAACGAACTTAATAATTCGAATATAACAAATGATAGCATATATGAATTTGATGTTAATAGAAGTTTATTATGTGAAAAAATCGTAGATCGTATGAACAAAGGAGAGATATCTAATAATTTAGAACAACCTCAAAAACCAACAAGTATATTTAGCTTACCTAAAAAACCAGAAAAGAATTTAAAAGTAAATTCCAGCGCATATCGTGAAAATCAACTATTAAATTATTTAAAAGATTTAGTAATAGCAGAATATCATGTTAGTTTTGGAAATGTAGTTGCTAATCACAAAGCCTCAGTTTCATTTACAGTAACTAATTTAAATAAAGGTCAAATTCAATTATTAGTAGACAAAAAAGATATGGCTGCAAAGGGATATACTATAACAAACGGAAGCGGAAATGATAAATGTTTTATAGATGAAGGAAAATCATGCAATTTCACAGTGACTCACAATACAAGTAGTCAAAATGCAAATATAGATATTAATAATATATTAAAACTTCAAATGAGCAATGGTGAATGTTATTTAGTATATCTACATAGTTATGTTAGTATTCCTTCTTTAAGTTTGAGTACGAACTTATTAGATATGAATCGAGTTTATATAGGTCACAAAAAAATTATGAATTTCAGAATAGAAAATACAGCTCGAGTTGATTGTTCATGGACAGTGAGCTTTAAAGATATGACAAATAAAAAAGAAGGTCGTGAAGAAAAAAAAGAAAATATATCTGCTTTTGATATAACCCCGAAAGAAGGTAAATTAACCCCCGGAAAAAAATTAACTTTAACTTGCACATTCACACCTATTCGTCGTAAAAAATATCAAGGAAGATTTGTATTTAATATTACTGATAATCAAAAAAATGCTGAATGTTTTATTAAAGGAAATGCTGAAGTTTTAGAACTTATTATTAATCCTGAAACTGTTAATATAGGTCCTATTTTACCTTATTGGAAATATGGTCTTGCACCTATTGAAATTAAAAATCCAAATGATAGTGAAATAGAAGTTTATAGTAGTGATTTCGATAAAAAATTCATTGAGGAAGAAAATATATTAAAATTTAATAAATTATTTATAAAAAATCCCGATGAAAAGATAGATATTAAAATTCGTAATGCAGGTGAAGCAATGTGGAAAAAATTCGATGATTTTAATATAAAATTAAATGAAAAAATCGAAGAATTTAAAAAATTTGTTGAAGAATATTTAACATCTGTCGAAATGAATTTTGATACATTATTTACTGACCAATTTAAAGAAAAATTATCAATGTATATTCAACAAGACGATGATGAAAAAGTAAAATTACCTCCCGCAATAGAAAAAAAAGATAAAGTTAATATAGTTCTCATCGGTCCAAAAGAAAGTGGAAAAACATCCATATTAAAACAACAAATGAAGACTCAATTTAGAGGAATAATATCATTAAAAGATTTATTAAAATGGAATTTAGAAAATGGTCACCCCGAATATGAAGAAAAAATAGCTCAAGAAAACGAAGAGAAAAAAAAAGAATATGATGATTTAAAAGCACAATATGATAAACTAGCAAAACAAGCGAAAAGTAACAAAAAAATAGTCTTACCTGACCCACCAAGCGAAAGTATGTATAAATGTGTAAGTAAAACAATGTTTGCTGAATTATTAAATAATAGATTAAGTGAAGGTGACTGTAGAATAGGATGTGTGTTTGATGATATAGAATGTGATTTATTAGAAAGTCCTGAAATGGCTTTGGAATATTTAGATGATTTTTTTGTTGATGAAAATTTAATTCTCGCTTATTTCGATTTTCCTAAAGATAAAGATGGTTTAGATGTATGTCATTATATCGATTGGACTAATTATATCGAAGATCTTAGTGGACATAGAAAAATTAAAAAAGATGGAACAGCTCGTGGAACAGGAATTAATAATAATAATGTTAATGTTAATGCATCAGCGACTATGAAAAATAATAATAATAATGTTAAAAAAAATGAAAATGTTGATAATTTAAATAAAACAGTTCCTAATAAACGAAGAGGAAAAAATGATAAAAATAAAAAAGAACCTGAAATTAAAGTCGAAGAACCTCAAATTCCGCCTGAAATTACAGCGAAATTTAAAGAAATGTTTGATGATTTTTGTAAAAATCATATTACTTTAAAAACCGTTGCTAATTCAGAACCTAAAGAACTTACACCTGAAGAAAAGGAAGAATATTTAAATTTAGTTGAACGAATGAAAAAAAAAATGGAAGATCTTTTAGACCGTCGTTTAAATCCTCCAAAAGAAGAACCAGAAGAACAGGAAGAAGAAGAAGAAAAGAAAAACAACAAAAAAGATGATAAAAAAAAGAAAACAATAAGAGATAATAAAAAAGAAGAAGAAGATAAAAAAAAAGCTGAAGAAGAAGAGAAAAAAAAGGCCGAAGAAGAAGAGAAAAAAAAGGCAGAAGAAGAAGAAAAAAAAGAAGTTCAATTAGATGAAAATGGAAATCCAATAGAAAATCCAGAACAACAACAACAACAAATTGAACAGCCTCCAATCGAAGAAAAATTCAATAAAGAAAGAAAATGTATACCTATAACATTTGAATATTGTATACCTCAATTACTTCAAAGTTATCTAAAATCTATTCCCAACCCAATTTTACCTGACCCTGAAGAACTTCCTATCCCTCCAGACGAAGAAGTCCAAATCATTAGAAAGCCACAAGAACGAACTAAGCATGAAATGTTAGAAAATTTCTTCCTAAAAGGAATTGATGAAAAATATAAAGACCTTCCTTTTGAAGAATTAATAGAAAAAATTAAGGAAGAAGATAAAAAATTAGAAGAACTAAAAAAACAAAAAGAAGAAGAAGCAAAAGACCCTAAAAAGAAAAAAGCAGCAGAAGCAGCCGCAGCGAAAAATAAAAAAAAAGAAGGTGAGGTTGTTGAAGAAGAAAAACCAGAAATCATACTAACAGATCAAACAAGATGGGTCATACCCCCTAACGGCTCAGTAAAGGCAGTAGTAGGGTTCTTCGCAAAAGAAGTATGCACTAAAACACAAGATTTTCTATTTGAAATTATGACATATCCCCCAGTTGAATATAAAATGACTATCAACGGACAAAGTGACTATCCTTCAATGACAACAATAACAACTCGACCTAAACAAGGAAACATTAATTTAAGAGGATTAAATAAAAAATACGAAGATGACTTTGGATATATCTTAATTACTAATGACCCTGAAAGAGAAGTTGAAAAATATAAAGCAACTAATTGTAAAACATTACGATTTACTAACAATGGAAAATTCGATATTGTTGTTGACTTTGCATTTTTAAGTAGCATGAATTTCGAAGGGTTGAATTTTAAACTACCTTTCGTTCCAGGTCAAAGCACAGACCCTAATTTCGAAGCAAATGTTGATCCAAAAGCCGCAGCGGCAGCTAAAAAAAAAGACCCAAAAAAAGATAATAAAAACGTTCAAGATGAAGGAAAAACACCATTTTTCTTACCAAAAAATCAAATCGAAATTAAAATGGGTCAAACAGCAGAATTAGATGTATATGCATTTCCTTTAAAACAAACAGAATATAAAGATGAATTAATATGCATGATGAAAGATAACCCCATTCCAACAAGAGTTTTATTAACATGCAAAGGAGCAGAACCAAATGTTGTAATAGACACAGATTCATTAGATTTTGAAAAACTTGTTGTAAATCAACCTAGAACAAAATATTTGAAAATGAATAACATTTCAGAAGTTAATTGCAAATGGGCTTTGAATGGAATAGAAACTTTACCACCCGTATATAAAATCGAGCCAACGAGCGGAGTGATTGAAAAAGGAAAAGAACAATTAATAGCAGTTACCTTTGTAAGTGAAGAACAAGATAAGTATCCTTTCCAATTTAATTTAGATATTGAAGATAATTTAGGTTATGGAGTTAAAATGGAAACTAAAGTTATTAAATTAATGGCCGAGGCATTTAAAGTCACTGTTGAACTTGTTATAGATAACGAAGGAAAAATAATAGATTTCGGAAATGTTAAAGTAAAAGAACCTAAACATTTTCCTTTTGTTTTGAAAAATTTAGGTATATATAAAATTCGTTATAAATTCGAAATTATGAAAAAATTATGGCAAGAATTGTTTAGATTTGAACCTGTCGAAGGTGAAATTGAGCCAGGAAAAGATAGGACCATATTTGCGATATTTAATAGATATAAAAAAGATATAAATATCTCACCTCAAAGAAATTCAAGTGAAATTAAATTAAGTATCTTCGAAGGAGAAAAAGGAACAAAAAATCAAGATATTAATATTTTTGTTAATGTGGCTTCATATTTTAGTAAATATAGTATCAATCCACCAAAAAGTTTGAATTTCGGGTCTTTACAATATAACGAAAGCCAAACAAGAAGCATTGAAATTAGAAATGAAGGTCAATTTGATTTTAATTATGAAATATTCGAATATCTTCAAGATATAAATAAAATGATAGCTATAAAAGAAGAAAAAGAAGCAAAAGAAATCGAAGAATACAAAGCAAAAGAACAAGAAATAAAAGACGCATTAGAAGGTGTGAAAGGAAAAAAAGATAATAAAAAACAAGCTAAACCACCCGATAATAAAAAAGGAGGAAAAGGAAAAGAAGAAGATGCATTAGTGATAGGAAAATATAAGATATTAAATTATAAAGGAACAATAGCACCTGGTTCAGCAGCTAAAATAGATGTTATTTTTACCGCAGAAGGTCAACAATTTTGTTCAGCTAATTTAGCAATAGACATTCAAGGAAGACAAAGTGAAGATAACCCATTAGGTATACCTTTTGATTTAGTAGCAGAAAGTTGCATACCTGGAATAGAAACACAAGATTTCGATAGTATATTCGAAGAACAAACTGTCTTACCAAGTATATCTCCTGATCTTAACAAACAAACAGTAATAACAAGTGGCATATATGGAATAGAAGAGAAAGTATTTTGGTTTGGAACTATAATAGCAAGTAAAAATCCAAATGGTGTAAGTGAAAGATTTAAATTAATAAATAATAATAAAATCCCATGTATAGTTCATGTTTCAGTAAAGCCCAGAACTGCATCAAAAAGTGAGGGATTCGCATTTGAAGTTCAATGTCAAGACCCATTAAAAATTTATCCAGGAGAAAGTGAATATGTAACAGTAACATTCAAACCAACAAATGTTATGCCATATTCAGGATTATTTGAAGCAACTGTCGAAGGAGGAACAGATAAAACAGGTAACCTAAAATTTGAACTAAGAGGAGAGGGTACCCTACCTACTTTATTACTTGAATCACCTAATGAATATGATGCTGATGGAACACCCATACTTAAATTCAAAAAATTGAGATTAAATAAAAGTATAGTTAACCAAATCGTACTTAAAAACGAAGGTGTTGTTGCAGCCACTGTTCAATTTGAACCTCTTCAAAGTGATTGTTTTTCTTTTGAAAGTAGTACTAAAGCAACAATTCCACCTAAAAAATATCAAGCGTTTGATATAAAATTCACTCCAAAAGCTGAAAAAGTAGAAAAAGCTGTTTTACAATATAAAACTTTGTTTAATCCATATGAAATTCCCAGACTTTTAATTCAAGGTGAAGGATTTTTTGAACCAGTTAGTATAGAAGGGTTAGTAAATGAAAATGAATTAACATTCGGAGATGTATGTATTAATACAGAAAAATCAATAACATTCACATTAATAAATAATTCAGATAATAATTTCAGATTCAATATGATTAATAATTTAGAACCAAGTTTAATATTTACTCCAAATACAGGATTTATTTTACATAAAACTCAAAAAGAAATTACAGTAAAATTCATATCAAACGAAACAGTAAAACATATATTAAAAGATTTATTCATTGAATTAAAAGAATTTAAATTCAAAGAAGACCAAAATGAAAATGATTGGGATGAAACAATGACAACAATAAAAAAAGTAACTCAAAAAGAACAAGAAGAATTAAATAACAAAAAAAAAGAAGATCAACAAAGAAGAAAAGATGAAAATGAAGCTTTAATTGGAGTTTTAACAAATGTCAAAGGATCAAAGATGCCTGCGCCTAAAAAAGATGCTAAAAAAGACCCAAAAAAAGATGCCAAAAACGCAAATGTTCCCGTTCAAAATGTAGAAGAAGAAGAAGCTAATATTGACTATGAAGAAATAATTCCCGAACCAGAAGTTAATATTATCGATAAAAGTGAAAAATATCTACCTATTAAATTAACAGTAATTTCAGATTATGCTAAATATGAATGTAATATTAAAGAAATTCGATTTAAACCTACTGTAATGTATGGAACTAGAAAATTTGATTTTCATTTAAGAAACACAAGTTTAACATCATTAAATTATAATTTCACTTTAACAAATCCAAATCCAAACAGCACAGTTTATAACAATTTATTAACAAGCTATGACAAAACTTTAATGCCTGAAAATAATGATACAGCTCCATATACTATATCACCTCAAAATGGTAACATACCACCTCAAAGTGATGAAGTGATAACTATAACATTTTCTCCATTAGAAATAGATGATTTTAATTTCAAAAGAATATTAAAATGTAATATTAAAGATTTAGACCCTAATTTAAAAGAACTAAGCATCGAATTAAGTGGAGATGCAGAAAGACCTATATGTCATTTCGAAATGGTAGGTGGAGTTAAAAGAGAAGGAGGTATGACTATATTACAATTCGAATCTATTGGAATGATGATTAAAAACACAGTCAGATTTTTCGCTTTGAATCCAACAAATCAAGGATATAATTTCGAATGGGAACAACCAGATGAAGATTTAATACCTAATATTAATAAAGTATTTAAATGCTTAACTCCAAAAGGTGTTATATATTCTGGAAAAAAATACGAAATGGTATTTACATATACCCCTAATAGTTTAGGTAAACATGAAGCTTTCTTCAACTTTAAAATCCCAAGTGAAAATCAAATACATAAATTCGCTTTACATGGTATAACTAGAGAACCTATGATTTTATTTAATGTTGGTAAGGTAACATTTGATCCCTTATTATTAGGAGGTCGTCAAAAAGAAACGATAGAAATTCGTAATGAAGAACATATACCATATAAATTTACTTTTGATAAAGATAGTATTAAAGGAAATGTTCAATATGGAGATAGTTTATTTGTAACTCCTATAGCTGGAACATTACCTGCAAAATCTAGTACAAAAGTTGATATAACATTTATGCCTCGAGTTGAAAAGGAATTTAATTATAATTTGCAATTAAAAGTTAAACAAAGATTAAAACCTTTGACATTAAATGTTAAAGGAGTGGGATATACTATTAATCATGGTGTATATCTTGATAATAAACCTGAAATGAAATTATTAAGAAAAGGAGAACATGTGATAGACTTCGGTGACTTCTTTATTAATGATAAAAGAGAAAGAAGTATTCGTATAGAAAATGGAGGTAAATTTAATTTCCATTTTTCATTTAAAAAAAATGGTGCAGATTATTTAAAAATAACCCCAGATTCAGGAACAGTCACAAAAGGATCTAAATTAAATGTAACATTAACATTATTCCCATTGAATAAAATTAATCTACAAAATCATAAAATTTTCCTTAATATTGCAAGTGGACCAACTTATACATTTTTAATAAATGCCAAAGCACGTTCACCTCAAATTATATTCAGTTCTATCAAATGTGACTTCGGTCCTTGTTATGTTATGCGACAACCTGTTCCAAATACACAAATTATTACAGTTAAAAACATGGATAAAGAAGCGTTAACAATTGAAACTGATTTTGATAATAAAAACAAACAATATTTAGATGTATTTTTATCAACTGGACAAGTTATACTACCTTATCAATCTCAAAGTGATATATTAGAAATACCTATTCAATTTATTCCCAGAGATTATGTGAAATATAAAGACATTATCAAATTCAAATTTAATGATATATATAATGTTGATGTGGAAATAACTGGAGAAGGTATTCCATTGAAAGTTGAATTAGAAGATCCTTCTTTAAATACTTTGAATTTCAATATTGTAAAACTTGGAAAACAAAAGAAAATGTCATTCAATGTTATTAATAGAGGTAAAATGATGACTACTGTTGAATTATACCCTGAAACTCCAAATACTTTCCTAAAAAGATGTCTATCTATCAAAACTGATTTCGTTAATGACCATCCTGATGAGGCAACTAAACCTTTAATTCATGTTTTGAAACCTAAAGAAATGTTTAAAATTGAAGTTCTATTCAATCCTAATTTAAGAATTCCTCAATTCACTGAAGATTTAATGATGAAAATTAACAACAGTGAAAAAAAACGTTTGTTAGGAATAACAGGTGCATCTTATGGAGTAGATGTTAAAATGATGGGTGAAATTCCTTCATTCGGAGCAGTTACAGTAAATTCTAACGCAATGAGAACTATAACATTAAGAAATTTCGGAGACATCCCCGCAATATTTAATTGGAATTTAGTAGATAACAAAAAAAGAAATTATACTAAATGGTTCACTATCACCCCAACGAAAGGTAATATACCCCCCCATGAAGATATTAAAATTAATATAATTTTCCATCCAAAACAAGTAAGTAATTTAGTTCAATTCGAACATATTAAATGTGATATCGAAGAATTCGATACACCTATAGATTTAAGTTTATATGGAAAGAGTATAGCAGTACCTGCTGAAGCTATAACAGAAAAAAGACTTGAAACTCAAGTTAGAGTTCCAGCAACATATGAAATTAAAATTAAAAATACAAGTGATAAACAATGGAGAATCACACCTTCTATTTCAAGTAGTGTTAAACAATATGTTAATTACTTTAAAGGAAGTGAATCAATATTCGAAATTAATCCAGGACAAGAAGGAACATATGTCGTTACATATTGTCCATTAACAATGAGTAAAATAAATCCTAATGATGAAAAAGAAAAATTAAAAGAACATGATGCAAGTGTATTCTTCCCATTGCCTGATGGAACAGCAAAAATATTTAAAGTTATTGGAACTGCTCTTCCTCCCAGTGAACAAGAAACAATTAATGCAACTGCAGTTGTTAGAGAATGGACTACTATTAAATTAAATATTCAAAATTGGTTACTTCAAAAACAAAGATTTAAAGTCACTTGGCCTCAACCTGATCAAGGAGTATTTATTAAAGGTGCAAATACAATAGATGTTCCAAGTAATGGACTAAAAGAATATAAAATGAGTTTCAGATCATTAAAAGATACCCCATATAACTTCAAAGTCACTTTTGAAAACATCGATAATAAAGAATATATTTTCTATATGATTAATGTTACAATGAAAGCTGCTGAACCTTTAAATACCGTTGAATTAGTAGGAGAAATAAGAGAAATAGTCACTGGTTCATTTACAATTAATAATCCATTAAATATTGATGTAACAATTAATAAAGAACAAGTTATTTTAGAAAATGAATATTTATCTGTTTCACCTGAGACTATAGTTATACCTGCAGAAAGTGAAGTAACATGTGATGTCTCATTTAGACCTTTAATCGTAGGTAAAATTCAAAGTAGTATAACTATAAAAAGTAGTGAACTAGGTGAATTAAAATATCCTATTTCGATTGAAGGAACTCCAGCTATGCCTAAACAATTACAACCTATAGAAGCTAGTTTAGGAAGTGAAAAAATAATTCAAATATCATTCATACATTATTTAAAAAAAGCAGCTACTTATACAATAAAAGTAGAAAAATATGCAGATGGTGTTCCATTTAATGATTTTGTACCAGAAGTTGCTTCAATTACTGTTGATCCTTCAAAAGGAGGTGTTCCTGAAAATACATTTAATTTAAGATATGAACCAAGTTCTGTTGATGGTAGTAAAGGTTTATTAAAAATTAGTAGTCCTGATGGAGGAGAATATCAATATATTTTAACTGGAAAAAGCTCTTATCCTCAAGCACAAGGTCCATTTAAAGTTCCTCCTGGAAAGAGTTTGGCTTTAGAATTTAAGAATCCTCTTAATGAAGCAGTTGAGATTAATGTTAGATTTGATAATCCTAATTTCTCTGCTGGAAAAGTTAATAATAAATTAGAAGCCAAAAAAGTTATGAATATTCCTATTGCATATAAAGTTGTTAATAATGATTGTGGTAGCACTGGAAGATGTATTGTTACTGTTAATAAATTACCTCCTTGGGTTTATTATTTAACTGCTGAAGCATAAAAACAGATAAATAAATAAAAATTTATTATTATTTTATTATTATTTTTAAATATTTTTAAATCATAATATGATAAATTAATATGAATTTTTTTATTATAATGTTTATAAATAAAATAAATTATATAATAAATATTATAAATTTTATAGATAAAATTGAGTAAATATTATTAAAAAAATTAATTAATAAAAAACGTGTAAATATATTTTATATATTAATAAATATTAAAATATAATTTAAAATGGAAAAATTAAATACAATAACATATTCAACAAATAATAAAAAAAGAAATCAAAGTTCATTATGTCCAGTTTGTTATGAAACAACAAAAGATAAAGTAAAATGTGTTAAATGTCACAATGATTTTTGCAAAAGATGCATTTTTAGAATAGATAAATGCCCAATGTGTAGAGCAACCCCTTTTAAAACTTTTTCATACGAACATATATTAAAAACAATAAGACAATTAGCATATATAATGATGATAAAACAAATAATAAAAATAAATAATATAAAAGAAAATGAATATTATGAATTTTCATGCTTTTTATGTAATTATAAAGGACATAGAAATGATTTTAAAGCACATTTAATTAAAAACCATAAAAAAACGGTTTTAGATGTTTTTAATAAAAAAATCAATAATGATAGAAAAAAATCAATCGTTGGAAAAATGATAAATGAATTATATATGTAAATATGATATTTATGTTATATTTGCACTAAATTTTCTTATATATTATATATATTATATATATGGTTCAATTGAATATTATTTTTATCTTATTATTATTATCAATTTTAATATATAAATTTATTTTATTATATAAATTTTAAATTTAAAATTATAATATATAATAATAAATTTTCTACAGTTTTTTAAAATTAATTCAATTTTAAATATTTAAAAATAGATTTTATCAATAGATATTGAATATGTTGTTCAATAAAGAGTACCTCAATCACATTTATGACACAGTGAAATCGACGCGCTGGAACGTATTTAAATTTTTTTAATTAGCTTATTATTTTTAATTTTTCTAAATGATAAATAGAATTTTAAATAGTTCAAAAATAATGTTTAATATTCAATTATAATTTTTGAATTATATATTTTCTTCCAGAATTCTATTGTAATTTCATATGTTTCAGCAGATGATGTTAACAATTAAATAATTATTGAATTTAAAAAATAATTTAATTTTTTATTTATTCTCATTTTAAAACAATTTAAAAGTATATTTATTTTATATTTAAAATTGTGTATTGCTATAAATGGAGATGATTGATAGATATAATTATATCTAAAAATAAAATTATTTGAAAATAATGATGAATAATTAATTTTTAAATATTTTAAATTTTGTTTTATTTAATTAATATCATTTTTTAACTAATATATTTTATTTATAAAATATTTTAAAAATTATAAATAAATAAAATGAATATTTATTTTAAATAATATCAATTTAAATTGGGGATTGGGGATTGGGGATTGGGGATTGGGGATTGGGGATTGGG
>JAEEGK010013924.1_pt1 | contig 18044 bp, 14 predicted proteins | sample 8958771 | NCBI WGS metagenome assembly JAEEGK01 (sample SAMN16246547, study PRJNA631951) | gut metagenome | biome: gut microbiome; feature: rumen; material: SC-attached | host: Bos | place: Iran: Karaj | collected 2018-10
GCCCGCGGCAGTGTTCGAGCATATAACATCCAAAGTCTACGAAAGCAAGATCGTGTTCCGCACAAAGAAATACGGCGACAGCGTCCGCACGTTCTGTATGAACCCCTACGGAGAAGTCGTCCATGAGAACACCAACGGCATAATCACAGTCAACGGTCACAGCTACGCGGACCCGGCTCTCCACACCGAGAACACGAATTTCGCGCTTCTGGTATCCAACACATTCTCCGAACCCTTCAAGGACAGCAATCTCTACGGCGAGAGCATCGCAAGACTCTCGAATATGCTGGGCGGCGGAGTGCTGGTGCAGCGCTTCGGCGATCTGGTGGCAGGCAGGAGAACAAACGAACACAGGCTTTCGCAGTGTTTCCTCACCCCGACGATGCGGGCAACTCCCGGCGACCTGAGCCTCGTTATCCCGAAGCGCCAGCTCGACGACATAATCGAGATGATCTACGCTCTCGACAAGATAGCGCCCGGTACAGCCAACAACGATACCCTGCTCTACGGCGTTGAGGTCAAGTTCTACAACTCCCGCGTGGAGGTAGACGAGAACCTTGAAACGAATGTCAGCGGGCTCTACGTCATCGGCGACGGCTCCGGCGTGACCCACTCACTGTCTCACGCTTCCGCCAGCGGCGTATTCGTAGCAAGAAAGATTTTAGAGAACCTTTAATCGCAAAAAATGGAACAGATAAATCTATTCGAAAATGAAATAGCCCAGCCCTTGGCTGCCAGACTAAGACCAAAAGACTTAGACGAGTATGTAGGTCAGGAGCATTTGCTTGCTGAAGGAAAGGTCTTGAGAAGGCTCATAGAGAGCGACCAGGTATCTTCCATGATATTCTGGGGACCTCCGGGAGTTGGCAAGACCACTCTGGCCAGGATCATAGCCAACCGCACCAAAGCTGCTTTCATCGATTTTTCCGCAGTCACTTCAGGTATCAAGGAGATCAAGCAGGTGATGCAGCAGGCTGAGGAGAACCGCAAGTTTGGAGAGAAGACCATTCTTTTCATAGATGAGATCCACCGCTTCAACAAAGCTCAGCAGGACGCATTCCTGCCCTTCGTTGAGAAAGGATCCATCATCCTGATCGGCGCCACCACGGAGAACCCCTCCTTCGAGGTCATCTCCCCGTTGCTCTCCCGCTGCCAGGTCTATGTCCTGAAAGAACTTTCCAAAGATAATCTCGAAAAGTTGCTGCAGACGGCCGTCGCCTATCTCGAAGGCCAGATGAATTGCAAAATCAAGTTGGAGAACACGGAAGCCTTGATGCGGATTTCGGGTGGTGATGCGCGTAAACTGCTGAATGCCATCGAGTTGGTTACTTGGATGACTCCGCCTGTCGATGGCGTGATCACCCTCACCCGCGAGCAGATCATTCACGTCATCCAACAGAATCTGGCGCTTTACGACAAGAAGGGCGAGCAACATTACGACATCATCTCCGCGTTTATCAAGTCGTTGCGCGGCAGCGATCCCAACGCGGCGGTCTATTGGCTGGCCCGTATGCTCGTGGCCGGTGAGGACCCGCTTTTCATCGCCCGACGCATGGTGATTCTCGCTTCCGAGGACATTGGCAACGCCAACCCCAACGCGCTGCTGTTGGCCAACAACTGCTTCCAGGCGGTGAACGTCATCGGGATGCCGGAAGCGCGCATCGTGCTGTCGCAAACCGCTGTGTATCTGGCTTCTTCGCCCAAGAGCAATGCCTCCTACATGGCCATCGACAACGCTATCGCGCTCGTCAAGCAGACCGGCGACCTGCCCGTGCCGATGCACATCCGCAACGCCCCGACCAAGCTGATGAAGGAACTCGGTTACCACAAGGGTTACCAGTATGCCCACGATTTCGAACATAATTTCGTGAATCAGGAGTTCATGCCTGAGCAGATTGCCGGCACGAAACTCTATGAACCGCAGAACAATCCACGCGAGAACGAGCTGCGCAGGTATCTGAGAAGTTGCTGGAACGAGAAATACCGCTATGTGATGCTGTTGCTGACAGCACTGACTTTTTTTTTTAAGATAGCTTTCGCCCAGGATTACCACTTCTCCCAGTTTTACGCCAACCCGACAGGTGTGAATCCCGCGTTGACAGCGGCTTTCGACGGGGTGGTGCGCGGTGGAATCATCATGCGCTCGCAGTGGCTGGCGGTTTCCAAGCCGTTCATGACGATGGGCGCGGAGGTCGATGGTGCGGTCTATAAGAACCATCGACGGCAGGAGTTGCTGGGACTCGGGCTCACGTTCAACGGCGACAAGGCCGGCGATGTGAACTACCGTTCCGTGCAGGCGGTGTTGTCGCTGTCGTACATCAAAAACATCGGTCGCCACAGCCGTCACAAACTCGGGCTGGGGTTGTATGGCGGCATCATCAACAACCATTTCGATTTGGATCTCAGCACGTGGGATAACCAGTTCGTGGATGGGATTTTTTACCCGTATCTTCCTGCAGGTGAGGATTTTGAAACAATCCAACGATTGTATGCGGATGTCGGGGCGGGTGTGTTCTGGAGTTTTCTGCCCACCAAGTCGGTTCTCCTGCGGGCGGCGGTCAGCGCGTCGCACGTCAACCGGCCGTTCTACGGTTTCGGGGAGACCAATGCACGGCTGCCCGTGAAATACACCGCCCATTTCTACTCGCAAATTGCTCTCAGTCGCGAAATCTCCTTGTCTCCAATGTTTTACGCTTCCTGGCAACGTTCGCTCAGCGAGTATTTGGTCGGCTGTAACGTGGAGTATTTCAACAAGAAAAACAGTTACACCACGCTCTATACGTTGGGCGGCGGCATCCTTTACCGTTGGAATGACGCGCTGGTTTTCAACGGGTTTGTGAGTTGGCAGAATCTCCGGTTCTCCATCGCCTACGATGTGAACGTGTCGCCCTTCGTGGTGGCCACGCACGGGCGCGGCGGTCTGGAAATCGCCGTGTCGTATATTTTCAAGAGGAGAACTATTACGAGGATTGGGAAGGAGCCGTGTCCGTATGACATTATGTGAAGGTTAATGGGTTAGATGGTTAGATGGTTAGAAGGTTAGAAGGTTAGAAGAATAGGTTGAATGCAAGGTAAGTCGGTTATAATAAGGGTTTTGAACGTTGCAGTTATGGTGTTGTCCTTGTGGGTTTCTGCGGGGGCGCAGGATGGCGATGCATTTGTTCTGCCTACAACGGATTCCATTCTCGTGACGATTAAGCCTTTGCCGTCAGCTGTAAATTCTCACTTTTCGGAGTATGCGTGCCGGTTGTTGCCGGATTCCACGTTTTTGTTCACATCCTTGCGCAACGATGCGGCCGAGGATCTTGAACATTTTTTTGAAACTAACTGGTACTGTTATATTTACGAATCCAAAGCGTTGCCGGAAGGGAGATTCACGCTCGCCAAACCGCTGCCGACAGTCGTCAATAATCCCAAGAGTTTCAACAGCAACTTCTGTCTGAGCGAGGACGGGCGCCGGATGATTTTGACGCGGTGTGTGCGGGTAGGGGAGGGAGACCTGCGCTGCGACTTGTGGCAGTCGGAAAATAATGGGAAGGCCTGGCAGAAGCCCAAACGGTTGTCCTCGACAGTGAATGGAAACGGCTGTTCCGCCATGCAGCCGTGTTTGGTGCAAATGACTGATTACGAAGTTCTTTACTTTGTCTCTGACCGTCCTGGCGGATATGGGAAAAGCGACATTTGGTACTCCATTTCCAAAAACGGGCATTTTCAGGAACCGGTCAACCTCGGTCCGGTCATCAACACGGAGGGTGACGAGGTTACGCCGTTTTACGATAAAACCCGTAATATGCTCTATTTCAGTTCCGAAGAGCATCATAGCATGGGCGACTTCGATATCTTCTGCAGTGAAGGTGCTTTGGGAGGCTGGCAGTCGGTGCAACACCTCGACAAGCCGTTCAATTCGGTTTATAATGATTTCTATTTCGTTGTGAATCAAGATGGTATCAGTGGTTTTCTGTCCTCCAACCGTCCCTACCGCGATGTGGTGAACGATGACACCTGCTGTAACGATATTTTCTATGTGGACTGGAAACTTCCTGAGAAAGAAGTAGTTGCTGAAGAGCCTGTCCCAAATGTTCACGAGAAAATCGCCTCTGTGCTGCCGATCACGCTCTATTTCCAAAACGACTGTCCCGATCCGAAGTCTCTTTCTGACACCACAGCCAAAGACTATTTGGAGCTTTACAATACGTATATCGGTGATATTCAGGAATATATCCACAAGTCTGGCGAAGGATTGTCGGGCGAGGAGCAACGTGCGGCCATGTACGCCGTGGCAGGCTTCATGCGCGACTCCGTGCAAACGGGCTACGCACGCTTACAGCTTCTGCAACAGTATCTTGTCGAAGCGATGGAAAACGGCGACACCGTGGATTTAGCCATCAGCGGATTTGCCAGCCCGTTGCATAACAGCGAGTATAACAAGCATTTGTCGTCCCGAAGAATTGTCAGTCTGCTGAATTATTTGAGAAAGACCGACGGTGGCTTCCTGGCCCCGTATCTCCAGGGGAAGAAACCGGGATTGAAGTTGTATGTCTATCCAGAAGGTGCTGTCAATCACGCATTTGAAACCGATGAGGTCCGCGAGACCGTGTTCGGCTTGAAGGCGGCGAAGGATCGTAAAATTGTAATCACGGGTCGTTGATACGGCCTTCCCCATGTCCGTAATTTGTTTATTTTTGCGAAATTTTTCGCGAATGGTTTTCAGTAGCATTGTATTCATATTCTACTTCCTTCCTGTGGTCTTGCTTGTGTACTATCTTGCACCGGATAAGGCCAAGAATGTGGTGCTGCTGATCGCCTCTCTCGTGTTTTATGCTTGGGGCGCACCCGACTTTTTTCCGATTTTTATCGCTTCTATGATATGCAATTTCTTGATTACAAATAAGATGCATAACACAGAAGCGCCTAAGGGCAGAAAGGGTTGGTTGGCAGTGTCGATGGTCTTGAATATCGGCTTGTTGGCCTATTTCAAGTATATGAACTTTTTTGTGGACAACGTGAATGCGCTGTTGCAGTTGACCAACCACGCCGCGATTCAGTTCACTCGTGTGGCCTTGCCGGTCGGAATCTCCTTTTTTACCTTCCAATCAATAAGTTACACTATCGATGTCTATCGAAAGGTTTCCGAACCGTTGCGCCGCTGGTACGACTATATGCTGTATATTTCCCTGTTCCCGCAGTTGATTGCCGGCCCGATTATCCGCTACAACACGATTGCGGACCAGCTGGTTTCGAGGTCGATTCCGATGGAGGACCGGGTGGGCGGATTTATGCGATTCACGGTTGGATTGGGAAAGAAAGTGTTGATTGCCAATACATTAGCTGTATTCGCGGATGAGGTTTTCGCGATGGATTTCGGTTCGATGTCTTCGGGTACTGCGTGGTTGGGCATCCTCGCCTACACGTTCCAGATCTACTTCGATTTCTCCGGTTATTCCGACATGGCTATCGGCATTGGACGAATGTTGGGGTTTCGGTTCGGAGAGAACTTTAATGTACCCTATATTAGTCAGAGTATCAGTGAGTTCTGGAGGCGTTGGCATATTACACTGGGCGGATTCATGAAGGAATACCTTTACATTCCGCTGGGTGGGAACAGAGTGTCGCGTGGCCGCACCTACTTCAACCTTTGGGTGGTCTTCCTGATTTCTGGACTTTGGCACGGTGCTTCTTGGAACTTTGTCCTGTGGGGCGTTTTCCACGGCACGTTCCTGATTCTCGACCGGTTGTTTATGCTCGATATTTTGAAAAAGATGGGAAGAATCCCGTCAATTTTGCTCACGTTCCTGGTGGTGGTGCTCGGCTGGGTCGTCTTCCGCGCGGAAACGGTGGGCGACGCGTGGCATTTTTACCAGGCGTTGTTCGCGTTCCGTCAAGGGACGACGGCCGTGGTTGCCCCGCAGTTCCTCCTTTTCTTGCTGCTGGCCGTGTTCTTCTCCTTTTCGCCCGTTTCCCGTCTCGGCGACAAATGTATGGGTGCACTCTATTCCGAAACGCATTCGAAAGGTGTCACTATTGCCCTTTTCACAGTGTCGATGCTGCTGTTTTTCCTCTCGGTCGGCAATCTCGCCGTCACGGATTTCAACCCGTTTATATATTTCCGATTCTGATGAAAAAGTTGTCGTACCATACTGTCCTGTTTGCCATTTTAATGGTTGCGCTCTGCCTCCCCTTGGTTCAGCACTTCGGCCATGTGTTCAAGTTCAAGGAGTTGGGCGGATACACAGCCCCTTTGGAACCGGTCAAATGGAGTTGGCAGACGTGCCGGGACCAAAGTTGGCAGAATTACGAGCAAAAATTCCTCCAACAGAATTTCGGTTTCCGGAATTTGTATATCCGGGCATATAACCAGTTCTATTACAGTCTCTTCCATCAAACGACGAATCAAAATATGGTGATAGGGAAGCATGGCGAGCTTTTCTTGAGACAATACACGGACGTGTTTACGGGAAAGACGTTGCGCGACCGCTACGGCACGGTAGACAGCGCGCGGGCGGCCATGCAAACGAACGTGTTGGAGACCCGTCGTATCGCGGACAGCCTTAAGAAGTATGGGACGGAACTTATCGTGGTGCTTGCCCCGTCGAAGCCGTTGATTTATCCGGAATATCTGTCGGAGGACATGCAACGGGAGCATGACCCTTTCTCCATACAGGAGGAATATGCGAAATTGTATGCGCAAGCCGGCATCGAACACATCAACTTTGTCCCTGTTTTTCGTCAGATGAAAGCGACGGAACCGTATCCTCTCTACACGAAATACGGCACACATTGGGCTTATTCCACCATCCCGTTCGTGGCGGACACGATTTTGCAGAAAATCGCGTCGGTCAAAGGTTATGCCATGCCGCATGCCGTTTGCATGGACAGCAATGTCTCCGTCCGTTATTTTGGCAGCGACAAAGAGTTGGAAGAACAATTGAATTTGCTGTTTCCGTTGCGGCATGAACGGATTCCGACTCCGAAGTTCACGTTGCAAGGCGAATCTAAATCCCAGAAACCCAATTTGTTAGTGATCGGCGACAGTTATTTCACCCAGCTCGAAAAGACGGATTTTGTGAAGGCTTTCCGTCATGTTGATTATTGGAAGTACAACGAAACGGCTTATTCTACACGTCCGAATTGTAGTGGAAATATCTCATACTTAAATCGTTATGAAATTTTGACGGAAGCGGATGTGGTTTTGGTGGTTTTCACGGATATGCACGCGTTCGACTACTTTTTCGGGTTTATCAAAACCGTTGACAGGACGTTGGAAGACGGTCCCGATTATGATCCTGAGAAGGCCGTACTGGCTATCATAGAACGGATCAAGGCAACGCCGGAGTGGTATGAAAAAGTGAAAGAGCAGGCGAAGGAGAAGGGAATAAGCCTTGAGCAGTGCCTGCGGGAAAATGCGCAGTGGGTCTTTGAACAGGACCACAAGTAGCGAGTTTGCCCTCATTCGCTGGACTGTGGTCCCCATTTCTTTATTCCCCAAATGGCCAGGCCTGTCCAAAGGACGGCGAAAGTCCAACCGCACAGGATGTCAAATGGGTAGTGCACGCCTACATAAATGCGACTGTAGCAGGTCAGCAGGGTGACTCCGAAGACGAAAAGCGCTAACAGCCAGCGCCTTCTGACTTTTGTTCGCAAGAAGTAGAAAAAGAGCAACGAGGAGGTCAGATAGTTGATGGCGTGGTTCGACGGGCAGCTGTAACGGCCTCCGTAATAGTAAGTTCCGTCTTTTTTCTGAAGCAAATGCACCTGATGATCGCCATGATATTCAAAGTCGTGCGAAGGACGCAGCCGCTGGATGTTGGGTTTCAGCACCCGGGCGCCGATGGTATCCGCAAGCAACGCGACAACAGCGATAACAAGCAGAATCTTCCACGATTGTTTCCGGTAAAACCAGACGACCAGTGCGGACAGAATCAAAAAGAATACAATACCGAACTGGGCACTGGTGATCACCCACATCACTTTGTCCCAAAAAGGCGAGTTATGGCTGTTGATGAATTGGAACAGGCTTTTGTCCCAGTCGAATGCGGAAGAGTGGAAAAGTTCGGTCATTTATGAATGGTTGTTGGTTGTTGAGGGTTAGTAGGTTAGAAGGTTAGAGGGTTAGAAGGTTAGTAGGTTAGAAGGTGAAGAAGTAGTTCATCGTGAAATTCCAAATGGTGACGACGCCGATGGCGAATATTTTGGCGAGGTAGAAGTTGAGTTTCATTTTTCCATGGAGAAGATAGACTACCAAGTTGTTGATTCCCAAACCGATAATGGAAATCAAAAAGAATTTTCCGTATTCGACGGGAATGTTCGTATTGGTGCTTTGGAAGGTCCAAAGTCGGTTCCAGAGGTAGTTGTTGGTGGCAGCGAGGATGAACCCGAGGGAGTTGGAGACGTACTTGTTCCAGCCGAATTTCTCCTTGCAGAGCCATGTGACGCCGAAATCGACCACCATGCCCGAAAAACCGACCACGCAGAACTTCAAAAACTTGAGTATCAGTGTTTTGTCTAACATCTATTTGGGCGCTTTGATTTTTAAGGGCTTGCTGTTCGCTGAGCGGCACACAAGGTTGTCGAGGCAAACGATAAGGGGAGCGTTGGGAATGTACTGCACTTTGGTTGTCAGTTTTACACTCTCGCCGGCTGGAATCACGATGCTGTCGGGGATAGGACAGGTTATGGCATGAGATCCGTTTTCAAGCGCATAAACAACATGCAGTGTGACAGGCAGTTCGGGATGCGCGAAAACGAACGGTTGATCGTAGGTGTTGTGCAAAGTCAGTTTCAGATTCAGGGAATCGTTGTGCAAAGCGTATTCGTCAATGTCTATTGTGATTCTGTTTGCTCCTTGGAAATTATTGATTTTCAGTAAATTAAACTCTGTGCTGCTGCAGTTGTAAATGTTTTCGGTTTTTTCTTCGGGGTAGGGGACTTTGTAATTTGCGGGTTCGAGCACGTACACGGGTTTGCCTTGGTATTTTCTGTCGAACTGCCAGATGTCGAACTGTGTGCGGCGATTGTAAACCGAGCTCAGCGCGGTTGTCTCGTGGCCGGTGTGGAACCAATACACAGAGGGGATCTGGAACGAACTTGCGAACAGCACCGGCGTGTTGTCATCGCGGCTAATTTGGTCATAGAAAAACGGACAGCCCTCCAAAATCTCATATTCCTCATCCCCGAGAATCGGGATGAATGGACGTGAAAAGAGCAAGATAGCCGAGATGGGGATCAGGGCGAAATTCACCCATTTGACCCATCGCTCGTTGCAAAGCTCGTCGAAAAGAAGGAGGATCATGGGCACCGTCGCGGCCATGGTCCAATGCGGTTCGGCGTGTCCTTTGCCGGTCATCGCCCAGAAGAACACGAGGAATCCGACAACCGTGAAACCGCATGCGCGCAGGAACGTGTCGCGCGTGTGGCGGTTTTTCCAGCAAAACCAAATCGCAAGGATCAGGCATACCGGGTTGCAGACTACCAGCTGGAGCGGGAGATATTCCAGCATGTATTGGATTTTGAAGGCCGTGTTCCGTTCCAGCAGATGGTACTGGAAACTCGGGAAATCGTGGTGGATTTGCCACAAAATATGGGGTAAGAACAGGACGAGCGCCAGGACGCCTGCAACGAGAATCTTCGGGTCTTTCAGGAGTCGCAGGTTGGAAAGGAGCACGAAGGCCACCACCAGAACCGCCATGTATTTGCTGTAAAGCATTGCGGCTATGGCGATTGCGAGAAAGATGGCGAGCTTCCAACTCGGTTTTTTGACATACTTCTTGTATAGCAGGAAGAAGAGCGCGGTGAAGAAGAGCATCGGGGCGTCCGGGGTGGTGATGAAGCCATAGAGGATGAATATCGGGATGGAAGACGCGATCGCGAAAAAGGTGATGACGGCGCGGTTGGTGGTGAGTTTCTCTTCAACGGTAATGCCTAATAGCAAGACTGTTGCGCCGTGCAAAAGGACTGTCAGAAGCCGGATGGAGAGGTAGCCTTTGAAGAGGTGACTGCTTAAAAAGGTCATCAGGGCCACCATGGGCGGGTGGTCGTAGTAGCCCCAGTCGAGAAACTTGCCGTAAAGGGCGTAGTATGCCTCGTCGGCGTGCAGGGGTGTGACAATGGCCTGCAGCAGGTCCACTAACACCCAGATTGCCAATAAGATATAAAACAGTTTCTGCGGTTTCATAATGGTGGCAAAAATACATAAAAAAATGTAGAGACGATGTGCGTGTCGTCTCCACATTTTTGAGGTCTCGTCCAGATTCGAACTGGAGTCAACGGTTTTGCAGACCGGTACCTAACCACTCGGCCACGAGACCTTGATTTTGACGCGGCAAAAATACACTTTTTTTTGATATGACCGACAGTGGCAGAAAAAAATTGTAGAGACGATGGCACATCGTCTCTACAAGGTAATCTGCGGGGAAACAAATGCTATTTCACCGGGTACGGCACCACGATGTCGTCGCAGTACTCGCAGCGGTAGGAGCGTTTCTCCTTGTCGACGAGGTGGAAGACGTGCGGGAAGTAGTGTTCCACGGAGGTGACGCAGCGCGGGTTCTTGCAGCGGATGATGTTCTCCACGCGGTCGGGCACTTCCAACTTCACCTTTTTGATGGTCTTCCCGTCCTCGATGATGTTCACCGTGGCGTTCGGGTCGATCAGCCCGAGGAAGTCGTAGTTGATGTCGATGACATTGTTGATTTTGATGATGTCTTTCTTTCCCATCTTCTCGCTGTAGGCGTTGCAGATGAGCGCGACATTATAATCGGCCTTGTCAAGGTTCAGGTAATTGAACACTTGGATTCCGTAGCCGGCGGTAATGTGGTCGATGACAATACCTTTTTCTATACTGGTGATTTCTAACATGGCGTTTCTTATTAAGGATGTTGTTTCTAATTTTTTTTTTGACTTGAGACTTAGGACTTGAGACTTAGGACTTGAGACTCAGGACTTGAACGTCTTACGTCTAATAAATGCCTAAAAGTTTCAGAATCAACGCCATACGGACATACATGCCGTTTTTGGCTTGCTGGAAATACTGGGCGCGAGGATCGTCGTCGACTTCGGTGCTGATTTCGTTGACGCGGGGCAGCGGGTGCAGGATGTAGGTGTCGGGGCGGGCGTAGGACATCTTCTCCTTGTCGAGGATGAAGCGGTCTTTCAGGCGGATATAGTCTTCCTCGTTGAAGAAGCGTTCACGTTGGACGCGGGTCATGTAGAGGAAGTCGAGTTGGTTCATGTAGGGTTCCATTTGGTCGACCTCTTGGAAGGGGATGCCTTTCTTGCGGACCACCTCTTCGCGGATGTACTCGGGGACACGCAGTTCTTCGGGGGAGATGAAGATGAAGCGGACTCCCTCGTAGTTGCTGAGGAATTTGACGAGGGAGTGCACGGTGCGGCCGAACTTGAGGTCACCGCAGAAACCGTAGGTTTTGTTCTCCACGTTGCCGCGCAACCGCTCGATGGTGAGAATGTCGGTGAGGGTTTGCGTGGGGTGCTGGTGGCCGCCGTCGCCGGCGTTGATCAGCGGCATGTGGATGTAGTGGCTGGCCAGACGCGGGGCGCCCTCTTTGGGATGGCGCATGGCCGCGATGTCGGCGTAGCATTCCACGGTGCGCAGCGTGTCGGCGATGCTCTCGCCCTTCGCGGTGGAAGAGGACGCAGCCTCGGAGAAACCGATGACCTGTCCGCCCAAGCGCAGCATGGCCGTCTCGAAGCTCAGGCGCGTGCGTGTGCTCGGCTCATAAAAAAGAGTTGCCAGGATCTTGCCTTCGCAACTCTTACTGTACTTCGCCGGATCGGCGATGATCTGGTGTCCCAAATCGAAAATTTCGCGGAATTCCTCGCGCGTGAAATCGTTCGGGTCGATCAAACTTCTGTTTTTTAACATAATAAACCTCCTATATTTTTAATTATTAACAACTTCCACACTTCGCGACGGTTTTTTCCTCCCCTTAAGTTACCAAATAAAAAACCAATGCAAAAATAGTATTTTTTTTATGATTGTACGTGCCGACATGAAAAAAAATGTGGGAGAAAGGTCGGATGACCGGAAAACAGGCAACGGGAAAAATCGTATCTTTGCCGTTCACTAATAGAATTTCGAGATATGGATTGTTTTTTGGGCATTGATTTAGGCAGTTCTTCCGTAAAAGTCTCTATTTTGGACGGCGATACCGGGAATGTCATCGCGAAAGGGATGGCACCCGAAACGGAAGCCCCCATCCTCTCAGTTCGGAACGGTTGGGCGGAGCAGAATCCTGAAGATTGGTGGGCGTATCTGAAAACGGCGCTTCGGCAGGCGATGGCCTCCAGCAACGTCAAGGCGGAGGATGTCAAAGCCGTCGGCATCACCTATCAGATGCATGGGTTAGTGCTGGTTGACAAGGACTTGCGTGTACTTCGTCCCAGTATCATTTGGTGCGACAGTCGTGCCGTACCGTACGGGGAAAAGGCATTCGAGGATCTTGGTCGCGATTATTGCCTGACGCACTTGCTTAATTCGCCCGGCAACTTCACGGTCGCGAAGTTGGCGTGGGTGCGCGAGAACGAGCCCGTGGTTTTCGATACTATATATAAATATATGTTACCCGGCGATTATCTTGCCATGCGCATGACGGGCGAGGTGAGGACCACGGTGCCCGGACTTTCGGAGGGCATGTGCTGGGATTTTGTTGACAACAAATTGTCAGACAGGTTGTTATCGTATTTCGGCATTCCCAAGGAGATGGTTGCCGAAACGGTTTCCACGTTCGGCGAACAAGGTCGTGTTTCTCGCTCTGCCGCTGAGGAATTGGGACTTTGCGCGGGTATCCCGATCAGTTATCGAGCCGGCGACCAACCAAATAACGCCTTTTCCCTCAACGTGTTGAATCCCGGAGAGGTGGCGGCCACGGCGGGTACTTCGGGAGTCGTCTATGGCATCAGCGACAAGGTGAACACCGATCCGCACTCGCGCATCAACATGTTCGCGCATGTGAACCATTCTGCTGACAATCCACGGCTTGGCGTGATGCATTGCACCAACGGGGTGGGAATTATGAACGCTTGGATGAAGAGAACTGTCGCGTCGCATGTGTCGTATGAGCAGTTCAACGATATGGCGGCACAGGTCCCGATCGGTTCCGACGGGGTGACGATTTTGCCGTTCGGCAACGGGGCGGAGCGCATTTTAGAGAACCGTCAGCTGGACGCCTCCATTCACGGGGTCAACTTCAACAATCACAATGCCAGTACTTTGGCTCGTGCCGCCCAGGAAGGGGTGGCTTTCTCGTTCAAGTACGGGATGGACATCATGCAGGCCACGGGCATGGGCACGAAGGTGATTCGCGCCGGCCATGCCAATATGTTCCTCAGCCCTGTTTTCCGCACCACCTTATCCACGGTCGCCGATGCTGTCATCGAACTGTATGAGACGGATGGTTCCGTCGGGGCCGCCACGGGGGCTGCACTGGGTTGCGGCTATTATAGCACGCCCGGGGAGGCTTTCCTTTCGTTGCGTAAAATAAAAGTGGTGACCCCGGACAGGGATCACCACGATCAATATTTGGAAGCGTATTCCCGCTGGGAGCGTGTGCTGCGGCGGGAAGTCGGCGTTTAGTCAGCAAATCCGCGAAAAACGTCATCCACATCGTCTGTCATTTCGTAATAGGCTGTGGAGACAGTTTCTTCTACCATCACTTGGGTTTTGTTTTGGATTGCACTTTGTCTTTGTTCGCGTATGAAGGCCGGTTTTTCTACCAAATTGATGAAAACATCGTCATCGTCATAGCCTTTGGGTTGGGTTTCCATCGGTTGCGGTTCGCTTTTCCCCCAAATATCAGTTCCGATCTTAGGTGTTTCGAATGTGATTGGAGCTTGTTCGGGTTCGGGTTCGGGTTGGGGAGTGGTGTTTTCAAAGGGGAAACCATCCGTTTTTCCGGTTTCTATTTCATTGATTTTTTCCTCCGGAACATTGGGTTGCATGATTTCGGTTTCTGAGGTGACGATTGTTTCACCGGCGGCATTGATGATGATTTCTTTTTCCTTTTCTTGGTTGGAGTTGAAGTTGGTGACCACGAGGGAGAGTTTGATGCTCTCGCCGAGGCTCTCGTCGAGTCCGTGACCCCAGATGAGGTTCACGTTGTCGGCCTGGAGATCGTCGAAGCGGTCTTGGAGGATTTCCAGTTCGCCCATGGTGATTTTCTTGTTGGGACCGTAGGTGACGAAGAAGAGGAGGTTCTTGGCGTCACTGATGTCGGCATTGTCGAGCAGCGGACAGTTGAGCACGTCGTCCAGCACTTTCTGCACACGGTCTTCACCTTCGGCGGTGGCGATGCCGAGCATGGCCTTGCCGCTGTTCTGCATGATGGTTTTCACATCGTTGAAATCGACGTTTTGGACGTTGGTGACGGTGATGATTTCGGCGATGCATTTCACGGCGTTTTTGAGGACGTCGTCGACTTGGGCGTACGCCTCGTCGATTTCCATCGTGCTATAGTGTTTCATCAGGTTCTGGTTGTTGACCACGATGAGGGTGTCAACGTGTTTGCTCATTTCCTCGATGCCTTGTTCGGCGGCGATTTTTCTGCGTTTGCCTTCGATGCGGAAGGGTTCGGTGACGACGCCGACGGTGAGGATGCCCATTTCTTTGGCGACTTTGGCCACCACGGGGGAGGCGCCGGTGCCGGTGCCTTTGCCCATGCCGGCGGCGATGAAGAGCATTTTAGTGTTTTCGCCGATGAATTCTTTGATCTTGTCTTCGCTTTTGGCGGCTAATTCGCGGGCCACTTCGGGTACGGAACCTGCGCCGAGACCGTTTCCTAAGAGCAGCTTCTCTTGTATTTTGCAGGCGTTCAGGTGGCATTTGTCCGTGTTGCAGACCAGGTAGTCCACGCCTTGGATGCCTTCGGCGTACATGTGTTGGACGGCGTTGCTGCCGGCTCCGCCCACTCCAATTACCTTAATTTCAGAGGAGTTCTCTTTGGCTCCAAAATCGGGTGTAAAATTAATGGTTTCTGTCATATTTTTGGTTGTTACTTTCGGTTAATGGTCTTGGTTTTTTATGAAATCTGGTCGAAGAGTTGACCCATGGTTTTTTGCAGTTTTTCCCAGAGTTCTCTGGGTCCTTTTTTGGTTCCGGTCGTCCGGGTTCCGGGTTCCTTTGCTTGGTTGTCGGCTGGTTCCTCGTCGGAAATGTTCTCTTCGGGGTATTGGATTCCGCTGGTTTGTTTCTCGATTCCGTATTTAAGCAGTCCGAGGGCGGTGGAGTACATGGGTTGTTTGAGTTCGTTGGAGAGGGAGTCTGCGAAGCCGATGCCGGGGATGCCGATCCGGGTGGAGAGGCCGAGGTCGTACTGGCACAGTTCCACGAGGTGTCGCAGTCTGGAGCCGCCGCCTGTGAGTACGAGGCCGGCGCCTCTTTGGAGCATGTCCATGCAGCCGGAGTTCTCCAGTTCTTGTTTCACGAACCCCAGGATGTCGTTATGGACGCGGCTGTAGATGATTCTGGCGAGTTGTTCGTCGTTGATTTTCAGCGGGGTTTGGCCGTGGGGGCGGAGGATGGTGCTCACGCGGTTGGGGTTGCTTTTGTTCGGGATGCAGCTGCCGTGGTTGATCTTGAGTTCCTCGGCGGTGTCTTCCGGGATGTTGCAGACGCTGGCGATGTCTTTGGTGATGACGGAGCCGGCGAAGGGGATGACCTTGCTGAATTTCGGGCGGCCGTTTTGGAAGATGACCATGTCGGTGGTGCCGCCGCCGATGTCGATGAGGGCGACGCCGCGGTTCTTCTCGTCTTCGGTGAGGCAGGAGAGCCCTGACGCTATGGGTTCGAGGATCAGTTCTTCGGCGCGGATGCCCACATTGGTGATGCAGGTGTGTATTTTCTGGATTTCAGAGAGGTTGCCTGTGATGATCTGGTAGTAGCCTGTGATTTTGCTGCCCCATTCCCCGACGGGGTCGAGGGATTCGTGGCTGGCGCCGTCGGCGGAGTCCTCGATGACGTATTTCTGCGGGATGATGGTGATGATCCGCTGGTCGGGCGGGAGGGCGATTTTCTCGACATCGCGTTTCATCATGTCCAGTTCTTCCTGGGTGATCAGGGCCATGTGGTTGGAGCGGAAGATGTAGTGCTTGCAGTTGGCGGTACGGATGTGGCGGGCGGCGATGCCGGCGTAAACGCTGCGGATCTCGTCCATGTGGGCATGGCTGCAGGCGAGTTGGGTGGAGGTGCGGATGTTCTCCTGGGCCTTGAGAAGGTTCAGGATGACACCGAATTCCACACCTTTGGACGCCGATTTCCCGTGACCGAGAATCTCGATCTTGCCCTTGTTGTTCATGTAACCGATGACGGTGGCCATCTTGGTGGTGCCGATGTCGAGACCGACCACGATGTCGCTCGCCATGTTGTTTGCAAAGTTGTTTGTGGAGTAATTCTTATCCATACGCGCGGGGTTATTTTCTTGTTGCTATAATTCTGTTCCTGTAGCGGGCGTCCAGTTGGGCGTACGTGTTGTATCCCTTGTGCGAGAGCCCGTTCTCGTAAACTGTCTTCAGGTTCTTGAGTTTCTCGTCGGCGTTCTCGGTCGTGCCGAAGACGATGGTCTGGCCGCCGATGGCGCTGGTGAGCTCGATGCCGTTGCCGCCGAGGTAAATCTGACGGAACATGGCTTCGTAAAAGTCGTTCTGGTTGATTTTTTTCGTGAGGACGAGCGCGTCTTGCACTTTTTTCGGCGCTTTTTTCCCGGCGGTGAAACTGTCGGGGACGTTCCCGTTGACAATCATCAGGTAGTCTTTCATCTTGGCGGTGAAGGGCACCACCTCCCCTTCGCTGTCCACGAAATAATGCCCGCCGTTCGGTGTGAACACGTGCATCACGATCTCTCTCAGCGTATAGTCAATCACCAGCTTCCTGCCTGCGAAATGGATGAAGTTCACCTCGGCGATGTAAGGGTTCGCCTTGAGCTTGTCGGTGATTTCACCCAGATCGATTTCCTTCAGCGCTTTGCCGATCACGTCAATCTTGGCGTCGGCGATGATCCGCTCCACGTCCGCAGGACTCACGGTGACGCTCTCGTTTTGCGTATGAACTTCCGCGGAAATACGTTCACAGCGCTGCTTCGGCATGTAGATACATGCCAAAATAAATACCACCAATAAAGTGATACTCAACAATATACGCACTATGGGCTTGACGTATTTCATACAAGTTTGCACAATTACTTTCAATCTGACAAAATTAAAATTAATAATCTTTTATTAAGATTACATTCAGATAAAAAAATAAACATGAAATTGTTGAAATATCGGCAATCCTTCCGGGCGGCTTTTGACGGGTGCCATCCATTCCCTTTCGCTGAATTTCTACTTGACCAACAGCCAACAGCTAACAGCCAACAGCCAACAGCTAATCGTTCCTTTTATCCAACCCCCACAGCAATTTTTCGCGGATGGTGGCGTAGAAGTTGGCGTTGTCGAACAGAACGGTTTGGATGGTGAACTGCTCTTTGGTGATGTGCAGTGTGACGCTGTCGTTGAGGATAACACGTTGAGTGTCAACGCACAACGAATATTTTCCGCCGCGCCCTTGCACGGTGATGTCAAGCGCTTGCGATGCCGGTATGACTAACGGGCGGACGCTGAGCGAATGGGACGCGATGGGGGTGAGCACTACCACGTCGGTCTGCGGGTGTAGGATGGGGCCGCCGCAGCTCATCGAGTAGGCTGTCGAGCCCGTCGGGGTGGCCACAATCAGCCCGTCGGCCCAGTAAGTGTTGATGTGCTGTCCGCCGGTGGCGACGGAGATGGCGTTGATGGAGTCGCTGTCGGTGGCACGGATGGTCACGTCGTTCACCACGAAGTGCGTACCCAAGGACAACGGCTCGCTGCCCTCGATGTGGAGCAGCGAGCGCGATTCCAAGGTGTATTGATGTTCGAGAAGCATGCGCAGGCACGTCTCGAAGTTGTCTTTTTTGATGGCTGACAGGAAGCCGATGCGCCCCGTGTTGACACCCACCACAGGGATGCCGAGGTCGCCGATCAGGTTGGCGGCGTCGATGAACGAGCCGTCACCCCCGATG
>JAEEGK010013925.1_pt1 | contig 18044 bp, 18 predicted proteins | sample 8958771 | NCBI WGS metagenome assembly JAEEGK01 (sample SAMN16246547, study PRJNA631951) | gut metagenome | biome: gut microbiome; feature: rumen; material: SC-attached | host: Bos | place: Iran: Karaj | collected 2018-10
GTACTTTGTCTACAGTCTGTGGGGATGCTGCATTTTGCAGCATCCCCTTCTGTTTCTCCCGGCTGCCGGCATAACGCTTCCCTTCCCGGAATAAAGTGTACCGATGAACGCGGACGCGGCCCTGCCGCGCCGAAGGAGGGAAGCGCTTTGGCATGGCAGAACAATACGGCGGAGCTCCGGGGTACCCTGGCCGGGCCGCCGGAACGATCCCACATCAGCCGGGGGACGGAATACTACGCCGTCACCCTGATCACCCGGCGGCTCTCCGGCGCCGCAGACCGGGCAGGCGTGATCCTGCCCGCCGGGCTGCTGCCCTGTCTTCCGGAGGCGGGGGAAAAGCTCTGGCTCCGGGGAGAGCTGCGGAGCTTCAACAACCGCAGCGGCAGCGGCAGCCGCCTGCTGCTGTACATCTACGGCCAGGAGCTGGCCCCGGCGGAGGACCTGGGAGAGGACCGGAACGAGATCGCCCTTACGGGCGCCCTGTGCAAGCCCCCCACCTGGCGGCGGACGCCCATGGGGCGGGAGATCTGCGACCTGATGCTGGCGGTGAACCGGCGGTACGGCCGCAGCGATTACCTCCCCTGCATCGCCTGGGGGAAAAACGCCCTCCAGGCCTCCGACTGGTCCGTGGGCCGGATCGTCAGCCTCCTGGGACGATTCCAGTCCCGGGTATACGTCAAGACCCTGGAGACCGGGGAGACCCAGGAGCGCACCTCCTACGAGGTCTCCGTTACGGCGTTTCTCCCGGATCCGGAGCCTGAGACTGCGCCTTCTTCGCTCTGAGCTCCGCCTCCCGCTCCGCGCACATGGCGGCCAGCTCCTCCGGGGAAAAGACATATCGCTCTCCGCAGAAGCGGCATACTACCTCCGCCTCCTCCCCGCTGTCCCGCATATCCCGGAGCTCCCGGATGCCGATGCCCTTGATGGCGGCGCGGTACTTCTCCCGGGAACAGTTGCAGCGGTAGCGGATGGGCTTCGTCTCCAGCAGGTCGTAGGGGATCTCCCCGAAAACCAGAGCGGCGATCTCCTCTCCCCTCTTTCCCTCCCCGATGAGGGCGGAGAGGGAGGGCATGGCCTCCACCCGCTCCTGGAGCCGGTCCGCCAGCTCATCCGGCGCGCCGGGCATGAGCTGGAGCAGGAAGCCTCCGGCCCCCTTCACCTTCCCATCCGGCCAGACCCGGACCCCCAGGGCGCAGACCGTGGGGGTCTGTTCGCTCATGGCGTAGTAGGCGGTGATATCCTCCGCGATCTCCCCGCTCACCAGTTTGGTATATCCCACGTAGGGCTCTCCGAAGCCATAGTCCCGCACCACGTACAGGTCCCCGTCCCGGCCCACGGCTCCCCCCACGTCCAGCTTGCCCTGGGCATTGGGAGGCAGCTCCACCTTCGGGTCCTCGCAGCAGCCCCGGACGTTCCCCAGGGCGTCGGAGACGCAGGTGAAGCTCCCGGCGGGCCCGCCTCCGCTGATGCGCAGGGTGACGCTCCCGTCCCCGTCCTTCAGGGTGCCCCCCATGATGGCGGCGGCGGTGAGACAGCGGCCCAGGGCGGCGGTGACGGTGCGGGAGCAGCCGTGGCGGAGCCGGGCGTACTCCACGATATCCGTGGTATGGGCAAACAGCAGTCTGGCTCCCCCGTCCCGGGTGAGGGCGGTAAGCAGAGTGCCTTCGGCATTGACAGTATCCATGGATCGTTCCTCCCTATCGGCATGGCGGCGGACGGGGCTCCCGTCCGTCCCGGTCATTATACGGCGGCCGGCCCTTCGGCGCAAGGGGGAGAGCGATCCACAGATCCACAGGGCTTTTTTCTGTTTGCTTTTTTCCTTTCCTTTCCGTTCCTTTCCTTTATCCTGTTCTTTTTCTTGTTGTTCCATTTTGGTTTGATTCTGCTCTTTTGTCTTCTTTTCTTCTCTTTTAGGGCCCATTTGGGACCACCTGGGACAACCCGGGACCACTTGGGATCACTTGGGACCACTTGGGACTGACCGCCGCTTCCCTCAATCCGCCGTCTCATCCGGCAGGACGTAATACTCTCCCGGCGGAAGCAGACTGCTTCGTCCGCGTCTGGCCCGGTTTCTGGCGCAGACTTCCTGATACCGTTCCAGGGAATCGTCCACGTCGCAGCACATGACCTTGCATACCAGTTCTTCCCTTCCACCCAGTCCATCGGGCGCCTCTCCGTGAAGGAAATAGGCGGCGGCTGCCTTCACCGCCCTTCCGGCCTCCCGATCGTCCAGACTCCCGATCAGTTCCAGACTATGCCGATAGAACAGGCAGCCTTTGGGTCCTTCGCTTTTCTTTCCCATTTCCATCCTCCTTTTCTGCTGCCGTCATTGTACTCTATTATATTTGAGTTGTAAAGAGGATTTGAGAATATTTCTCAACAATATTTGATTTCTCTCCCCGTCGGGGCCATTGACGCAGGGGAACGGGCATGGTATATTGTTGATAAGCGTATCAACATAACGAACAGGAGGATTTTAACATGAAGAAATGGAAATGCACCGTCTGCGGTGAGATCGTGGAAAGCGAAACCCGTCCCGAAAGCTGCCCCCGCTGCAAGGTCCCCGGCGATAAGTTCGTCCTGGTGGAAGAAGGCGCGGAGCTGACCTGGGCCTCCGAGCATGTGATCGGCATCGCCCAGGGCGTGCCTCAGGAGATCATCGACGGTCTCCGGGCCAACTTCGAGGGCGAGTGCTCCGAGGTGGGCATGTATCTGGCCATGGGCCGGGCCGCCGCCCGGGAGGGCTATCCCGAGATCGCCGCCTATTGGGAAAAGGCCGCTTATGAGGAAGCGGAGCACGCCGCCAAGTTCGCGGAGCTCCTGGGCGAGGTCGTCTCCCCCTCCACCAAGAAGAACCTGGAGGTCCGGATCATCGCCGAGAACGGCGCCACCCAGGGCAAGACCGATCTGGCCAAGCTGGCAAAGCAGCTGAACCTGGACGCCATCCACGACACCGTGCATGAGATGGCCCGGGACGAGGCCCGGCACGGCAAGGCTCTCGCGGGCCTGCTGAAGCGGTACTTCGGCGAATAAGCAGAGACGATGTTCCGGGGGACGGCAAACGCCGTCCCCCGGTTTTTCTGCTTGCACCGCTTTGAACGGGCCTGAAAATGTGCTATACTATCGTCCTGCGGCACTGCCCGTCCGTTTTTTCCCTCCCGCTCCGGAATCCTGAAACCGGAGAGGCCCTCTTTTCGTCAAAGGGACGGAGGGGAGGAGCATGAGCGGAGAGGAACTGACCTGCCTGCTGGTCCTGTTGGGGGAGATCCGGGTCCCGGACCGGACGGCGGCGGCTGCGGTGCTGGAGCGGATCCTGGAAAAGCTGCGGGAAACGGGGAAGGAGCGGGAAGCATGAAATGCCCTCAATGCGGGAAGGAGATCGGGGCCGAAGCGGCGTTCTGCCCGTTCTGCGGCGTTTCTCCGGGCTTCACCGCCGAGCTGATCCGCCGGGCCGGGGAGAACGACCAGGCGGCCATCGAAGAGCTGTACGAAAGGACCTACGGCAGCGTCTACGCCACCGTCCGGGCCCTGGTGAAGGACGAGGACACGGTTCTGGACATCCTGCAGGACAGCTACCTGAAGGCCTTCCGCAGCCTGGACAGGCTCCAGGAGCCGGAGAAGTTTCAGGCCTGGATCAAGCGCATCGCCCATAATCGGGCGGTGGACGTGCTGCGGCAGAGGAAGGAGCTCGCCTTCTCGGACCTGGAGACGGAGGAGACGGACGCCCCTTTGGATTTCGAAGACGACCGCCCCGACCGGCTCCCGGAGGTCAGTCTGGACCGGCAGGAGACCGCCCGGCTCCTGGGGGAGATCCTGGATTCCCTCCCCGCCGACCAGCGGACGGCCATCTCCCTCTTCTACTATGAACAGCTGAGCGTCCGGGAGATCGCGGAAGAGCTGGGGGTATCGGAAAACACCGTGAAGAGCCGCCTGAATTACGGGCGGAAAAAGATAGAAGCCAGGGTCAGGGAACTGGAGAAAAAGGGCACGAAGCTCTACGGTCTGGCTCCCCTCCCCTTCCTGCAGCTCCTGTTCCGGAGCGGGGAGGCCGGGGAAGCCTCCGCCCCCCTGCTGGGGAAGATCACCGCCGGGCTGGCCCTCCGGGGCTCCGCCGGATCCGTGGGCTCCGCCGCCGCAGGAACGGCGGGAAGGGCCGCTGCCAGGGCCGCGGGCGCGGCGGGGAAAGCCGCGGGGGCCGCTCTCCGCACCCGGATCATCGCCGGCGCCGCCGCTGCGGTCATCGCCATCGGCGGAGGGACGGCGGTCTACCGCGGTCTTTCGGACCGGCCCGCCGCCGTGGAGCGGGAGCAGATCCTGCCCCGGGACTTTCTGTTGGAGATGGAAGCCCTGTCGGAGGAAAAGCTGGGCACGGTGCTGGAGGACAACGATTGGCTGGAGCTGTGCCTGGATTCGGGTACCCTGGACGTGCCGCCGGACCGGATCCGCATCGAAGACCCCCGGCTGCTGAAGGACGCGGTGTTCTATGAGACCGGAGGCGTGACGACCTTCTACCTCTGCTATCAGGCGGAGGTGCGTCTGGCGGAGGACTGGGCGGGCGTGATCGTGACCCGGGTCGCGACGGATTATCCCGAGGCGGTGGTGGTCTTCACCCTTGACACCTTCCCCCTGAAATTCCTGCGGGAGGACGGCAGCATCGTCTACGACCGGGAGGACCTGCGCCTGTACCGGATCTATCCCGACCTGGCCGCCTTCCGGGCGGCGGTGAAGGAGGAGGTCCGCTACGTGAGCCACAAACGGTACGATATCCGGCTGCCGTGAAAATTTTCTTCTTTCAGTAAAACCAAAAGGCTTCTCCGCCCGTCTATGGGAGTGATAACAAAAATACAGACAGCACAGGCTGCCTGAAGAGAAGGAGTACGAACCATGAAAAAAGGCATCGCGCTGATCCTGGCCATTCTGCTCTGCCTGTCCCTCCTGGCGGGCTGCGGGAGCAACGCCGCAAAGATCGATCTGACGGACTACATGAACGTTCTGTTCCGGGGCAAGGACGGAGAGGGCACCGCCCGGGCGGACTTTGACTACTCCGGCTTTGAGAAGGCCGTGATGGCGGCGGCCGGGGACGGGGACTCCATCCTGCAGAAGCTGGTGCAGTTCGAATCCGCCCTGGATATCACCGTTTCCCCGGAGAAGGGGCTGAAAAACGGGGACGAAGTCACCCTCGCCGCCGTCTACGGCAAGGAGGCGGCCAAGGCCCTGGGCGTCACCATCGGCAGCGTCAGCAAGACCGTCACCGTGGAAGGGCTCTCCGGCGCTTCCGGCGCCCCGGCAGGCCAGAACGGGGGCACGGCCTCCACGGGAAACCTGGTCCCCGGCGGGTCTGAGGAGCCCCTGGAGCCGGGCGTCGTCCAGCTGGATCCCTTCGATCCCGCCGTATGGGACAAGGAGGACGGCATTGAGATCCGCTATTCCGGCGCTTCTCCCTTCGGCTGGCTGGAGACGGTCAGTCATCTTCCCGACGACGACCCGCTGACTCACGTCTACTACCGGTTCTCCGAGCAGCAGAAGGTCCATGAGGGAGACAAGGTCATCGTCACCGCCTACCTGACCGGCGTCAGTTCCGATGAATACGCGCTGAAGAGCACCGAGTGCGAATACGTGGTGGGACCGGTGCCCCACTATCTCGTGACTGTGGACGAGCTGAAGACGGATACCGTCGCCGCCATGAAAAGTCAGGTCGAGAGCGCGGCGAACGCCTTTGCCGCCGGCACCCTGGAATTCCAGGACAAGAGCGGATGGACGGGCTTCTACAACGGGGAGATCATCACCGTGAACCGCTGCGCCGCCGGGGATACGGTCCATGCGGTGCGCTGCCAGGACGGCTACATCTCGGCGCTGCTGTTCCCCTGCGCTCTGAACGTCACGGTGGAGGAGCCGGACTGGATGGACGATCCCCAGACCTACGAATACGAGCTGCTGATCCTCTGCGCCGTGGACGGCCTCGTGGTGGACAGGAACGGCGACGTGGACTTCAACCGGCCGGAGCTGGTCCAGAAGGGCATCCCGGAGCTGGAAGAGCAGATGCTGCAGGATCAGCTTACCTGGTACAGCGACTCCGGCCTGGAGACGGAAAAGCTGCCCGGCTGACGCCGGAGCGGCGGATGGATCCGGCAGATAAAGCTCCGGGGGACGGCATTGCCGTCCCCCGGAGGCTGGTTATCCGGTTATCCGGTCACGGGGCGCCGCTCAGCGCTGCAGGAGCCACTCGAAGGTGACGTCCTTCTCGCGGTCGGCCTGATCCTCATGCCAGGTAAAGGTAAGGCCTTCCCCGAAAACGATGGTGCCGGTGCCGTCGGTATACTCCACGTCTTCGCTCTTGGGACCGTTTTCATCGGAGACCACGATTTTCTTGGTGGCGCCGGAATACTGGATCGTTCTGGCCTCCAGATCCAGCTTGCCCACGATCTCCCACTCGGCTTGTTCCCATGCGCTGCCGCTCCAGGTGATGGTGATGCGGGCGGAATCGGTGCCCTCGCACTCCACCAGAGCGCTCGCTCTGTCCGACACATACCGGCCGATCCAGTTCATCACGGGGTTTTAGCCGTCTTCCTCTTCCTCAGGCAGCGCCTGCGCCCACGTAAACACCAGGTCTCCCCCGTCTTCGGCCTGATCCTCATGCCAGGTGAAGCTGAGTCCTTCGTCGAACACGATGGTGCCGGTTCCGTCTTCATAGTCCACCGTTTCGGTGAAGTTCTCCTCGTCGGTGTAAGTGATCGTCTTTTTCACCGCATCGGTATAACGGATGGTCAGAGTGTCCAGGTCCAGCTTGCCGATGATCTCCCACTCGGCATGCTCCGCCGCGCTTCCGCTCCAATAGATCGTGATGCGGGCGGAATCCTTCCCATAGCATTCCACCTCAGCCCAGGGGCGGCCGGCGGCATACTTTCCGATCCAGTTCATCACGGGGTTCTGGCCCTCTTCCTCTTCCTCGGGCGCTGCCGGGAGCCACTCGAACACCATGTCCTCCCGCTCCGCCTGATCCTCGTGCCAGGTGAAACTCGTTCCTTCGTCAAAGACGATGGTGCCGGTGCCGTCGGCATACTCCACTTCTTCGCTTACCACATTTCCGGCCTCATCCCAGGTGACGTTGGTCTTGGAAGCGCCGGTATAGGCAATGGTCAGGGTATCCAGGTCCAGCTTGCCCACAATGACCCACTCGGTGGCCTCCCAGGCGCTGCTGCCCCAATGGATCTTGATCCTGGCGGAATCGGTCCCCTCGCACTCCACATGGGCGCTGGCCCGATCACACTGGTAATCCCCGACCCAGTTCATCACAGGGTTCTGGCCCTCTTCCTCTTCCCCATAGCCGGCGATGACCATGGCCGCCTGGAACTGCTCCACGGTGAACACGCCCTCGTTCAGCAGCTTCTCCGCCAGGGAGAAATCCTCGCCCTTCACGGTCGCGCTCAGCGCGGAACAGCTGGTCATGACCACATCGCCCCGGTCAAAGGAGGCGGCGGCGTCATACTCGCCGGCGGTGATTCCCAGCTCATTGGTGAGCTCCCAGGCGGCGTCCCACCGGAAATCGGAATCGCTGCTGTACCCCAAAGCCCGGAGGATAAAGGTGAGGTACTGGGCGGCGGTGACGGCATCCGTCCCGCCGAAGGTCTTTTCACTGTAACCCTTGGTCAGGCCGTTGGCATAGGCGTAGCCCACATAGGGTTTGGCCCAGTCCTTCACGTCGGTGAAGGGGATCTCCCAGGCGCCGGCATTGGCCTCCTCTTCCTTCCCCAGGAGCCGCACCAGCATGGTGACCGCCTCCATGCGGTTGGGGGCCCGGTCCAGATCATAGATGGGCTTACCCTCCGCATCCGTGCCGGTTCCGATGAACAGGCCCAGGGCGTTGAGTATGTCGGCGGCGGTGGTTTCCTCCGCATCCGCAGCGAAAGCGACGGACGTCAGAGCGAAAACCAGCACGACCGCCAACAGGATCGCAATCAGTTTCTTCATCGCATTCTTCTCCTTTTGTCTCTTTTTGAGGTCTGTCTCGCTGTGCCCATTATACCCCCTCCGGTTTCGTTTTTCCACCCTTTTTCGGCCTGGTCCCCCGGAAGGTCTGCGGAAGGGGGGATTTTGTCAACGCAGTATTGCAAATCCGTTTTCAGGCATGATATAATTTAATAACAATTTTGAACAACAGGAGGTTGGGCAATGGGAACCTGGCATGAATACCTGCTGACCGAGGGCACTCCCCCGGAATGGCCCTATCCCATCAAGTTCGGCGAAGAGACGGAGTATGAGGCGGACGTCTGCGTCCTGGGCGGCGGCATCGCAGGCTGCTGGGCGGCCATCAGCGCAGCCCGGAACGGGGCGAAGGTCGTCCTGCTGGAGAAGGGCGACGTACGGCGCAGCGGCGCCGGCGGCCCGGGCTGCGACCACTGGTGCAACGTCCCCGGAAACCCCTGCTCCGCCGTTCCGCCCGATGAGTGGGCCATCGAGGAGATGAACGCCGGCGGCAATTTCTCCAACGGCATCGGCATCCAGATCCAGTGCCGGGAGGACTGGGACACCCTTCTGGAAATGGAACAGATGGGCGGCAAGATCCGGGACTATGACGACCAGTTCCTGGGCGTGGAAGGCCGGGATGAGAAGACGAAGCTCATGTTCTCCCCCCGGTACAGCTGGGGAGCGGGCCTGGGCATGCCCAAGGGCTGGGGCACGCCGGATTTCGTTCCCCCCACCAAGCGGAACAACATGGTCATCCGCATCTGGGGCAGCACCTTCAAGCCCGCTCTGAAGAAGGAATGCCTGCGTCTGGGCGTCAAGGTCCTGGACCGGGTCATGGCTACCAGCCTGCTGAATGAAGGCGGGAAGATCGGCGGCCGCATCGTGGGGGCCACGGGCCTCAACACCCGCACCGGCGAGTTCGTCATCGTGAAGGCCAAGGCCGTCATCATGTCCGCCGGCGGCTCCGGCCAGATGTGGCACGTGGACATGGAACACGGCGGCTTCACCAACATGTACCCCCGCACCTGGAGCGGAGACAGCACCGCCATGGCCTGGCGGGCGGGCGCCACCCTCACCATGATGGAGGGCACCAGCGTCAACCGCATGAGCGGCCAGCGGCACAAATGGTACACCGGCGGCGGCGACGCCAGCTATGAGAACATCCACCTGGTGGACTCCAACAACACGGTCCTGCCCGCCGCCACCCAGGGCTGGGAGGACGGCGGCTCCATGATGTCCGACCAGCGGAAGCTCCAGGCGGGCATCCGCAGCGGCGAATACGAGCTGCCCTTCTACTCCGACTTCGCGGGCACCCCGCCCAAGGAGGCCAACGCCACCTGGAACCTGATGCTCACGGAGGAATCCACCACCAAGATCATGGTAAAGACCATGACCGAGGCGGGCTTCGACTACACCAAGGACCAGGTCATGAGCTATTCCAACCTGGAGTTCGGCGGCTCCCAGGCATACCGGGAAGCCAACCGGGGCGCGGGCCTCATGATCGACTGGAACCTGAAGACCAATCTGGACGGCCTCTATGCCGCGGGCACCGCCACCTTCAACCCCGGGGACCACAGCTTCGCCGCCTCTACCGGACGCTACGCCGGACGGAAGGCCGCGGCCTACGCCAAGACCATCGACGCGTCCGGAGTATCCCGGGAGCAGATCGAGAAAGAAAAGGCGCGGGTGCTGGCCCCCACCAAGCGGAAGGGCGGCATCGAATGGAAGGAGCTCATGAACGGCCTCAGCCGCGCCCTCCAGTATTTCGCCGGGGAATACCGCAGCGAGCGGACCCTGGACCTGGCCCTGGAGGAGATCGGCCGGATCGAGAAATACGCCGTGCCCCAGCTCTACGCCCTGGATCCCCATAAGCTCATGCGGTCTCTGGAAGACCTGAGCCTCATCGAGGACGCCAAGATCGTCGTCAACGCCATGAAGGAGCGGCGGCTCACCAACATGCGTCTGGGCGTCGCCCGGATCGACTATCCCGAGGACGATCCCGAGGATGCTAAGTATTACCTCACCCTCACCAACGTGGACGGAAAGATCAAGTTCGACCGCGTTCCCATCCGGTACTGGGGCAACATGAAGGAACAGTACGAGGCCCACAACCCGGATTACACCGGCGTGTACAAGCCGGAAAACTGAAAAAGGAGGAGTCAGCGATGGCGGATAAAGTGTTTGCGATCCCCAACGTGCAGACCCCCAGCGTGCCCGTGCGCATCGATCCCGCGAAGTGCATCGGCTGCAACACCTGCGTGGAAGTCTGCCAGATCGACGTGTTCATTCCCAACCCCGAGAAGGGCAAGCCCCCCATCATCCTCCATCCGGAGGAGTGCTGGTACTGCGGCTGCTGCGCCACGGACTGCCCCACCCCCGGAGCCATGGAGTTCAACTGGCCCCTGCCCCTGAAGCCCAGGTGGCGGAACAAGGAGACCGGAGAAGTCCATCAGCTCACCTGATTCCCCTGTATGTACAGCGGCGCCCGTCTGCTTCTGCAGGCGGGCGTCTTTCTGCGCAGCGCCGGTGAGCGCCGACGCGATACTCCGGGGGGTATGACAGCCGGGCGGTTTTATGGATTATGGCCAATTCCGCGGGGCTTTTCGCCGATTCTTGGGTGATTCCCCTAATTGATTCCTGCGGGCAAAATGAATTATTATACAAGGGATAGCAGGCAAAACACAAAGCCAAACAACTGAATCAAACGGATCGAGTGTCCGGCAGCACCGCTGCCGGGAAAGAGGGAATCAGGTGCGAATCCTGAGCGAACCGGTCAATGTAACGGGTATTCCGTCCTCACAGCGCCATTGTGGGAGACCATGAGAAGGCGAGGACGGGAGCTTGATCCCGAAGCCATGAAACCTGCTCCATCCGGATGCTTGAGTACAAGCCTCCGCGTTAGGCTGTCTGAAGATGAAGCGACAATCTGTGTGAAGGGCCCCCGGCCTGTCACGCTTGGTCTGTTGTATCTGAGACTCCTTCTTTTCCGTTTGATTGGGAAATGAAAGGAGTTTTTTTCATGAAAAAGATTCTGGCTCTGGTCCTTGCCCTCCTTCTCTGCATCGGGCTTTTTGCCGGCTGCGCGGGAGACGCAAAGGAAAATCCCACACCGGCCCCCGGCGGTCAGACCGCCCCGGCGCCCACCCAGAAGCCCGCTCCCGGCGGCGAGGAATCCACCCCCGCCCCCACGGAAGCGCCTGCGCCGGCCGGACCCAAGCACGTGGCCAACCTGATCGTGGGCACCACGGCGGCCAACAACACTTTCAATATGACCGGGCAGAAGGACGCCTTCGGCCGCATGAATTACAACGGCCTGACCCAGGGCAACTTCGTGTACCGGGATGAAAACGGCGACCTGCAGCCCTATTTCTTCGAGAGCTACCAGATCTCCCCGGACGGCACCGTGCTGGACTTCACCTGGCATGAAGGCGCGGTCTGGCATGACGGGCAGCCCGTCACCGCCGAGGACATCGTCTTTTCCTTCGAGTACATGCGGGACGTGAAAAAGGTCGGCAGTCTTTCCAACCTCACCGACATCGAGATCCTGGGGGACAATACCGGCCGGCTCACCTTCTCCCATCCCGACGTGTATTACTGGATGAACACTTCCGCGATGAACACCTCCTGCGTCTATGCCAAGCATATCTGGGAGGGCGTGACGGACTATTCCAACGTCACCGGGCCCGAGGCCGCCATCGGCTGCGGCCCCTTCAAGCTGGTCTCCTACGACCTGGATTCCCAGACCTCCGTTTATGAGGCCGTGCCCGAGAACGCCTTCCTGGGCGAGATCACCGTGGATAAGGTCACCGTTCAGTCCTACGCGGACCAGGCCTCCCTGATGATGGCCATGGCCAACGGGGAATGCGACGCCTACTACACCTACGCCAGCCCCATCGACGCCACCCTGATCGACTCTTTCGTCGGAATGGCCGACCTGGACCTGGGCGAGAGCCCCTTCGCCGGCAGCTATCAGATGCTCTTCGGCTGCAGCCGCGCCCCCGGCGACGACGTGGATTTCCGCCAAGCCATCGCTTATGCCATTGACTATCCCACCGCCGCCGCGACCATTAACGGCGAATACGGCAAGCCCTCCAACCGGGGCGTGCTGAACCCCTCCATCAAGGGCTTCGACTCCTCCATCGGCATGCTGGAGTACAACCCAGACACCGCAAAATCCATGCTGGAGGCCGCCGGATACAAGGATACCGACGGCGACGGCTGGCGGGAAGCCCCGGACGGCAGCGCCATCGATCTTTCCGTCATCCCCCAGTACAGTTCCAACATGGAGGTCCGCTCCCGCCTGGGTGAGACGGTGGTCGCCTCCCTGAAGGGCGTGGGGATCAACTGCCACATCGACGAGGAAGCTATCTCCAACAGCGAGATCTGGGAGGACAAGGTCACCAAGGAGGACTACGACATCTCCATCACCTTCTGCACCTCCGGCATGTCCTATTCCACCCCCTTCCGCTATATGCTGGCTGAGCTGCGGGAGGGCGACAGCGGTTGGCACTGGGGCTCCTACCACAGTCAGGAGCTGAAGGACTGGTACTATGCCATGACCGAGGCCATCAACGACGAGGCCTACCTGGAGAACAGCAAAAAGCTGCAGCACCTGGCGGACGAGGAGATGTTCGCCCTGACCTTCGCCTGGCAGACCTCCTTCTTCCCCTTCCGCACCGACAAGATCGAAAACTGGGGTAACTGGAAGAGCTGGGGCGTCATCAATTCCGAGACCTGGTTCCGCATCACCGCGAAATAATGCAATCGACGGACAGCCCGGTGAAAAACCGGGCTGTCCGCAAACCCGGATGGAGGTAGCTGCCTTGCTTCTGCATGTGATCAAAAAAGTGCTGATCGCCGTCCTCACCATCTGGCTGATCATCACCATCAGCTTTGTGCTGGTCCATACCATGCCGGGAGACCCCATCGTCTTCCTCATCGGGGAAGAGGAGTACTACTACCTGATGGACAACGATCCGGCTTATCTGGAGATGCTCATCGACAAATACGGGCTGAACGACGACATGGGCACCCAATACGCCCGTTATATGAAAAATGTGCTGACCCTGGATTTCGGGGAGTCCTATTCCAACCACAAGCCGGTCCTGGAGAACTTCGCCTCCGCCGCCCTGTGGACCCTGCGTCTTTCCGTCCCCACCCTGCTGGTCGCCTGCTTCCTGGGGGCCGTGCTGGGGATCTACGCGGGCATCCATCCCGGCGGCCGCTTCGACCGGATCACCACCCCCGTTTTCCTGGTGCTGAACACCATCCCCTCCAACTGCCTCAGCCTGCTGCTGCTGATCCTGCTGGCCTATAAGCTGAAATGGGTCCCCATCAACGGGATGGTCTCCCCGGGGCTGACCGGGGCGACGAGGACCGCCAGCATCCTGCATCATATGGCTCTTCCCCTGTTCATTCTCATCGTCTTCCGCACCTCCGGGGACTTCATGCTGATGAAGAGCACCGTTTCCCAGATCCGGTCGGAGGAATACGTTCTCACCGCCCGCTCCAAGGGCATCGGGCGGAAAAAGGTGCTGTTCCGCCATGTGCTGAAAAACGCCCTGGTCCCCTACTCCACCTCCCTATGCATGCAGCTGGGCAGCCTGCTCTCTGGCTCCATGATCGTGGAAGTGGTCTTCGGCTGGAAGGGGATGGGCCAGATGATGTATACCGCCGTCTCCAACCGGGACTTTGCCACAGCCCAGTTCTGCTTCCTCCTGTCGGCGGTGTGCGTGGTGCTGAGCAACCTGCTGGGGGATATCGTCAACGCCGCCATCGATCCCCGGATCAGAAGGGAGGCGGGCGCGAATGACTAAGCTCCGGCAGAACAAGGCCATGCTGGCCGGAATCATCATTATCCTCTTCTTCGTCCTGGTAGCCCTGCTGGCGGACCTGATCTCCCCCTATGACCCCTCCGCCCTGGGCGTCGCCTACCAGAAGCCCAGCCGGGAGCACCTTCTGGGCACCAACGACCTGGGGCAGGATATTTTCAGCGAAATGATCTACGGCGTGCGGGTCTCCCTTTTCCTGGGGATCTTCTCCGCCCTAATCGTCACCTTCGTCGGCTCGGTCCTCGCCCTGATCGCCGGGTATTACGGCGGCGCGGCGGACCGGATCGTCTGCGCCGTTACCGACATCGCCATGGCCGTTCCCTCCCTGCCCCTGACGCTGCTCCTGATCGCCTATCTGAAAAGCGGCGTGTTCAGCCTGGTGCTGGCCATCAGCATCACCGCCTGGACCGGCACCGCCCGGATCCTGCGCTCCCGGGTGCGGCAGATCTGCCGGCTGCCCTATATCCAGATCGAAAAGACCCTGGGGGTAAAGACGCCGGTGATCCTTTTCCGCCATGTGCTGCCCAATCTGAAAGACATCCTCCTGACCCGCATGGCCCTTTCGGTCTCCGGCGCCATGATGACGGAGTCGGGCCTGAGCTTTCTGGGCCTGGGGACCTACGGGCAGAAGAGCTGGGGCAACATCCTGCATTTTGCCTTTTTCCGGAACAGCATCCTCCGGGGCCAGGTCTGGTGGTATCTGCCGCCGATCATCTGCATCTGCATCGCGGTGATGGGCTTCATGCTCGTGGGGTACTACGGGCAGCAGAAAAAAGACTAGGAGGGCGGCTATGGACGATATGCGCGAAACCCTTCTGCGGGTGGAGGACCTCTCCGTCAGCTTTGAAGGGAAGAACTTTGTTCAGGCCGTGGAGCATGTCTCCCTGGAGGTGCGTTCCGGGGATCGGCTCTGCATCATCGGGGAGACCGGCAGCGGAAAAAGCATCCTGCTGTTGGCCATCCTGCGGCTGCTGAGCCCCACGGCCAAGGTCACGGGGGGTGTATCCTACCGGGGCAGGGACCTGTTCGCCATGACGGAGAAGCAGCTGGACGCCATCCGGGGCGGCCGGATCTCCTATGTGCCCCAAGGCTCCGGAAACGGGATGAATCCCCTGCTGAAGGTGGGCTTCCAGGTGGCGGAGCCGATGATCGCCCACCGGGGAATGAAGCGAAAGGCGGCGGAGGAAAGGGCGGTGGAGCTGCTGAAGCGCTTCCACCTGGGCAGAGAGGAGACCATCGCCAGGCAGTATCCCTTCACCTACAGCGGCGGGATGCGGCAGCGGGCCCTGATCGCCATGGGCATCAGCGCCGGAGCGGAGCTGCTCTTTGCGGACGAGCCCACCAAGGGCCTGGACGAGACCCGAGTCCGGCTGACGGCGGAGGCCTTCAACGCCCTGGAGGGACAGACTCTGGTGTGCGTGACCCACGACCTGAGCTTTGCCCGCAGCGTCTCCAGCCGCGTCTGCGTCATGTACGCAGCCAACCAGGTGGAGGAGGCGGAGACAGAGGAGCTTTTCCGAAATCCGCTGCACCCCTACACCCGGGATATGCTGGCCGCCATGCCGGAAAACGGCCTCCGCTTCCGCCCGGGCTACGCCCCCGCCCACAACGACACGGGGACGGCGGGCTGCAAATACCGACTGCGCTGCGGCCGGTGCAGTGAAAAATGCAGGGAAACGCCCCCCCTATTCCGGATCGGCGGGCATCAGGTGAGGTGTTGGCAGTATGAATGAAGCGATCCTGGAGGCGCGCGGCCTCACCAAACGCTTCCGCAGCAAGGAGGAGGGGAAGCGGAGCTTCACCGCCGTGAAGAAGGCCTCCCTCTCCCTCTTCCCCGGTGAGACGCTGGGTCTCTTGGGGGAAAGCGGCAGCGGGAAATCCACCCTGGGGCAGATGCTGGTGGGACTGATCCGTCCCGACGAGGGGACCATCCTCTTCCGGGGACAGCCCCTCGCCTATCCCTTCAAGGGCGCCCCCCGGGAGAAGATCCAGATCCTGTTTCAGCATCCCGAGGTATCCTTCAATCCCCAGCTTACCCTGCGCCAGAGCCTTTCGGAGCCCTTCCGGATCCGGGGCCTCCCCCTCTCCGACGGGGTCCTGGCGGAGTGCATCAGCCGCTTCGGCCTTTACCCGGAGCATCTGGAGCGGAGGCCAGGCGCCCTCTCCGGCGGCGAGCTGCAGCGGGCCGCCCTGGCCCGCATCCTGGTCATGGAGCCGGAGGTCATCCTCCTGGATGAGCCCACCAGCATGCTGGATGTGATCACCCAGGCGCAGATCGTGGATTTCCTCCGGCGCTATCAGGAGGAACGGGGAACAAGCTATCTCTTCATCACCCACAGCACGAGCCTGGCCCGGCAGGTCTGCCATCGGATCGTGCGCATCCGTGAGGGAGAGCTGCAGGAAGAAGAAAAGGAGTTGGTCCCATGAAAAAGATCGCCATTCTCTCATGCCTGAATTCCAACAAGGTCTGCGCCGGCTGCGCCTGTCTCACCGCCTTCAACCGTCGCATCCGTTCCTTTGCCCCCTATGAGGGGGAGGAGCTGGAGCTGACCGCCTTCATGCGCTGCTCCAGCTGTGTCAAGGAGGGGGATCCCATGGAGGACCCCGGCTTCCGGGAGAAGCTGGACCGGCTGGTGCAGGAGGGCACCGAGATCCTGCATATCGGCATCTGCGCAGGGAAAACCGAGGAGGAGGGCTGCGCCGGCATGCGGAAAATGGTCTCGGCCTTCCGGGATAAGGGCGTTCAGGTCGTCTGGGGCACCCACGGGAAATAAGGGGGACCGGGGACGCATCCCCAAACGGCCGGAAAGGAACAAACCGGGGCGCGCTGCAGGTTTCTTCTGCAGCGCGCCCCAAAACACACGGCGCTTTATTCCTCCGGGAGCGCCCAATAGATGCTGGGCATGCTGGTGAGGTTCTTCCAGTCCTCCGCGTAGGGCGTGGGGAGGGTATCAAAGGGATCGGGGGTTTCGTTGCTGTCCCCATAGGCCGCGACCAGGCCGCAGTCCCGGGCACTGAAGCTGACCCCCACCTCCAGGAGCCGTTCGATATCCTGGAGCAGCAGGAGTCCGCCGCCCCCCTGGTCATGGTTCGGGGAGCGCCGGCACATGATCTCCTCCACGAAGCAGAACAGGTTGAGATTCTCCTTGATCCAGATATGGAAGCAGGGCTCCTCGAAGAGGGGATAAAAGGTCTCCCGCTGCCGGAAGGCTTCGATGGACCGCTCGGCCTCCTCCCGGTCTTTGGGATCCGGACTCTCCAGCAGGTATTTCATCCGGTTCCGCTGGGTCTCCACCGGCGTCAGCCCGTCCCCGGTGCTGGCGCGGATCGCCCTGGGGGAATGGTAGATATGCTGCAGGACGTGACCGGGGTTGTAATGCCAGAAGATGTGTCCGCCCACCATGCGGGCGCTCAAATGGTGCCGGATCTCCGGAAGGGAAAGGCCGGGCACATCGATAGCCCCGAAGTACGGGATGCTCCGGACCAGGTGGTCCAGATCCTTCTCGTAGCGCCACTCCAGAATAACCAGGGTGACCAGCCGCTGCGCCGTATCCAGGATCCAGTTATAGGCGAACCGGCCGTCCTCCTCCGGCAGCCGCAGATGGACGAGATAGGTGGTGTCGTCCCCCTTCAGGCACCGGTACTCGTCGGTCCTGGGCGGGTTTCCCTCCTCGCACCAGCGCAGGCGCTTTTCATCCGGGAAATCCAGGGAAAAAGCTTTTCCGTTATCCATGACCAGGCGGAAGGTTTTTCCCGCCAGCTCATAGCACAGGGGTCCTCTGTACTGACTCAGTCCGGGGAATTTGCGGTTGACTTTGCCCATAATGCCTCCTTTACGTTTTTCAAACAGATCGATTCATCTGACGGACGGGTTTTTCTCTGATTTTAGTCCGCTTCCGTCCGGGAAGTCAAGGGGGGGCAATGTCCTTCACAGCAGCGACCCGCTTGACCGCCCCGCCAAAAACGGCGTATGGTTCAGCCCCGTCCCCCTTTACCGGATCGTTTTCTTTCTCCGTCGCCTCCGGCGGCCCGGTTTCTCTGGCGCGAGAGAAACCGGGGAAAGAGCGCGGCGGGGCTCCGCCCCTGCACCCCCGGTGCGCAGGGCGCTGAAGCGAGGGGGGCATAGGTTCGACGATAAACAAGCGGGTGCGGAACGTCAGCTTGCCGACTTTGAATCAGCTTGGCAATAGTCGTTTGCTTTTCAGGGTGGTTATCTGGTGATTGGCAATATTTTCTGTTCCCCCGTCC
>JAEEGK010013926.1_pt1 | contig 18044 bp, 14 predicted proteins | sample 8958771 | NCBI WGS metagenome assembly JAEEGK01 (sample SAMN16246547, study PRJNA631951) | gut metagenome | biome: gut microbiome; feature: rumen; material: SC-attached | host: Bos | place: Iran: Karaj | collected 2018-10
TTCCAGTCGTTGTGGCACTTGATGCCGAAATGGTTGTGCCCTTCCGCGGCGAGTGCCGACAGGCCGTAGCGCGACTCCAGCAGGCCCTGGGACAGGGTGATGCTGGCCGGCACGCCACTCCGGTACATTTCCGTCACGGCGATGGCCGCATAACGGTCGACATAGCGCTGCTGGGGCGTCACGTCGGCACGGAGCAGCACCGCCGCCACGATCGCCGCGGCGGCCGCAAGGACCGGCTTCAACAGTTGCGCACACTTACCCATCATACTGCGAATTTAACAAAAAATCGGGACTACCGTCACGTGTCTTTCCAGACTTTGAGATATTGTTGCAGCGCCCACATCTCGTCGCGGTATTTCGCCGCTGCGGTGAATTCCAGTGCGGCTGCCGCCGCCTTCATCTTGCGCTTGGACTCCTCGACCATCTTCTCGACCTGCGGCCGGCTCATCGCACGGATGACCGGATCCTGCAGCACGGCCGCGAGGTCGGCGCTGATGTAGCCGTCCACGTAGGCGCTGCTGCCTTCCCGCTTCGCGTCGTGGCCGAATCCGACGACGACGTTGCCGCGGCCCAGTTCGCTCGGACTCGGCACGTAGGTCGGGTCGTCCACCGAGTTGGCGGCGCTGACCCTTCCGCTGGGGGAATTGGCCAGCACGGGGTTGACCTGGCGTCCGCGTCCCATCTCTCCCATCTCCCGGGCCAGGATGTTGCTCCGGACTTCGACCTGGGTGGGTGTAATGCCGTGCAACTTGTTGTAAGCCATCTGCTTGGCGCGGCGGCGGTTGGTCTCCCGGATTGTCTCGTCCATGGACTGGGTGATCTGGTCGGCGTACATGATGACGAGGCCGTTGACGTTGCGCGCGGCGCGTCCCGCCGTCTGGGTCAGGGCCTTGGTCGTACGCAGGAACCCTTCCTTGTCGGCGTCCAGGATGGCCACCAGCGACACGGTCGGGATGTCCAGCCCCTCGCGGAGCAGGTTGACGCCGATCAGCACGTCGAAGAGGCCGTTTTTGAAGTCCTCGATGATCTCGACGCGTTCGGAAGTGTCCACGTCGGAGTGGATGTAACGGCAGCGGATACCGATCTTGGCAAGGTATTCATCCAACTCCTCGGCCATGCGTTTGGTCAGCGTGGTGACCAGTACCCGCTCGTCCCGTTCGGCGCGGGTGCGGATTTCCTCGACCAGGTCGTCCACCTGATGCTCGATGGGCCGCACTTCGATGGGCGGGTCCAGCAGGCCGGTGGGGCGCACGACCTGTTCCACGACGAGACCCTCGGACTTCTCCAATTCGTAGTCGGAGGGCGTGGCGCTGACGTAGACCTTCTGGCCCGTGATGGCTTCGAATTCCTCGAAGGTCAGGGGACGGTTGTCGGAGGCCGCCGGGAGCCGGAATCCATATTCGACCAGCACGGACTTGCGGCTGTGGTCTCCGCCGAACATGGCGTGGACCTGCGGCAGCGTGACATGGCTCTCGTCGATGAAGGTGATGAAATCCTTGGGGAAGTAGTCGATCAGGCAGAACGGGCGCTGGCCGGGCTTGCGGCCGTCGAAGTAGCGCGAGTAGTTCTCGATGCCCGGGCAGTAGCCCATCTCCTTGATCATTTCCAGGTCATATTCCACCCGTTGCTTGAGGCGTTTGGCCTCCAGGGTCTTGCCGACGCTCTCAAAGTATTCCAGCTGCTTGACGAGGTCGTCCTGAATCTGGCTCACGGCTTTGATGCCGCGTTCCTTGGTGGTCACGAAGTTGCGGGCGGGGTAGATGTTGATTTCGTCCACGGACTCGATGCGCGCGCCCGTGACAGGGTCGATCACGCTGATCTCATCCACTTCGTCCCCGAAGAATTCGATGCGGATCGCATCGTCCGAGCCGCTGAGATACACGTCCACGGTATCTCCCCGCACGCGGAAGGTTCCCCGTGCGAATTCGGTCTCCGTGCGGGAGTACAGGGCATCCACCAGCTGGTACAGCAGGCCCGTCAGGCTGCGCCTTTCGCCGCGGCGGACCACCGTGGTCTGCGCATGGAAGTCTTCCGGGTTTCCGATGCCGTAGAGGCAGGAGACCGAGGAGACGACGATGACGTCGCGCCTTCCGCTCATCAGGGCGCTGGCGGCGCTCAGCCGCAGTTTTTCGACCTGGTCGTTGATGCTCAGGTCTTTTTCGATATAAGTGTCGCTCGCCGGGAGGTAAGCCTCGGGCTGGTAGTAGTCGTAATACGAAACGAAATACTCGACGGCGTTGTTGGGGAAGAAGGCCTTGAATTCGCCGTAAAGCTGGGCCGCCAGGGTCTTATTGTGGCTCAGGACGAGCGCGGGCCGCTGGAGACGCTCGATGACATTGGCCATCGTGAAGGTCTTGCCGGATCCGGTGACGCCGAGCAGCGTCACGTCGCCCACGCCCTGGTCCAGGGCGCTGCAGAGCTGCTCAATCGCTTCGGGCTGGTCGCCGGAAGGCTTGTAGGAGGATTCAATCTTGAATTTCATCCTGTCCGAAGAATCTTTCCTCCAGCATCAGGCAGAGGCAATGGTACACGGGAAGATGGAGCTCCTGGACCTTGAAAGTCTCGGTCGCGGGAACATGGATGCAGACATCCGACAGCGCCGCGATCTTCCCGCCGGGGGCACCGGTGAGGGATAGGACCTTGAGTCCGGCAGCACGGGCCGCGACGGCGGCATAGCGGATGTTGAGACTGTTGCCCGAGGTCGTGATGCCGAGCAGCACATCGCCGGGACGGCCGTATCCGGCCACCTGCTGGGCAAAGACCAGGGCGGGGGCGCAGTCATTCATCCAGGCCGTTCCGAGCGCGGTATGGGCGCTCAGCGCGATGGCGGGCAAGCCTTGCTGAAGGCCTTCGCCGAGGATGCGTCCCATCTCCGGATCGGCGCTTTCGGCAGCCTCTCGGAAAGCGGCGCTCATCGGCCGGGGCAGACAGAAGGACTTCATCAGTTCGCCGACGATGTGCTCCGCGTCGGCGGCGGAACCTCCGTTGCCCGCGATCAGCAGTTTGCCGCCTGCGGCGAAGCAGTCCGCGAGGGTTTCATAAGCGCGCGCGATGCTGTCCTTCGCGATGGTGAGGATGGGATAACGGGCGATCAGGTTATCGAGATGCAGGTATGGATCGTGTGTCATAAGGCAGGGGGAATGGAATCGAGTTGCATTTTCATAGTGCCGCCCCGGAGCAGTTCGCGGTGTGTGACCCGGGCGCCGTGGACCGGACGGCCGCGGAAGCTGCAGGAGCGGATGTATACATTTTCCCGGGCGGCGTCGGCCCGGATGGTCAGCTTTCGGCCGCGGGGCAGGCGGATGACCGCCTTCTTGAACTTGGGCGCGTTGAGGTAATAAAAATCCTGTCCGGCGTTGGGGAAGAGGCCGAGGGCGCAGAAGGCGTACCAGGAGCCCATGGAACCGGTGTCCTCGTTGTCCGGATAGCCCTTGAGGGTGAATTTGCGGTTCATCAGATGGTGCGCCCAATAAGAGGAAAGGTCGGGCCGGCCGGCGTCCGTGAAGGCGCGCAGGGTCAGGAATCCGGGCTCGTTGTCGTATTCGGTCAGTTTGTGCCCGTAGCCGTAGTTGAGGCGCTCCACGAAGGCCTCGGGACCGCCCATCAGCTCGATCAGCCGCGGCATGTCGTGCGGCACATAGTAACTGTAGGTCCAGGTCTTGCCCTCGTAGAAGGGGGAGACCCAGGAACCGTTCCATTTCGCGGGATCGAGGAAGACGAAACTGCTGTCCGCGCGGCGGGCGTCGATGAAGCCCCGGTAGCCGTGGCTCTCCAGATCGGGGTTCCAGAGCGCAATCCATCCACCGCTGCGTCTGCGGTAGCGTTCGGCGTCCTCTTTGTGCCCCAGCCCCTCGGCCATCTGCGCCGCGCACCAGTCGTTGTAGGCGAATTCGAGCGTCTGCGAGGAGCTCATCAGGCAGGCGGGGATCCAGCCAAGCTCCTTGTATCGCAGATGGGCGCCGTCGTCCCCGTCTTGGTCATGGCCCAGGCGAAGCGAATCGGCGTCATGCTTGACGATTGCGTAGGCACGCTCCCAGTCGATGCCGGGGATGCCCTTGACGAAGCCGTCGGCGAGCAGGCAGTCCACGTTGTTGCCGCCCTGGTCCGATTTGCGGTCGGTGCCGGCGACGAAGGAATCCCACACGCCGCCCCGCGTCTCGAAGCGATCGATCAGGGCCAGGACGTTGTCGCGGTAGGCATCCTCATCGAGGAGCGTCAGCAGGGGATAGACGGTGCGGAAGGTGTCCCAGTAGGCGTAATTGTCGTCCCAATAGGGCTTGACGGGCGCTCCGGCGGCGTCCTGACGGACGGGCTTGCCTTCGATCAGCCTCTGGGCCATCTGTCGGTCGACCTGCACCCCGGGGCGGTCCAGGCTGCGGTCGTGGGCGAAGGTGAAGAAGCGGTACAGCCCGCTGTAGAAGAGGGTGCGGTCCTCGTCGCTGAGGGCCTCGACCTGTACGGTCGCGAGCTTGCGGTCCCAGGCCTTCCTGGCATTGTCGCGGACGGTTTCGAAGTCCCAGTCCGGGATCTCGGCGTCCAGCAGGGCCTCGGCCTGGTCGTAGCCGACGAAAGAGGTCGCGAGCTTGAGCAGGACCTGCTCGCCTTCCTCCGTGGCGAAGGTGCAATAGGAACCGACGTGGTCGTTGCACCCCGGGATCGCTTCGATCTTTGCCTGGCCGGGGTAGCGGCCATAGTTGAATGCAATGTCGTGATGGGGGATGTCGATGTCGGCCTGCCCGGCCGCCGCGATGCCCTTGCGTTCCTTGGAACCATATTCCTCAGCGGACCAGCTGCCCCATTCCGTCCAGCCGCCCTTGTCGAGTTTCGCGACGCACCAGAGCGCGTGGGGCTGCTCCGGCCAGCCGCCGATCATCTCGATGCGCATCCTGACGGTCCCGGTCTCGGGATCGATCTCCGACGCGCCGCTGATGACGGTCTTGGCCGCCTTGGGGAAGATGTCGCCGGCGATCGAGTGGATGGCGTCGAAGACGATGCTGGACTGCTCCGAAGCCGGATACGTCAGCCGGTACATCGCGCTGTAATGGGCGGGGGAGACTTCGACCTTGATGCCGTAGCGCTCCAGCCTCGTGGCGAAGAGATACGGCCGGGTGACCAGGTCCTCATGCTCCGATTCATGCGCGAGCAGGTCCGTCTCCAGGCCCGTCTGGGGCGAAATCAGGAAGTTGCCGTAGGTCGGCCAGCCCGTCCCGCTGACATGCAGCTGCCCGAATCCCCGGATCGGCTCCTTCGGCTTATACCCGTCCGAAGTCCCCTTGTTGCTCTGCGGCGAAGGATTGATGCTCCCGTAAGGCAGCATCGGCCCGATCACGCAATTCGAAGCCCCCTTGTCAATAACCCCCACGCTCGTATCCACGAAATCCGCATAATGCTCCCTTCCGCCCGGAGTGCAGGCGGCCAGGAGCAGCAGGAACGCGGTAAACAGGGGGACTCTCATACAATCAAAGGGAGATCCGCTGGACCTCGTCGATGCCGGGGATGGTGGCGATGCCGTTCATCGTGTCGTAGAGCTCGTCTGCGGAGTGGACCTGGAAGTCGATCAGGCAGTCGACGATCTGGTCCTGGGTGACGGTGCCGATCTTGTCCATCGAGAGGTGCCTTTCCTCCGTGAAGCAGTCGATGATGTCGTGCAGGAGGTGGTAGCGGTCGATGGCGGTGATCTTGATGCGGACGGGGTAGGTCCTCTCCGGGTCGGCCTTGAAGGATGCCGAGACGATGGAGTCGCCGTTCTCGGAGGCGAGTTTGATGGCCTCGGGGCAATGCCGGTTGTGCAGGGTCAGGGTGCCGTCCGGGTCCTGGAAGCCGACCACGTCGTCGCCGGGCAGGGGATGGCAGACCGGGCAGCGCCGGAATTCGGGCTCGCCCTGGTGCTTCAGCAGTTCGTGGAGGCGCCGCCGGGCCTTGAAGGTCTTGGCGAACTCGAGCCACTCCACCTTGGGCGTGATGGCATCGCTGACGCCGATCTCCACGCAGTCGCCGCGGTGCAGCTCGGTCCGCAGGGGGCAGAGCTTGCCGTTGACGCGGGCGAACTGGGCCTTCTCGCCGATGTCGGTGTGGACCTCGTAGGCGAAATCCAGGGCGGTCGCGCCCTTCGGGAGGATGATGCCTTTCCCCTTGGGGGTGAAGGCGATGATGTCTTCGTTGTAGAGGGAGGTGCTGACGCCCTCCATGAAGAGGAACGAGTCGCTGTCGCCCGCCAGATTCTGCAGGACGGTCTTGAAACGCTCCAGCCAACTCTCTCCGCGCTCCACCACGCAGCCCAGCTTGGCATTGCGGTGCATGCGCTCGGAGCCGATGTGCAGCTCTTCCCAGGCGCCGGCCTGGTTGAGGAGCTTGACGTGGAAACTCTGGTAGCCGTTGTCCTTGGGGTTGTCGATATAGTTGTACAGGCTGCCCGGGCGCTCCTTGAAGTTTTTGGCAAGCACGGAATAGATGTACAGGGCCGTGTCTTTCTCGACGGTGTCGTGGTTGATCCAGTTGTCCATCGGCTCGTAGATCACGCGGACATAGTGCTTGAAGGGGACGTGGGAAAAGTCGCAGTTGCCTTCCCTCATGTCCCGCCAGATGCTGTAAGGCTTGCGGTAACGGACGTCCAGCCGGGCGGTGAGTCCTTTCTCTTTCAGGATGCCGTCGATTTTCTCGGTAAACACCCGCACGGCTTCGGCCGTCCGTTCCTTGTCCTCCTCGAGCTGCTTCCCGATGAATTCGTATTCCCGCGGGCAGCGGAACTGGAAGGAGAGGTTCTCCAATTCAGACTTGACCCGGTACAGGCCCAGGCGTCCGGCCAGGGGCGCATAGAAGAAGTCGGTCTCGCCGGCGATCTTCATCTGCTTGTCCGGGCGCATCCCTTCCAGGGTGCGCATGTTGTGCAGGCGGTCGCTGAGCTTGACGAGCAGGGCCCGGATGTCGTAGTGGACCGAGTCCAGGATCTGCTTGTAGTTGTCCACCTGCTTGGTGTTCTTGTATTTCTCTTTCTTGCGCTTGGTGACCGCATCCACGAGGAAGGCCACATCGTCCCCGAAACGTTCACGGATGTCCTCGACCGTGTAGGGGGTGTCTTCCACGACGTCGTGGAGGAAGGCGGCGATGACGGTGTTGGCATCGAGTTCGAGCTCTTCGGCCGCGATGTTGGCTACGGCGATGGGGTGGATGATGTAGGGCTGGCCGGTCTTGCGCTTCTGGCCCTCATGGGCCTGCTCGGCCAGGGCATAGGCGTCCTTGATGCGCTGCAGGTCCTCCGCGCTGACACGCGGCGCCATCACGTCGAAAACGTGCTGCGCGGATTCGCGGATCTGTTCTTGAATAGTTTTTTCCATAATCGAGGCATAAATATAGTCTTTTTTAGTGTTTTTTGGCTAATTTTGTGTAATCAAACACTGAACCTATGAGCCAACTGCATGTAATCGACCACCCGATGATCCAGCACAAGCTGAGCATCTTGAGAAAAATCGGGACGGGATCCAAGGATTTCCGCGAACTTCTCACCGAAATCTCCCTCCTGATGGGCTATGAAATCACGCGGGACCTTCCCCTCGAAGAAGTTGAGATCGAGACCCCGATCTGTCCGATGACCGCAAAGCAGGTCTCCGGCCGTAAATTGGCCATCGTTCCCATCCTGCGGGCGGGACTCGGCATGGTGGACGGCCTGCTGAACCTGGTTCCGGTCGCCAGGGTGGGCCATATCGGCCTGTACCGTAACGAGGAAACCCACGAGCCGGTCGAGTATTACTGCAAGTTGCCGGAGGACATCCAGGACCGCCTGGTCATCGTGACCGACCCGATGCTGGCTACCGGCGGCAGTGCCGTCGACGCCCTCTCGATGTTGAAGGCCAGGGGCTGCACCCATATCAAGCTGATGTGCCTGGTGGCCGTGCCGGAAGGCATCGCCAAGGTACAGGCAGCCCATCCCGACGTGGATATCTTCGTCGCCGCGGTAGACGACCATCTTAACGAGAATGCCTACATCGTTCCCGGACTGGGAGATGCCGGCGACCGCATCTTCGGCACCAAGTAATTGAATATGAGAGTCGGACGTATCCTCGTCCTCGCATCCGCGGCGGTCCTGCTGTTCGGGTGCGTCGGGCATAATGATTACCACAACGCCGGGCTTTCCCCGGAAAAGAGAGCCGCAGACCTGCTTTCACGGATGACGACGGAGGAAAAGATCGGGCAGCTCCTCTGTCCGTATGGCTGGCCGATGTTTGAAAAGACTTCGCCGACCGAGGCTACCTACAGTGAGGCCTACGTCGATTTCATCAAGAATCAGCACGGCGGGATGATCTGGGGCTTTTTCCGCGCCGATCCTTGGACGCGCAAGACCTTCGAGAACGGCCTGGACACCCCGGCTGCGATTTCGGCGATCAATGCCCTGCAGCGTTATGCCGTGGATTCGACGCGGCTCGGGATTCCCATTTTGCTGGCGGAAGAAGCGCCCCACGGCCATATGGCCCTGGGCACGACGGTTTTCCCCACGGGCATCGCGCTGGCTTCGACCTGGGATCCGGCCCTGATGGAGCAGGTCGGACGCACGGTGGCCGAGGAACTCCGGGCGGTCGGCGCCTATATCGCCTACGGGCCGGTCATCGACCTGGCGCGTGAGCCGCGCTGGTCCCGCGTGGAAGAGACTTACGGGGAAGATCCCTGCCTGACTTCCGCCATGTCGGCCGGCCTTGTGCGGGGCATGTCGCCTCTGCACAACGGCTGGGACAAGGGTGTCGTCCCGACGCTCAAGCATTTCGTGGCCTATGGCGTGCCTTCGGGCGGCCATAACGGCAATCCTTCGGTCATCGGACCGCGCGACCTGTATGAGAACGTCCTGCCTACCTTCAAGGCGGGGATCGATGCGGGCGCCTTGTCCGTAATGACTTCCTACAACTCCATCGACGGGATTCCGAGCACTTCCAACGGGAATCTGCTGAACGGCGTGCTGCGTGGGGAATGGGGCTTTGAAGGTTTCGTCGTTTCAGACTTGTTCAGCATCGACGGCCTGTATCAGACGCATCATGTCGCCGCCGATGCCGCCGAAGCCGGAAAGATGGCTTTGGAGGCGGGCGTGGACGTGGATCTGGGTGCCAAGTGTTTCGCGGCTATGAAGGACGGCCTTGACTCGGGGAAAATCAGCCGCAAGGCCCTGGATGATGCCGTGCTCCACGTGCTGGAGTTGAAATTCCGGCTTGGTCTCTTCGAGAATCCATACGCCGATCCGGCCGCTGCGTCGGTAGTGCGCAGCGAGTCCCATTGTGAGACGGCCCTTCAAGCTGCCCGCGAAGGCGTGGTACTGCTGGAGAACAACGGCATCCTGCCTTTGTCGCGGACGGACCATGTGGCCGTGATCGGTCCCAATGCCGACGAGATGTATAACCAGCTGGGCGACTATACCGCGCCCCAGCGGGAAGAATATATCACTACGCCCCTCGAGGGCATCATCGCCAAGATCGGGGCGAAACAGGTGCATTACGCGAAAGGCTGTCCGATCCGGGACACGAAGGGACAGAATTTCGCCGAGGCGGTGATGGCGGCCAAGATTTCCAATGTGGCCATCGTGTTCGTAGGTGGTTCCAGCGCCCGCGATTTCAACACCCTTTTCCAGGAAACCGGTGCCGCCGCGGTCGGACAGGGGACGGCCAGCGACATGGAATGCGGAGAGGGTTATGACCGTTGCTCCCTCGACCTGCTGGGTTCGCAACTGGATCTTCTCAAGGCGATCGAAGCCACCGGCACGCCGATGGTGGTCGTCTATATCGAAGGGCGTCCGCTGGACAAACGCTGGGCTAAGGATCATGCCGATGCCGTCTTGACGCAGTTCTATCCGGGCCAGGCGGGCGGCGAGGCGATCGCCGATGTCTTGTATGGAGACTACAATCCGGCCGGCCGGCTGCCGGTTTCCGTGCCTCGTACGGCCGGCCAGCTGCCGGTCTATTACAACCAGCCATTCCCGGTTCCCGGCAATTATGTGGAAGGACCGGCCGCACCCTTGTACAGTTTCGGCTACGGCTTGAGTTACACGGAGTTCTCGTATGACAGCCTGGTCTGCGAGGTCGTCGGAAAGAATCACGTGCGGGTGAAGGTCGGCGTGACCAATACCGGCCGGATGGACGGCGACGAAGTGGTGCAGGTTTATGTCACCGATCCGGTGGCCTCGACCGTGCGCCCGTGCAGGCAACTCCGGGCCTTTGAGCGGGTTTTCCTGAAAGCGGGGGAGAACCGGACCGTGGAACTGGAACTGGGCCCGGAGGCTTTTTCGCTCTATGACTTGGAGATGAAGGAAGTCATCGAACCGGGTGAATTCATTATCCAGGCCGGTCCGTCCTCTGACAATACTCCTCTTGTACAGAGTGTCTCGCTATAGGCCGATGGTTTAGAAGGCCAGGGCGATCGCCGCGATGGCAAGGACCAGGCCGGCGACTTGCAGCCACTTGAGTTTTTCCTTGAAGAACAGCACGCCGATGAGCGTGGCTAGGATGACGATGCCGATGTTGTAGATCGGATAGAAGGTGCCCGTAGCCAGGACACGGAGGGCCTTGAGCGCACAGGATGTGCAGCCGATGTTGATCAGGCCCAGGGCCAGGCCGGCCGCCATGCTGCGCCAGCCGACCTTGTTTTTGCGGAAAGAACCCGTTACCAGACAGACTCCCAGTCCCACGGCGGAAGCCATCAGGAAGATGGTGCAGGTCAGCGCATCCATCTGCCGGCCTTCCAGGACCGCGTCGTGCGCGCTTACCGTCTCGACGGAATGCTGGGCTAATTTGAGCGTGAAATCCGACAGGCCGAAAGCGATGAAGACCGCCACCAGCGCCAGGGCGGCCCTGGTGCGACGAGACTTGGCGGAGACCCCGGCCGAGGCCGGTTCGTCGTCTTCAGCGGGCAGCACGATGAGGGCCATCGACAGCAGGATCAGCCCGACCGCGAGCCAGGAAGGGGCCGGCTGGGAAAGCAGCATCCAGCTCAACAGTACCGGCAGGATCAGGGATGCCCGGGCTGCCGCCGTCGTCAATGCGACGCCGCAGTGCCGGGTGCAAAGGTCCATGATGGAGAATCCGGCCAGGAACAGGATGCCCTGCAGCACACAGGCCCATACGGAATTCGGCTTCAAGATATAATCCTGGACCGGTACGGCGGCGGGACCCGCCATCCGGAACAGCAGGGGTGCAAGGGTGATCAGGAATGCGAAGAAATAATTGAAGAAAATCACCTGCTGCGAGTCGATCTGCCAGCGATGGCAGAGTTTGAGCATCACGGAAAACAGGGATCCGAATACGATGGCGATAATCAGGTAAATCATACTCGCTGTTATTTGACACGGATGCCCCAGTCAGAGGGGCGGTATTGGTTTTCGACCGATTCTTCCACATCGTCCGGCAAGGCCGTAAAGAAGTCGAAGCCGAGCCGTTTCTCAAGCTCGTTGACGCTCATCGAGCATTTGTCCAGATAGTAGCGTTTGGCGTCGTTGCCCATCACGAAGGCGATGGACTGGTATCCGTTCCGCCCGGGGGCCAGCACGGCCTTGAAAAAGCCGTCGGGAACGACGACTCCCCGCTCTCCGATGGTCCCGTAGCGGTTCTTCCCGATGACAGGTCCGCAGACGATCCATACCATGCCATATTTCCGCGCCCAGTTGCGGCACTGGCGCTCCAGGTAATTCCAGTCTCCTTTGTTGAGTTCCTCGTCCTGGGGGCAGATATTGGTCAGGTAGAAGGTTTCTTCCATCGCATCACTGTCCCATTTGAAGTCGCCGGCGCAGGCCATGTGTCCCTTGGTCCAGCCGGAATCGTAATAGTCCTCGCGCATCGCCTGGGTGCGGTTGTAGGACGGATCCATCTTGAAGATGAGCTCGTCCCGTTCCGATTCGCCGTTGGTCTCTTCGGCGGTCAGCTCATAGGCGACCCATTTCGGGATCTTAGCGGCGGCATCGTATGAGAGCACGAAACCGTCGTGCCGGATGACGAGGTCTTCGGGGGTGAAATCCGGAAGCTCCAGCATGTCCAGGCCCTGCTCGTCGGTCATGGGCATCTGGAAGGTCGTGAGGGCGCTGCCATCCCCGCTCTTCATCAGGCAGGAACTCACGAGAAGGGCGGTCAGCATCGCCGGAAGGAAGGTGGCTACAAGTCTTTTCATCACTCAAATATAGTTTGTTTTTTGCTTTTCTTGGGCATTCTGGCTAAATTTGTGAATACGGATGTCTCCAAAACGGATCGTATCGTGCGGATCAGGTTTATAGCGATAGCGGTTTTGCTCTTGTCGGCGCTTTCTTCTTGCAGCACCGGCGAGATTCCCGTCAACCGGCGGGAAAACTGGAAGTTCGCCACCCGGTATGCGCAGTCGCACCGGGATGCCTGGCATGCGATCTGGTCGGGATTCGACATTCCGGCCGATGTCGCGGAGGCGGTCATCTTCCCCGAACTGGTCCGTTACAACTGGATCCAGGACAGCTTTGAGACTTCTGCGCTGGAAGCGTCTTATCCCGAGGACGGCATCACGGGTTGCGACTACAGTATCGGTCGTTTCCAGATGAAGCCCTCATTCGTGGAGGATCTGGAGAAACGCTGGATGCGCAGCGGCCTGGGGCAGAAATACGGCCTCATTTACGATACGGCCGATAGCGTGGAGGCCCGTCAGGCCCGTTTCGACCGCCTGAAGAGCGAGGAGGGCCAATGCGTCTATCTGGCCGTCTATCTCCGGATGCTATATCTGGATTATGGTTCGCTGGACAAGGACGGACAGGTGCTTCAGGCCGGTCTGGAGACGCTTCCGAGGACGGAGCAGGCTTACCTGGCCGCAACGGCCTACAACCACGGGACCCTGTGGCGTTCGCCGGGAGCCGGAAGCCTGGACCGGATCCGGGCCGTCGCGGCAGAGAAAACCTTCCCGCTGCCCAATATATGGCGTACGAAGACGAGCCTCTACTCCTACGGTGAGCTCGCCGCACGCTATCATTCCCAAGCTTTCTGATTCCTTTCAGCCGGAAGACGCCTCAGGTACGGACGACCAGCGGGAGCAGGTATTGCCGGATCTGGGGGAAGGTCGGCAGGTGTGTGCCGGGATAGGGGTGCGCCCGTCCGGGATATCGTTCCGCGAATTCGGGACCGCAGCGGACCATCTCGTCGTCGGACGCGAAGAGACCGTCCGTGAGCGCGATTTCATCCGCATCCAAGTCCTCGAATTCGACGGCCTCCAGCGCCTCATATCCTTCACAGATCTGTTCCGTGATCTCGAAGGAGAGGGCGCCGTCCTGCCGGGGCGACAGATACTTCATCTCTCCGATCTTGGTCCTGAGCAAGCGGCTCGGGTGTAGGTCCGGATTGATCAGGATCTTGCGGAATCCCCGTAGCTGAAGAGCCCAGAACCCTCCCAGTGAAAGTCCCACGACCAGGTCCGGGCATTCCGTCCTGCAGATGTCCCGCAGCATGGACAGGGCCGCCCCGGGCTCGATGGGCACGTCAGGGGCGACGACCACGCAAGGGCGGAGGAGCGTCCGGAGCGTGTTCGCCGTCTTATAGGCGCCCGATGAGGCCAGGCCGTGGATGAAAAGGACTTTCTTGACCTTATCCATGGTTTACATAGGGGACTTTGACGACGATCTTGCGCACGTGGCAAGGCTTCCCGTCCACCGGACGGCCGGGCATGTGGCCGTCGTTGGGGAAGAGGATGACGTAACATTCCGGGGAGACCTTGACTTCCCGGGCCTTGACGGCGTGGAAGAAGAACTCACAATCCTTGCCGGCATCATAGGGCATTGAAATTTCACGTCCGTCCGCCAGGTCGCACACATAGATGATTTCCTCGCCGGAGAGGACGACCTGGATGTCAATATAGGCGCGATGGGCTTCGTATTTGCCCTGGACCGACGGGTCGGTGTCGTACTCCTGGATGTTGGCATAGGTGCCCGTCTCCGTGAGCTCATGGCGGCCGAGGGGCAGGTCCATGAGGTCGGGGCGCTGCAGGAAGGCCAGGGCGGCATCCCATTCGCCGCGGGCGGCTTCATACTGGGTCTTTAATTCTTCGCCGTCGACACCGTCGAACAGGGCGGCGTTGAAAGCGTCATAGAAGGGGTTGGTACCGGTTTTTTCGGTGTTGCAGGCGCAGATCGCAGCAAGGGTCAAGGGGAGGATGATCTTTTTCATATGAATCAATAGTGGCATATTAAGTCGGTGAGGGTGACGGCGTCCATACCGTCGAAATAGCGGGCGGGACCGGCGGTTTCGATGCGTCCGCGGACTGTATCCGGATCATATTGGCAGCCGCTCAGTGATGCGGCCAGCTCTTCCGCCGGACGGTCGCCCAGGAAGTCGCCTCCGAATTGCAACTCGGTCAGGACGCCGCGCGTGACGGTGAAACGGGCCTCGATGGTGCCGCAGGGGTATTTTGCACTGCGCTGGAAGCTAGTCTGCGGGGATCGGCCGAGGTTCCATTCGCGGGTCGCGAATTTCTCCCGGGCGATGCGGTCGATCTCGGCTTGCTGTCCTTCGCTGAGGACGGTCTCGCCGTCGCCGCCGGCGAGGATCTCCTGTAGCGCGGCCTGGAGGGCGTCGAGGTCATGGAACTGAGGGAGAAGGTTCCGCAGGTTGGCGACGCGGCTGTGGACGGAGGCGATACCGGAGGCCTCCATCTTGCTGCCGGGGACGCTGAGGGCGCAGGTCAGGGTTTCCAGATCCACGTCGTAGAGCAGAGTCCCGTGGACCATCAGCCGGTCATGCCAGACACGCTTTGCGTAGCCCGAAACCTTGCGTCCGTCCACCAGGATGTCGTTGCGCCCGCTCAACTCTGCCGGGACGCCGAGTCGCCGGAGGGCGTCGCAGAAATAACGGAGATAGCCGGGATAGTCGCGTTCCAGGTCGGCAGAGCGGCCTACGATCGTATAGTTGAGGTTCTGCAAATCGTGATAGACTGCTCCGCCGCCCGTGACCCGCCGCGCCAGGACGATGCCTTTCTCCTCCAGGAAGGGAAGGTTGACTTCGCCATAGGCGTTCTGGTTGAGTCCGATGATGACGGAGGGACGGTTGCGCCAAAGATAGAAAACAGGTTCGTCCAGGGGCAGTCGCTCCAGGCAGAACTCGTCGAAGGCCATGTTCCGGTGCGGGTCGGTGCAGGGATTGGTCAGATAGCGCATACTCTCTGCAAATTTAACAATTTTTTGTACCTTTGCCGGCGTTTTAAAGTCGAATTAAAAATGAAGCAGTTGAACACGAAAATGATGCATCCCGCCGAGCAGATCGCCTTGATCATCGGCCGCATCTACCGCAGCGGCATGACGACCACTTCCGGTGGCAACCTGTCCATCATGGACGATAACGGAGACATGTGGATTACGCCTGCGGGTATCGACAAGGGTTCGCTGACCCCCGCCGACATCATGTGCGTCAAGGCCGACGGCACCATCGTCGGACCCCACCGCCCCTCTTCCGAATATCCTTTCCACAGGGCTCTCTACAAGATGCGCCCCCGGCTCCATTCCGTCATCCACGCCCATCCTCCGGGACTGGTGACCTTCTCCATCGTCCATAAGATTCCGGACACGAGCATCCTGCCTCAGGCCCGCAATGTCTGCGGTCCGATCGGATTTGCCCCCTACGATGTTCCCGGCAGCGAGGCGCTGGGTGAGAAGATCGCCGCCGAATTCCGCAAGAACCCCGAGTACAAGGCGGTCATCATGGAGAACCACGGCGTCGTCCTGATGGGCTAAGACATCGCGGATGCATACCAGCGTTTCGAGACCCTGGAGCTCTGCGCCCGTACGCTCCTGAATGCCAACACTTTGGGGAAGCCCCATTTCCTGACGGAAGAGCAGCTGCAGTTCCATGAGAACCAACTGTCCGCCAGCGTGGAGCACTATATGAATGTCTCGCACCCCTCGGATGAGCGCGCCATCCGTACCGAAATCTGCCGCATCGTCCGCCGGGCCTGCGACCAGAAACTGATGAGCAGCTCCTACGGCACCGTGTCGATGCGCTGGAGGGGGAATGACTTCCTGATCACTCCGACCGGCGTACGCCGCTGGGATATGGACGAGGAAGATATCGTCCAGGTCAAGGACGGAATGGCCGAAGCGGGCAAGACCCCGAGCCACGCCGTGGCCCTGCATCACGAGATCTACCGGAAGAATCCGAAGGTCAACGCCATCATCATGACGCAGTGCCCTTCGCTGATGGGTTTCTGCACCACGGATGCCAAGTTCGACGTGCGTACCATTCCTGAGAGCTGGATCTTCTTGCAGGACGTGCCGAAATTCCCCTTCGGGGCCCATTTCACGCAGGTCAACGAAGTGGCGGAAGTCTTCCGCACCCGGCCTTGCGCGATGCTGTCCAACGATTCCGTCATCGTCGCTTCGGATTCGCTGATCAACGCTTTCGACCGGCTGGAGGTCGCGGAATTCAGTGCCAAGTCCCTGATCCTCGCCGCACCGGTGGGCAAGCTTCATCCGATTACGGACGCTGAGGTCGAGGACCTGCGCGTCGCTTTCCATGTAGGGGAGTAATCCTTATAGGAATCAGCCGTTTATCGATACTCCGGACGCAGGGATACGCGTTCGGCAGTGGGGAAATCGGCCGGAACCGGCTGGGTGACGCGGCCGCGGGCGCACCATTCTGCGGCTCTCAGCAGCAAGGTTTGGAACCCCGCGCATTGCATTGCAGGATTATCTTCGAGAGTGGGGCCGGCATGTCCCAGCATCGTATGGAAGATCCTTGCTTTTCCGTAACGGACCATAAAGATCAGCGGTTCCTCGCGGCCTGACCCGCGCAAGGACGGATCTGCGTAGGCGGTGTATAAAAGGTCTCCGATCTCACCGGGGCCGCGCATCCGGTCATACAGCTCATCCTTCGCGTGTTTCCACCGGGCCGGTAAGCCCTTGGCGACCGGATGGCCGGCACCGCGCCGGAGTTGCAGCACATATTCGTGCTGGGCGCCGTGAGAGCCGCCGGTGCCGGGAGCGTCGTCCCGTGTCAGCCCGTCCTCCTTCCAATACTGATAGGGCCCCGACTTCTCATTTCGGCCGCCCCAGCCGCCGAGTGCGATGATGCGGTTGAACTCTTTCCATTCCGGGAAGGCGTTGTCCGCTGCATGATAGATGATGACTCCGCCGCCCGCGTCCACGTACTCAAGGAAGGCCCGGCGCATCGTTTCGGGCCAGGGATCGCCGTTGTAGTCCAGCACGACCAGGGAATACCGGCTGAAATCGACACGGAAGCTGTCCATGGGAGCGCCGGCGGCAGGGGAGACCGCCATGTCCATCGCAAAGAGCCCGGAACCCTCGAGGGTCAGCCGGAGCGCTTCGGAACTGACCGGCCAGTTGTGGTTGTTCTGTCCCGTGATGATGACGCCCCGGATCGGCTGCCGGGCGATGGAACAAGAGCAGAACAAGAAAGCTGTTCCGAGTATGACGGAAAGGAATGTTCTGATTATCATGATTTTAACGTTTGATCCATTTGAGCCCCAGGCGGTCGATGAGACGGGACGGGAGAAGGCTGATGAGCGGGGGAAGCAGGAAGTTTGTGAATCCGGGGCTGATGCATCGCCTTCCCCGGCGGAGAGCTTTCAGGGAGCGGCGGGCAAGCCACTCCGGGCTGCGGAGAATCCCGATACGTCGCAGAAACTTCCTCAGACCGTCGCCAAGCGGATACAGTCCGGTATCCACGGCAGCCGGGCAGACGGCCGTGACGGTCACGCCAAATGGCCGGAGTTCATAGGAGAGACTCCGGCTGAAGCTCTTGACATAGGCTTTAGAAGCGGAATAGACGGCAATCCCGGGGGCGGGGATGCGGGCGGTCATGGAAGAGATGTTGAGGATCTGGCCGCTGCCCCGTTCCTTCATCCTGGCTCCGAAAAGGACGCTCAGTTCCGTGACGGCTTCGACATGAAGCCGCATCATCGCCCGCGCTTTCCCCAGGTTGGTGGCCGGTTCCAGATATTCCATGAAAAACATGCCCGCGTTGTTGACCAGCAGGTCCGGGAACTGTCCCAGGCTGTCGCACCAGGCGATTACGCGCGCAGCGGCTCCGTTCTCCGCCAAGTCCAGGCAGAATGTCTCTACC
>JAEEGK010013927.1_pt1 | contig 18043 bp, 11 predicted proteins | sample 8958771 | NCBI WGS metagenome assembly JAEEGK01 (sample SAMN16246547, study PRJNA631951) | gut metagenome | biome: gut microbiome; feature: rumen; material: SC-attached | host: Bos | place: Iran: Karaj | collected 2018-10
CAACTGGACAATACTCCACGAGTATGTCACCGACAAGGGTGAAGTCTCCCAAAGCAAAGAGCTGCTACCTGCCACAGGCGCTTCGGTCACCTATCATTACAATATGTCAGACCCTGACGGCGACTATCTCTTCCGCTGCGTCTCTGTCAGCACCTACGGTAATGACGAGATCTATCGCTACAGCGACGAGATAGCCCTGACAAAGGATATGCGCCGCCCGACTCCGCTCGGACTGCCCGAACCCGCCGACGGCATCTTGCAGGCAGGTGACGAGATCAGTTTAACCTTCAACGAGACCATCCTCCGAGGTAAGCTGACAAAGGAGGCCAACTTCTTCGTGACTGGTGTACTCAACGGATCAGAAATTGCCCACGAAACGGCTCTCTCCATGCAAGATACTGAGACAACCGCCCAGACCGAGGCCAGCATCACACTTGCCGGCAAGGACTTCTCAGCCGACATGTGGGTGAACGTCCAGGGCGCAGGAACCATCCTCAGCCACGGATCGGGAGCCTCGAAGATGACCATCGGCACCAATGCTAACGGCCAGCTCGTAGTCACACTGGGCAACAACACCTATACATCGAACGCTTCCGTACCTACCGCAAAGTGGGCCTTCCTGACCTTAAGCTACGCGAAAGCCGACGCAGGAGGCAACCTCAGCGCTTCTGTTGCCTCGGATGATAAGCCCATCACACTTTTCAACGGCATCGCAGTTGCTGCCTACGAGGGCGCAGGACCAATCGCTGTGGGTAAGAACCTCAGCGGAGCCATCCATGAGCTACTGCTCTGGGACGAGGCCCACGACCTGTCTACCGCCCTGCTGAACCGCTCAAAGACGAAGAACCCGTCGACGCGTCATCTCATCGGCTACTGGAAGATGGACGAAGGCGAGGGCACCAGCATACGCGACTATGCCCGCAACCGCCACATGACGATGTCTGCCGAGACATGGTACCTAAACAATGTGAACAAGGCCGTCGCACTCAGCGGCAGCAACTATCTGACCGTTCCAACTGCTGACTTAGGCATCTTCTCCGACGATGACTATGCAGTTGAGTTCTGGATGCGAAGCGACAAGCAGACCGCTGAGACACAGCTGTTGCAGATGGGAGATGTTGCCCTTTGGATGAATGCAACAGGACAGCTGCAGCTGACTGGCAAACAGGCATACAACGATGCTGATGCTACCGTGCTTGCCACTAACAGCCCCAGCCTGACCGACAATGCCTGGCACCATGTGGCACTCAACGTGCTGCGACAGGGTGCAGCCGCCGTTTATGTCGATGGTCAACGTGTGCTGACGACCAATGCTTCGAACGTAGGAACGATAGCCTCCGACCGTCTGCTGATGGGTGTTCGCCGCACGACGTTCGCCACCGGTATCGACTACAGCTATGACCGCTTGTTCAAGGGGCAGATCGACGAGCTCCGCATCTGGGGCGCTACACTCAATGCCGAAAAGCTGAGCAGTAACCGCAAGGTGCGACTAGGAGGCAAGGAAAGCGGTCTGATGGCCTACTTCCCCTTCGAGGAGAAGGGGCTCGACGGCAACAACCAGCCGATTACCCTCACTATACCCGACGACCTCACTGGCAGCGGAAAGGTGGCCCAGCTCGTCACTCCCAACTCTGAGCCCACAACGCTCAACTACACCGACGAGGCACCCGCACTACGGACGAAGCCAACGGAAACCAACGTCAGCTTCTCATATGTGGCCTCTGACACGAAGATTGTCATCAACATCGATGAGGATCCTGCCACCATCGAAGGCACAACGCTGAACTTCAGCGTTCAAGACGTGAGCGACGAGAACGGCAACTACTCCTTGCCCGCCGTCTGGAGCGCCTTCGTCAACTGCAACACTCTCGTCTGGAAGGATGAGGAACTGGCAGTGGACCAGAAAGCCAACAGTTCGAGCACAGTCACTGCCACCATCATCAACAAGGGCGGCACGATGCAGATGTGGACACTGAGCGGCATCCCAGCATGGATGACTGCTAGCACGGAGAGTGGCACTACCAACCCGCTGGCCGAGACAAAGGTGACCTTCACCGTCACCGAGGCCACACCTGTCGGCAAGTATGAGGAGACTATCTACCTCACAGGCACTGACGGCATCGAGACACCGCTTACCATCCGTGTCATCGTCAAGGGCGATGAGCCTACGTGGACCGTCGATGAGACAGCCTTCGAGGGCTCGATGAACCTCATCGGAAGCCTTGAGATTATGGGTGTTCCCAGTGAGGACGCCGATGACATTGTGGGTGCCTTCATTGATGACGAATGCCGCGGTGTGGCACATCCGAAGTATGACAAAGACTTCGACTTCTACTTCGTGATGATGGATATCTTCGGCAACGGCCGCGATTCTGGCAAGGAGGTAGTCTTCAAGGTCTACGATGCATCGACGGGCGAAACCTATCCCGTGGTACAAACAAGCCAGCCAGTGAAGTTTGAGGCATACTCCTTGGCGGGTGACTTTGACGATCCGCTTGTGCTCTCGGCTGTCAACGTGCAGGAGCAACAGCTGGCTCTAGGCACGGGCTGGACATGGTTCTCGCTATTTGTGGAATCCGATGATATGAAGGTGCCTGTCGTCTTCGCATCGGTGACCGATGCCGTCAGCATCGTGAAGAACCAGCGTAGCTACCTGAGCTACTCCGACGGCTCGTGGTTAGGAAAGCAGTTCTCACTGGGCAACCAGTCGATGTATCAAGTGAAGATGAATGAGGCACGCACCATCACCCTTAGGGGAAAGAAGGTGAACCCGCAGGAGAAGCCCATCAGCCTCAGCGCAGGCTGGAACTGGGTGGCTTACAATGTCTCGCAGACTATGAGCGTCACCGATGCCCTCGCCGATATGGATCCCCAGGATGGCGACTATGTGAAGGGGCAGATAGGATTTGCTTCCTACAAGAGAGGCAAGTGGATGGGCAGCCTGACTACGCTTATCCCCGGACAAGGCTACATGATCAAGGTGTCCGATGCCCGTACGTTCCGCTATCCGAAGGCCACGGCTGTGGCTAATGCACGACTAGCATTCGAGTACGTGGATCAGCCCGTCTTCTTCACGCCTGTCGACTTCCACAACTATGCCGACAACATGACGGTCATCGCACGTGTCATGACTGACGGACTGCCCGCCAGCGGAGTGGAAGTAGGTGTGTTCGCAGGCGAGGAATGCCGCGCAGCCGGCATCAGCAGTGACGAGGGCCTCGTGTTCCTGACCATACCCGGAGATGGACGTACGCAGCTGGCGTTCCGCATAGCCGACGGCGACACCCCGGTTGACTGTGATGCCACGCTGGAATATGCCAGCAATGCCATCACTGGCACCATTGACGAGCCCGTCATCCTGAACGCCTTGTTGACAGGCATCAGCAACCTGAACGGCGACACGGCCGGCAGCGAGCTGTACGACCTGCAGGGCCGCCGCGTCTACCGCCAGGCCGAGGGCGTGCAGCGCTCCACGCTGAAGAAGGGCGTCTACATCGAGAACGGACAGAAGCGAGTAAAGAAGTAACCAAACACCAACCCATATGAAAAAGTTAAAGATATTCAGCATGATGCTGCTGGCAGGCCTGACTCTATGGCCTGCCGCAGCCAGTGCCCAGGAAGAGACCGACGCGGAGTTCAACCAAAGGGTAGACCCTGATGAGATCTTCGACTTCCTGGACAGCCACACGTACAGCAACAACATGAGCATCATGGCCGTGGTGAAGAAAGACGGAAAAGTTCTCAGCAATGCCCTCGTCGCCGTGTATGCCAGCGATGGCATCCGTGGAAAGGACATCGTAGACCCCTCGCAGCGCAACATGGTTTTTCTCACCGTCTATGGTGAAGGTTCGACACCGCTTTTCTTCAAGGTCTATACTGGTGGACAGATCTACGTGGTTGACCAAGGACTGAACTTCGAGGCAAATGGAATTGTCGGAGACATCAAGAACCCCTATGTCATCACCCTAAAGAATCCCGTGATATTAGGTGATGTCAATGGCGATGGCAAGGTGGATGCCGCTGATGCCGTGGCTATAGCGAACTACATCGTCGGCCAGCCGCCGGCAACCTTCGTCAAGACCGTTGCCGACGTGAACAACGATGGCAACATCACCATCGCTGACGCTACGAGAATCATTAATATGATTCTTCCCTGACAGTGTGCCGCCTTGAGGAAAAGCCTGATATGGGACTTTGCGATAGTCAGTATGGGACTTTGCGCTAGAAAGCTACCGTCCCGCGAAAGTAAAACAAGTTGTTTTGGTCAGCTTAGAGGCTGTTCTTGGTAACCAAAGTAGGCCTCTAAGCTGACCAAAACAACTTGTTTTACTTTGACGGGTGGCTGACTTTGGTTTCTTCCCAATGGCAGGAAGCATACCGAAAATGAAAGAAAAAGATGTTTTTTCTTTGCATTTCGCTCGATTTGCACTACCTTTGCATCCAGAAAACAAAAAAGCGAAGCGATGAGCAAGAGAATATTAGTAACGGGTGCGAGCGGATTTATCGGTTCGTTCATTGTGGAGGAGGCCCTCCGACAGGGGATGGAGACGTGGGCAGCAATGCGCCCGACCAGTTCAAAGGCATACCTGCAGGATGAGCGCATTCACTTCATCGAACTGAACCTCGATAGTCAGAAGGAACTGGAAATGCAACTCATGGGACACGAGTTCGACTATGTGGTGCATGCTGCCGGTGTGACGAAATGCCTGAAGAAGGAAGACTTCTATCGTGTGAACACAGAGGGAACAAAGAACCTTGTACGGGCGCTGATGGCATTAGAGATGCCACTAGAGCGCTTTGTCTACATTAGCTCGCTAAGCATCTTCGGAGCCATCCGTGAGAAACAGCCATACGCAGAGATACGCGAGGATGACACTCCTAAGCCGAACACACACTACGGACGGAGCAAGCTTCAGGCAGAACAATGGCTCGACGACCTGAACAGCAGCGATGAGAGCAGAAACTACCGTGAAAAGGTGGGAGAGTTGCCTTATGTCATTCTCAGGCCTACGGGGGTCTACGGTCCTCGTGAACGTGACTACTTCCTCATGGCGAAGAGTATCAAGCAACATTCAGACTTTGCTGTGGGCTTCAAGCGGCAGGATATCACATTCGTCTATGTTCTCGACGTGGTGCAAGCGGTGTTCCTGGCCTGTGAATGGGGACAGACGGGGCGGAAGTATTTCCTCTCGGACGGGCAGGTGTATCAGTCGACGACGTTCAGCGACCTTATCCGCGAAGAGTTGGGGCATCCGTGGTGGATCCGTATAAAGGCGCCCGTGTGGGTGCTGCGCGTGGTGACGTTTTTCGGTGATATTGCAGGGCGGCTGACGGGTAAGATCACGGCCCTGAACAACGACAAGTATCACATCCTGAAGCAGCGCAACTGGCGCTGCGACATCGAGCCCGCCCGTAAGGAACTAGGCTACGAGCCCCTCTATCCACTGGAGCAGGGCGTACGAATGACCATCCGCTGGTATAAGGACAACGGATGGCTGTGAGAGAGGAGAGGAAAGAGGAAAGATGAGAAATGAACTAAAAGGCCTTTGTCTATTCGAGTGGGCGGTATTAGGATATGCAGTACTGACCCTGTTGCTGATGGCAATATGGTGGGGACAGCTGGTGAACCCTGTACCTATGTTGACAGGCAGACTGGCCATCATTGTCGGGACATTAGCCCTTTGGCAGCTGTACCGCTGGAAGCCCAGCCGCTGGACGATGGTGCTGCGCGTCATGGGACAGCTGATGTTGCTGGGATGGTGGTATCCCGACACCTACGAGTTCAACCGTCTGCTGCCTAACCTCGACCATGTCTTCGCCTCCTGCGAGCAGTGGCTCTTCGGTTGTCAGCCGGCACTGCTATTCTCTCAACAGGTGACTTCACCCTGGATAACCGAACCGCTGAGTCTGGGCTATGTCAGCTACTATCCGATGATAGGGGCCGTAGCTGCCTATTATCTGTTCAGGCACTACGAGCGTTTCACCTATGCCACGTTCGTCATTCTGGCCTCATTCTTCCTTTTTTACATCGTATTCATCTTCCTGCCCGTAGCCGGACCGCAGTTCTATTATGAGGCAGTGGGACTCGACCAAGTGGCAAAGGGAGTGTTTCACGATATTGGCCATTATTTCATGACTCATCAGGAGTCAATGCCCATACCCGGAGCCGACGGCGTGTTCCACGACCTGGTGCAGCAGGCCCACAATGCAGGTGAGCGACCCACGGCAGCCTTTCCTTCAAGTCATGTGGGAATCTCGGTGGTGCTGCTTTGGCTGGCATGGGAAGCACGCTCGCGCTGGCTGTTCCTATGCCTGCTGGTGCTGGCCGTCCTTATGTTCTTCGCTACATTCTACATCCAGGCACATTATGCCATCGATGCCATTGCCGGCATCCCAGCTGGCACATTGTTCTACTTCCTCTGCCGATGGGGATATGACAGGCTGAGCCGTAGTGGCAGACACCTGTGAGACAATTAATAAACATCATGCAACAAAAGTCCAACTGCGTTTGGGCTTTTTGTCGTACCTTTGCACCCGAAAATCATAATTCTACTCAAAATGAGAAAAACATTCCACTTTCTGCTTACCCTTCTGCTTCTGACAGCAGCACAAAGTATGACGGCCCAGCAGCGCCGTCCCATCGACTCGCAGCACCCCCTGTGGTTCATTCATGTCGATGTATGGTACAAGGCCGACCCACAGAAAATCATTGATCTCATACCCGACGAGGTGAAACCCTACGTGTGTATGAACCTGAGCCTCTCCTGTGGCTTCGACAAGGAGAAGAACGTCTACAAAATGCCGCAGAGTGCTTTCCAGACCTACAAGTCGTGGGGCACGGTATGCCAGCAAAACGGCATGTGGTTCACCTGCCAGCCTGCCAGCGGCGGACACACACACATCCAGGATGACGATCTGGTGACTTTCGAGTACTTCTTCAAGAAATTCCCCAACTTCCTCGGATGGAACTATGCCGAACAGTTCTGGGGCTTCGACGAGGCCGGAGACAAGAGCTCGAGCACTCAGAGCACACGCTGGGAACTGTTCGCCAAGCTTGTGGAGATGTCGCACCAGTACGGTGGTTTCCTCACAGTCAGCTTCTGCGGCAACATCTGGTCGCACCCGCTGAACCCCATTGGCGAGCTGAAGCGCAACAGCAACCTGCTGCAGGCTTGCAAGAAATATCCCGAGAATATGCTCTGGCTGTATAAGTACACTACTTCGAGCTGCTTCTATAATAATGAGAGCGTCACCTTCGGCCCCTTCATCTCGGGTCTGACGAAGAACTATGGCGTGCGCTATGACAACTGCGGTTGGAACGGAGCCCTGGATGCCATCCTGGGCGAAAACCACGGCAAGAAATACCCTGCAGCCGCCGGTATCGGAACGGTGATGGAGCAGTCGTGCGTAAATGGCGGTGCCGTCTGGGACGGCCCTGAACTGACCTGGCGTGAGGAGTGCTTCCACGAGGTCAACAGGTCGACAGTCGACGGTTACACACGTCGTAACTGGCAGCGCTTCACCAACTTCAACGGAGTGTGGCTCGACATGTTCCAGAAGATTCTCGACGGCACCATGTATATTCCCACTCGCGAGGAGGTAGTGGAAAAGACCAAGATCGTAGTGCAGAATGATGTGAGCAGCGGCAACGACGAGGACAAGTATGCCACATGGGGCGACCTCTACAACGGGCTCTACAAGCAGAACGATCCCTTCAACCGTGGCAACGGCCAGTGGATGGACAATTTCTGCTACTTCAAGAGCACAGGCCGCTATGGTACCATTCCCCTGGTCACCGGACTCTATGACGATGCAGCGAAGAGCATCCCCGTGGTGGTGAAGAAGTCACAGCGCTCCTCCCGCTGGGGCACGCAGGCCAAGAAGGTGGCCGATTTCAATGCGCAGTATCCTGAAGTGTCGACGGGCGACCTCTATGTCAATCGCTACCGCAACCAGCTCGTGACCTACACTCCCTACACCTATCTTAATAAGAAGACCACGGCCTCGGCCGTCATCCCCCTGCAGTATAACACCTGCGACACGCTTGAGTTGGAGTACGGCAAGCTTTCGGCTGGCCTTATCCGCGAATATGCCGACAGCATCGACTTCTACCTCAACAACTACCGCAGTGACTCCACTGCCCAGCGCACTGATATCATCACAATCCGTGGTGCGAAGGAAGAGCCGACGTTCACCATGAAGAAGCATAAGGTGGGCACGACAACGGTCAGCGCCAGCGCTCAGGCCAGCTATAATGAAGGAGTCTACACCCTCACCGTGAAGCACAACGGCGGTGTGGACATCACCGTCAAGTGCAACGGCAATGCCACTCGCGATGCTGAGCAGCCCGCTCCTATAGCCATCGGCCATCTGCCACAGCCTCAGCTTCCTGCAGCCTATCACGGACAGATCATCATCGAGGCTGAGGATATGGACTTCAAGAGCGTCAAGAGCTGTGTCACCGACCCCTACGGAGCCTATCCCAGCGTCAGAGGACATGCCGGCAACGGATTCATCGACATGGGTCCCAACTCATCAGCCGGCCTGCGCCATCAGCTGAAGCTCCAGGCAGGACAGGAGGGCGACTACATCATCACCATGCGCTATACCTGTGCCACGAAAGCCGGCAATGTGGCCATCACGGTCAACGGCACCCGGCAGACAGTGAAATGCGAGAAGACCGCTACCAACGAATGGCGCAGGGTCAGCATCAATGCCACGTTGAAGGAAGGCACCAACCAACTGCTCATCGCCAACACGGGTGCTCTGCCTATGTACATCGACCAGGTGGTCTATCGCCCTGTCGACGTCAGCGACTTCACCTATTACGTCACCGTGAGGGAGGCTGAGAACGGCACCGTCACCCCCAGCACCGACGAAGCTTATGAGGGCGACACCATCACCCTCAGCGTCAAGCCTGCCGAAGGATTCCGGCTGACGGAGCTGCGTCTGGTTAACTCCGTTTACTATGCCTGGGAGAAGACCATCGCCATCACAGGCGACGGCGACGTGACCTTCGTCATGCCCAACGACAACGTCACCATCCAGCCCGTCTTCACCGATATGACATCACGCTACAAGCTGGACTTCACGGGTGTTGACAATGGTACCATACCTCAGGGATGGCGCTGCTTGCAAGAGAACAATGAAGTGCACCAGTATCCCAACTCCTACGGACAGGGAGCACGCACCTTTGCCGGTTTCAACGGCTATCAGGGCAAAGCTCTCTACTGGCGTGAGGACTGTGCAGAATATGGTCGTCAGACAGCCTATCGACTCACGCTGGAGCCCGGCGACTATAAGCTTACTTATGCTATGGCAGCCTGGAAGGGCACACCCAAGTACAAGGTACAGGTGCTCGACCTCTCCACGGGTGAGCAAGTGGCTGTGTCGCAAACCTTTACCGCCACTCCCAATGCCAACGGCAGCACCTCGGCCAATGTGAAGTCAGCCCAGCTGCGCGAACTGCCATTCACCATCGCGAAGGCCTCGAACTATGTCATCAGTTTCACCAACGAGAGCCAGAGCAGCGGCCTCGACGAGTTCCTGCTGCTGGAATGCCGGGTTAACTCCGTAGTGGCCAGCGGCATCATTGCCACTCAGCAGCTGTCGGAAGGCACTGCCACGACGGTCTACGATCTCAGTGGACGACGTGTAGACAATGTGCGCCAAGGACAGATGGTCATCATCAGGTCAGCCGACGGAAAGACCCGTAAAGTGCTTCGCAAATAATAATTTCGGTCGTTTCATTTGGTGGGCTGCAAAAAAAACGCTATCTTTGCACCACAAATGAAGAAACTGTCCTATTATCTGCTACGAGCCACGGCCTATGGCCTGTCACTCTTGCCGTTCTGGATGCTCTACGGAGTGTCCGACGGCTTTTTTGTGCTGGTATATTATATTGTCAGATACCGGCGCAAGATTGTTCGCAACAACCTCACGTCATCTTTCCCGGAGATGAGTGAGCATGATATCAAGCAGACGGAGCGTCGCTTCTATCATTGGCTCTGCGACTTTGCCGTGGAGACGGTGAAGCTGCTCAGTATCAGCGACAAGAATCTGCTGAAGCACGTCGAGTTCAGGGGTGTGGAAGAGCTGGAGAAGTTCTTCGACGAAGGACGCAACTGCTCGGTTGTCTCTGGTCATTATTGCAACTGGGAGTGGTACGGTAGTATGATGCTCACCATGAAGCGCCATCGTGAAGCTGTGCTGGGACTCATCTACCATCCGCTCTACAACGATGCCTTCGACCGTCTCTTCATAGACATCCGCTCGGCTCATGGCGCCACCTGCGTACCCAAGCAAGACATTCTACGCCACTTGGTGACCCTGAAACGCGAGCAGCGTCACTATATCTTCAGCTATGCCAACGACCAGGCACCCCGTTGGCATAATATACACCTGTGGTTGCCGTTCCTGAATCACGATACGCCCGTCTTCACCGGTGGTGAGCGCATCATGAAGAAGATGGACGATGCCGTGTTCTATGTCGATATCGAGCGTCCGCGCCGAGGCTACTACACCTTTACCTTAAAGCTGATCACCGCTGAGGCAGCCAAGGAGGAAGAGTTTTTCATCACCCGCCGCTCTTTCGAGATGCTGGAAGAGGCCATTCGTCGCCAGCCCGCCTTCTACCTGTGGACTCATAACCGCTGGAAGCGCACTCACGAGGAGTTTGACAGGCAATATGTGATGGTGAACGGCAAGACGATACCAAGAGAGAACATAGGCGATTCTGTGAAGCAATAATGAAGTGAGGAATGGTATCATTTGTTATATTAAACTTCAACAGCAGCCTACTGGCCAAGAAATGTATCGCCAGCATTCAGGAGTTCATGACTGACGACAACTACGAGATAATCGTTGTCGACAATGGCAGCCGTTCCGAAGAGTTTGCCCTCTTGGATGGACTGAAGAGCGAAAACTGTCATATAATACGCATGGACGTAAACACTGGCTTCGGAACGGGCAACATGATTGGGGCAAGCCATGCTCAAGGCGACTACCTCTGTTTCCTCAATAGCGATGTGTTCCTGGTGGAGGATTGTGTCACGCCTCTCTGCCGTTATCTAGATAGTCATCCCGACGTGGGGTGTATCACCCCTGTACAGCAGAAGGCTGACGGTCGCCGCTCACGCTCATTCCGTCATGACACGGGCATCTGGCATGAGCTGGTGGGTGACAGCATCCGCGAAAGGCTTTTCCCCAAGAAATATCCGCCGCGCGACAGCATCCTCAAGAAGAGCACCGAACCCGTCAGCGTGATGCAGATTAACGGCTCGTTCATGCTCTTTCCTGCCAAGAAGTTCTGGGCTATTGGAGGCTTTGACACCAGCATCTTCCTCTACTATGAGGAGTACGACCTGGCCAAGCGTCTGCAAATGAAGGGTTGGAAGCGGATGGTGCATCCCCAGTACACGTTTCTCCACGTGCACGATGCTTCCACATCGGCCATACGAAAACAAGCCTTACGCGAGAACTACGTATCCAAGATTTACACTTACAAGAAATATCATGGCGGGTTCACCTCGCTGATATTTCAGACCATACTGACCATCCAGTTGATTTTCAAGCCCCAGAAGTGGTATATCCTTCCCGTAGTGATGAGCAGGCATGTGCTGTCACACTCCATGCGCCTCTGACCTCTCTCGCACATCTTCCCACATTCCCTTGCGGCAGCTGTCGTTCAGCATGCGGCCTAGCGCCCTACCCTCTTTCTCACACGTCCATCAGGATATCGAAGGACGTTGATGCCCTTTCCTATGCCCTTCTGCTGTATGCCTCCCAGTGAATAGACATCTGCCGGCTGGAGCCGCAAGGGCTGTTCGTCTGCCATCATCATTTCCTCGATGCCATCAGGTATGCTCTGCAGCATTGACACGGCCATGACGGCGGCATAGCCGCTACTCCATGTGGTGAACGTAACGGATTGCAGCTGTCGGTTCTTGTCGACAGGCACGGAGAAGTCGAACAGACAATAATGATTGTCACTGCTGTAAGTGTTGTTATCCCTGCGGATGTTGCCCAGGTTGATGATGGCTTCCGTGCCCTGCAGCGCATCTTTCCTCACCGACCAGTCGCGCACATTGTAGGAGCCAGCTTTGACAGAGGTGCCGTCGGCATAATTCAAGTGCACAGTGAGCTGCGATTCGCCATTGCCGCTCGTTGCCAGCACGAAGAGCTCGCTGGTCTCGATGGCATGCTCAAACCTCAGTGTTCCCTGCTGTCCCTGCCGTTGCAGGCTCAGGGCATTGTTCTGCGCATACGACCCCAGCCTGAAGTGCACGTTCTCATTGGCCGACGTCAGCTCGTGGTCGCTGGGCAGTCCGCCGCTGCTGCGCAGTGAGGCAGAATAGAAAGTGCGCTCTGATCCGTCCACGGCCCGTGTGGTATAGCTCGATGCCGGCAGCGACTCGGCTATGATGTCGGCATTCCATCCCGAAGCTATCATCACTGGCTCGGTCTCGATGATGCGAGGAGGCAGCAAGTGCTTGTCCATGAACTGCAGGCGGTTGCGGATCCAGTCCTTCAGGTATCTGACGGCATCGGCATAGCTGGAGGCATAATAAGGCAACGGCCAGATGTCGGTGCGCGAGTAGATGCCCCATGCCCGCTCGTTACGCTCGGCTGCTCCTCCCGCCTGGATGAGCGTCGCCAGCGAGTCCACCGTCTGCATCAGCCGCTCGTCCGAGTGGTTGTTCTGCCGGTATTCCTGCCATCGCAGCCGGAGCTGGCTGACGTATGCCGTGTCCTGCAGCATCCTGTACCAGTAGAACGGCACCGGACAGTTGTCGCCCGTATGCTTGATGTTCATCTGGTATTGCCACCGGTCGGTGCGGCTGCCGTCATAGTAGTTGGCATTGCCCCAGGCTATGTTGAAGTCCCAGAGGGTGGTCTTCCAGCGAGTGTCCAGCCCTTCGGCTTCCGCCCGCTTCTCTCCGTGCTTATAAAGATGTGTGCTGAGCCGGTAGCCGTCGATATTCATCGACAGCTCGGTGGCCAGCATATAATCGATGAACGAAGTGACGTCGATCACCCTCCTGTAGCCGCCGTCAGGATCCTGCCAGTCGGGAGCCATGAAGGCATCCTCCATCTTTTCCACCTCCTTGTGCAGTGCCTGACGGGTGCCTGTGGGCAGCTGCCAGAACTCGTCGTCGTCAGGATCGCCGTATTCGTATTTGATGTCATACCATGTGGCCACACGGCTGCCGTCGAGCGACTGCCAGGGATGATACTTCGACACGAAGTAAGGGTCGTAGCCATGATCCACGATGACATGATAGTCGCCGGTGAGGTCACCGTCGGTAGAGCCAGGATCGTCGAGGTTCAGCCTGTGCTTGCCCTTCGACACCTGCTCGCACAGCACGAACACGCCGTAGTAAGTGCCGTCAAGGAACAGCTCACACATGCGGGCATTGGGAACCCAGTCGAACCACGGACGTGCCAGCTCGAACGACAGCACGTCGCGGAACATCGTCTCGTCGCACCACGGGGCAATGAAGCACCACTTGTTGTCCTTCGGCATGCCTAGCAGCTTCACCTTCTTCTTGTTGCCCCCATTGTCGGGCAGCACGTTCGTCTCCAGCGTACGGAAGGCGAAGGGCTTCTTGTCAGAGGCATCAAACGAGCTGTTGCCCCTGTATCTCAGGGCTATCCATCCTTCGTAGTCCACATGCTGGCCGGGATAGGCCACGGTGTCGCCATGATTCTGCATGCCCTCGCCATTGTCTATGATTTTCATCTTGGCCAGGATATAGCTGTCGCGCAGTATCATCTTTCCACTGACATTCAGGAAGACGATGGGCAGATTGGTAGCATCCACCTTCACGTTGCGGTTGCGCAGGTTGCCACGATAGTTGTCGCTGCGCTGGGCATGTGAGAGCTGGCATCCTACAACGATGCAGAGCAAAAAGGATATGATATGTTTCATTTGGGCTGCAAAGGTACGAAAAAGTTTGCCAATTACCAAACTTTTTCGTACCTTTGCAGCCACTAAGCATGATCATGAGCAGGCTGACCGTCAATCCACGCTATGAGCACCTGCGTGCGTTCATAGAGCAGATCCCCGCTACGATGGAGAGCGAGGGGACGTATATCTATGGCGGACGGCGCAATCTCATCGTCAGCATGGAGGCCCCCGACGGCACACTGCTCAACGTGAAGCGCTTCTGTCAGCCGCGCCTGCTCAACCGTCTCATCTACTCCACAGGCATCCGCCAGCCCAAGGGCCAGCGCGCCTTCACCTATCCCGCACGGCTGCAGGCCAAAGGCATCGAGACACCCGAGGCCGTGGCCTACATCGAGGAGCGCAATGCCCTGCATCTGCTCAGGCAGTGCTATTTCGTCAGCATCCAGTGCCCCTATTCTCATCTGCTCTACGAGATGGGCGATGCCCAGCCACGTGTCTATGAGCCCATGGCCCAGGCGCTGGCGCGCTTCGCTGCCCACATGCACGAGCAGGAGGTGCTCCATCGCGACTTCTCGCCAGGCAATATCCTGTGGGAATATGCGCAGCAAGACGACAAAACGTCATTCCGCTTCTCCATCGTCGATATCAACCGCATGCGCTTCGGCCCCGTGTCAATGGCCGACGGAGCCAGGAGCTTCGCCCGCCTGTGGGGACCCAAGCGGTTCATCCAGCTGCTCGTCGAGGAGTATGCCCGTCAGCGCGGCTTCGACCCTGCTGCCTGCCTCGACATCGCCATGAAGGCCCGGGCCGCTTTCTGGCGACGCTATCAGAAGAAACGTGAAATGGAATTCAAACTCGAGCTATGAGACTGCATAACGAAACCAACTACGACATCCGCATCCTCCAGCAGAAGATCATCGGCAACCTGCAGGCCGTCGACCGCCTCTGCCGCGAGCATCATCTGCGCTATTACCTCTGGGCAGGCACCATGCTCGGAGCCGTGCGCCACAAGGGCTTCATACCCTGGGACGACGACATGGACATCTGCATGCCGCGACCCGACTACGAGCAGCTCATCGCTCACTGGCGCGAGTGGCTGCCACAGCCCTATGAGGTCATCGCTGCCGAGACCGACCCCACCTATCCCTACCCCTTCGCCAAGATTGAAGATGCCTCGACCACCGTCCTCGAGCGCCCCGACTTCAAGTTCCTCGAGGGAGTCTATATCGATGTGTTCCCCATCGACGGAGTGCCCTCCGACGAGCGTCAGCGCCGTCACCACTTCCGCCGCTATCACTTCTGGCGCCATCTACTCTTCCTGCGAGGCCGCGACCCCTTCAAGCATGGCCACGGACCGCGCTCATGGCTGCCCTGGCTGCTCCACAAGTGCTACTCGCTCGAGAAGCTCCAGCGCAAGGTGCGCAGCTACATGGTGAAGTACGACTACGAGCAGTCCTCCTTCGTCTGCGACTACGACGACGGCCTGCGCGGCTGCATCGAGAAGCGTGTTCTGGGCACTCCCCAGCCCTATCCCTTCGAGGACTGCGAGTTCCTGGGCGTGGAGCACTACGACGAATACCTCTCCACGAAGTACGGCGACTACATGCAGCTGCCGCCTGTGGAGAAGCAGATACAGCACCATTTCTTCCGCCTCGACCTGAACCGACCCTATAAGCAGACCACCATTGAGGAGATAGTATGAAGATACTCGTCGTCAGATTCCGGCAGATGGGCGATGCCATACTCGCCACTCCCCTGCTCTCGACGCTCAGGGCCAACTACCCCGATGCGCAGATCGACTTTGTGCTCAACGAGCGCATAGCCCCGCTCTTCGAGGGCCATCCCGCCATCAGCCGCGTCATCACGTTCACCGACGACGAGCGTCATGCTCCCCTCACTTATATAAGAAAAGTGTGGCGCACCGTACATGAGACCCACTACGATGCCATCATCGACATGCGCTCCACCCTCAACACCATGCTCTTCGCCCTCTGCTCGCTGCGCAGCCGCTGGCGCATAGGCATCAGCAAGCCCTACACCTGGGCCGTCTTCAACCGCCGCTACCCCGGCTGCGACGACAACGAGAGCATGATCAGCCATAACCTCAGGCTCGCAGAGCCGCTCTTGGAGGAGAGAGAGGAAAGAGGAGAGGGGAAAGAGGAGAGAGGAAAGAGGAAAGTGGAGAGGAACCTCTCGCTGAGCATCAGCGATGCTGAGAAGCAGCGCTTCCGCAGCTACATGCAGCAGCAGGGCATCGACTTCAGCCGGCCCGTGCTCCTCGTGGGCGTCACGGCCAAGCTCGAGAGCAAGACATGGCCCGAAGACCGCATGACCGCCATCCTGCGTCGCTTCATCGAGGCCTTCCCCCAGTGGCAGCTCATCTTCAACTATGCCCCCGGCCGCGAAGCCGACAATGCCCGTCGCATCCGCGACAGCCTGTCCACCTTTGCTGCGACATCGTCGCAGTCCCCATCGCAGCCCCCATCGCAGCCCCTGCCCGTCTTCCTCAGCATCGAGGCCAAGAGTCCCCGCGAGCTCGCCGCCATGGCGGCCAACTGCACCGCCTACTTCGGCAATGAGGGCGGGGCCCGCCATATCGTCCATGCCATGGGCCGCCCCTCGCTCGTCGTCTGCTCGCCCTCGGCCAGCAAGGCCACCTGGCTGCCGCACGACACCGACATCACCGCCATAGGCCTCTCGGCCTCCGACATCCGTCCCGATGCCGCCACGCTCACTCCCCGCGAGCAGTACGACCTCATCACCGTCGACCGCCTATGGCCGCTCCTACGCAGCTTCTGCGAAGGCTTACAGGAGACTCCGAAACTTTAGTTATTCATAAATATTAACCACAAAACAGAACAACAGTATGACAACAGGAAATGTACGGCCAGAGTCGATGGAGAGGATTACGACGCCCGCTCTGGCACAGAAGTTCATCGACGAACAGGTACAGGAGCTCAGAGCTCAGATTGGCGACAAGAAAGTGCTGCTCGCACTTTCAGGCGGTGTAGACTCGTCAGTGGTGGCAGCACTGCTGATCAAGGCCGTAGGACGGCAGCTGGTGTCGGTCCACGTCAACCACGGCCTGCTGCGCAAGGGCGAGCCCGAGCAGGTGGTGCGCGTCTTCCGCGACGAGATGAAAGCCAACCTGGTGTATGTCGATGCCACCGACCGCTTCCTCGACAAGCTCGCCGGCGTTGCCGACCCCGAGCAGAAGCGCAAGATCATCGGCGCCGAGTTTATCCGCGTCTTCGAGGAGGAGGCCCGCAAGCTCGAGGGCATCAGCTTCCTCGCACAGGGCACCATCTATCCCGACATCGTAGAGTCGGGTCCCGTGAAGTCCCACCACAACGTGGGCGGACTGCCCGACGACATGCAGTTCGAGCTCGTGGAACCCATCAAACTGCTCTTCAAGGATGAGGTGCGCGTAGTAGGCAAGGAGCTCGGCCTGCCCGACAACATGGTGTTCCGTCAGCCCTTCCCCGGCCCCGGACTCGGTGTCCGCTGCACAGGAGCCATCACCCGCGACCGTCTGGAGGCACTCCGCGAGAGCGATGCCATCCTCCGCGAGGAGTTCGCCAAAAACGGCCTGGAGGGCAAGGTATGGCAGTATTTCACCGTCGTGCCCGACTACAAGTCGACAGGCGTCAAGGACAACAAGCGCAGCTGGGACTGGCCCGTCATCATCCGTGCCGTGAACACCCGTGATGCCATGACAGCCACCATCGAGGAGATTCCCTATCCCCTGCTCCACCACATCACCCGCCGCATCGTGACCGAGGTACCCGGCGTCAACCGCGTGCTCTACGACCTCACCCCCAAACCCACCGGCACCATCGAGTGGGAATAGAAAAAACGAGGCCATCAACCATTACAACACGGCTGCACGATCACTTGTTCGTGCAGTCGTCTCTTTTAGTAACATGTCATTTCCGAATTGTCACACCCGCAGAAATACTGCGGAAGTCAGCGATTTTACGTGACATTGTGTGATATGCATTTGTCACATTTTGTTTTTTTGTTATTGTTATGTTTTTCCTCAAAACCCCAGTAAAATACGTGGAAGCCAGCGATTATGGCATAACAAATGCATAACAAAATATGGTCAAGCCTAAAATAAATCGCTATTTATTT
>JAEEGK010013929.1_pt1 | contig 18039 bp, 18 predicted proteins | sample 8958771 | NCBI WGS metagenome assembly JAEEGK01 (sample SAMN16246547, study PRJNA631951) | gut metagenome | biome: gut microbiome; feature: rumen; material: SC-attached | host: Bos | place: Iran: Karaj | collected 2018-10
ATGATCAAATTATTTTAAAGCAAACTATAAATTCGCAATAAAACTCGATTTACAATCTTTGCCCGACAACTCATCTACCCTCTGTTCCCAATACCAGTCAATAAAGTCTTTATAGCTGGTTTTGAAACTATGAGATAAAGCCGCGAAAGCAAAGAAAATATGTCAATAATCTGGCCAGATATCAATTATAAATAAGGATTACTGATTGCGCTCATGTCTCTGTTCGATAAATATGAATATACATGTGATGAAAAACCAAAAGCAGACATTTAACTATTCATATGATTACAGGTTGTAGCAAAAAGGCATTGTCATCTACACGCATTTGATAAAGATTAATTTGTGGGTTCAGCTTCTCTCGAGCATATTGGATTATTTCTTCCTTCTCGGTCGGCTCAATATTTACACCAAAGTAGATTGACTCAAAGCATTCGCCTTTCAACGGCAGATAATGGTGTATCTCACGCCAATCCCATTCATCTTTAGGATGGTCGGCTTGCGCTGCCGTAAAAGCAGCATACGCAGGAGAAGGACTTAGCATGACCAATCTGACCTCTTGTTCATACTCCCACACCTTTGCTTTTGTTTTCCATTGATAGCTGAATTTATCTACAGCGCTAAGATATGCGTTTGGACGTTCAATTTTATCCTGGTATTGGACATCTAAAAATATTGGCTTGAGATTCTTTGTACCAAACATTGGAGGTACAGATTCCATCACTTTGTCTATGTCAAGTCCGATGCATACACCTTTATGATTATAGCAATAATGGCTCCACATGAGTAATGAATCATTGACTTTAGACAAACTACAAAGCCATGTGTCGTTGCGTAGATTATGAGCATCGGTTTCTTCTTTATCTATCCACCATTTCTCAGGAATCCATCCGTGTAACTTAGAGCAAGGCACATTCGAGTAGTCTATCAATTTAGGATGACATTCGAAAGGGTCATTCAGTTGTGAAGCATTGGTGAATTGGAGATTCTGGTTTCCAATCATGCACTTTGCGCCGACTATGTCTAAATATTTGTAGAGAATGTAAGACATCTTATCCTATTGTTACTTGGAGAGATATTGACAACAATTTAAGTAGCATGAATAAAATTGAGTTGTTGGATCTGTTTGATGCTACGCTGCACACCATACATGCGAAATTAAAACAAGTTTAGTCTGAACTGCTCATATATGGCAAAGCAACAAACTAAACAGCCTTGCGTGACTACATCAGTCGTCCTAATCTTCATCAAACACACTCGGAATATCCTCTGCAACTCCAGCGGGACAGATGTAATAATGCTCGTAAAGAGGTACATCTTTATAATGATGTAAGAGATTATACTCCGCAACCTCACGTGATTTGAATGTCGCACAACAGTAGTCGTGACCATCTGCTTCTACGCATCTGATTTCGTATTCCTGATCATTTTTCATATTTCGTACATTTCTGAAGTTCCGCCAAGCGGTTTTCAAGTTCTTTTTTCTCTTTATTGGCTTCACTCAACAGGTGCTGACATTCATCGTGCTGCTGGATGACATCTTTGAGTCTGCTACTGAGGATTTCATGCTTTGCTTCAAGCCCCTCTATTTTTTTGTCTCTTGATTCAACGGACAGACGGAGCGTCTCGACTAGCTCTTCAAGTTTTGCGATTTGGGCATCATGTTCTGATTTGTTTGATTGGTCTTTTAGTTCCTGTTGGAGTTGGTCGATACACCTTTTGTATTTCTCCAATTCTTCTTTGAGTGCTCTTCTCTCTATCTTGAGACCATCGACTTCTAGCTTGCTGTCCTCGAGCATTTTCATGAGGTCTTTTGTAACCTTGCTCAGACGGCCTGATTTGCCTTCAAGTTTAGCATTTTCTGACGTGAGCTGTTTCTTCAGTTTCATAAACCCCTCGATGTCACCTTTGAGTCCTGCTATCTGCTTTTCCTTTTTTGCGGTATCGGTCTGTTGGCTTTCAAGCTTGGATTTTGCCTCAGCTAATTCGGCTTCTCTCTGCTTGATCGTTATTTCGAGTTCTTTAATTAGGGCTTCAAGATGGTCGTTTTTGGATTGTAAGTTGGCTTTTTCACTCTCTAAAGAATCAAGGGCATGTTGCTTGGCCTCATGATCTTGTTTCAACTGGTCTATTTCCCTTGCAGCATAAGATAGATCTGCTTTTGATGCTTCAATCTGCTGTAGTAGGTCGGAAATTTGAGCCTCTTTAGCCGCTACCGCGGCATCAAATTGGGTTTTATGCTTATTGGCAGCATCGAGCAAGGCAAGTGAGGCGCGTTGCTCACTCGCTAAGGCATCGATATCGATTTTGAAGAGTTTCTTCAAAATCCATCTACCTAAAGCACTATGTTCTGAATCTGTTGGCATTTTTCATGCATAGTTGAAAAATTGCTTGATTAGCTGAATTTTTGAATATCATTCTTTTATATCCCCGTCAATTACTGGTACTGTCATAGGCATTCCAGCATTGTTTGTATAGCTAAGCGAGCCTACTCTTTGGGGATTCTTTATTGTAACAATCTGTTGGCTGTAGTAATTATCGCCCAAAATAACAACAGTATTGCCCATGTACATCACATCTCCGCCTATTCTGTCTGATTCTTCCGTTGCCAATGCTGAATTGCCAAGAACCTGAAACACCTTGAAGGATGTAACTTTCTTGTTCTCATAGCTTACAGGTTGTTCAAGATACTGAATCTGGTCGACTGCTTCAGAGTTTCGATTAACCAAAGCAATAACAAATAATACTGCGAATGTTAGGATTGCACCTGTCAAGATGCCCAAGAAGAAAGATTTCTTATTCATAGTCTTGTATTTATTCTCTTTGTTTTACACTTAACATGCATGGAAATGAAGGGCATCTAAAAGCGTTTCGTATCTCTGGTAGAACTTGCTTTCTCGATCTGTATATCTTTCAACATCAAATTCTTCCTTAGAAAGCAAATCGTTCATTATCGCGATATCTGCTATGCTTGAGTCCATCGCATCTACAGAAATTTGATAACCGCTAACCATTAAGGCTTGACAGTCTCTTTTGAACTGTTTGGAGTCGATTTTATTAGACATCGTTCTACAAGACCCGAAATGAATAACCTTATCCTTGAAAAAGCCTTTTGCCCACTTTGCCAAAGTTTTGAGAGGCACTGATTGCCCCTCAATCCACAAGGACTTCTTTTCGCCATGACAAGCAAAATAGATAATATCATATTTGTCGAAGTCTTCCTCATAATCGTCACCCTTTGCATGATTACGAAAGTAGTCAAGATAATACTTCAGGTCAGACTTTGTTCTGAATCTTCTATATATTATCTCACAATCGTAAGCCTCTTTTAACCAATTAAGCATCGGCAAGGTGTTAAGACTAAAGCGGTTGTCTGGGTTTTGCTCGCTATATTCCCATTCCGCTTCTAAGCATATTATATTATGTATAGTTGGCTCTTTCATAAGTCGTGATTTAATTTGAGAATATTCCAGGAACCGCAATGGAGCCATCCTCCCTGTTTGAGAGCTTCAAGTGCATATATCGGGATTATGTACTCGTTTTGATTCTTTGTAAAAACTGCCAAAATGAAGTCTGTCTCTTAGTTTGATAGTCCGATAGCGCAAATATACAACTTTTTCGGGTGTATCATGGAATGTTGGCAGGAAAAAAATGAAGCGAAAGGAACTTTATTATAACAGTTCCTCTCGCAATCAACTGAAAAATATCATCATGGAATAGTTACCAGGTGATGATGCGATCGACGATGGCTTGTTGTTCGCTAGCGGTACGGCGAAGGTAGATGCGGGTTGTTTCTATGCTTTCGTGCCCCATCAGGTCGGCAAGTAGGGCTATGTCGTTGAACTTGTCTAGGAAATTCTTGGCATAACGATGACGGAATGAGTGTGGATAAACGACATTCGGGTTCAGTCCGAACTTGATGGCATATTTCTTCAGCTGCTGTGAGATGCCTCGTGTGGTGATACGTTCACCGAAACGGTTTAGGAATAAGTAGCCTGAAGTGCGTGATGTGGCCTTGAGCCAGATGACTGCCTCCTCACGCAGTTTCTTGGGGATGTAGAGGCGTCTCACTTTGCCCCCTTTGGTGTAGATGTCGAAATAACCAGCGAAGACATGCTCGGCCTTTATTTGGATCAGTTCACTTACACGGGCCCCGGTTGCTGCAAGAAAACGCACCACAAAGTACCATTCTTGGTTGTCTTCTTTCTTCAGTTTGTTTTTAAGGAAAACGTAATCGGCGTTGCTGATCACGTTTTCAAGGAATGAGCGCTGTTGCACTTTGACTGATTTGAGACGCAGTTTCTTCTTGCCAATAAAATCGAGGAATTTGTTTAACGCCTGGATGCGTAAGTTCACGGTTTTTGGCTTGAATCTCTCAATCAGATAGGACTTGTGGGCGAGCAAGTTTTTCTTGTTAACCACCTTGTACTGCATGAAGAAAGCATTGACGGCATAAATGTATGCGTCAATCGTATTCTTCGACATGTTCCCTTGTTCCAGGAACTCTTTGAATTTGTCAATCATAAGTGAATGAATTAATTAAATGAATAAATACACTTCATAATAAAATTGAAACAAATTCACTGAGTTCCTATTATGAGAAGATCTTGGCCACAGATGAAGTAAAGTGTATTGACGATGAGGTACCTTTCGACTTGCCTATGGGATGGGAGTGGAGAAGATTGGGTTCTTTGTCATTTGATTCTGCTGATGGCCCATTTGGCAGCAATCTTAAACGAGAACATTATACTAGCAATAGAGAAGTTCGAATAATTCAGTTAAGTAATATTGGTGAATTTGGCTGGAAAGATTCAAATGTCAGATATACGACATTTGCACATTTAACCACCATAAGTCGAAGTGAAGCCTTCGCTGGTGATATTATAATTGCCAAGATGATGCCAGCTGGTCGGGCTATTATCTGTCCGACCTTGGAATCAAAATACGTGTTATCTTCTGATGCAGTTCGTTTCTCTTTTTCAACTGAATTGGAGAAAACCTATCTATACTACGCCATCAACTCCCCTGTTTTCCTAGAACAGGTATATGGAGAGGTCCAGGGTATAACTCGGGTTAGAACAAGTTTGCAAAAACTTCGGTCTTATTTATTGCCTATACCGCCGATCAATGAACAAAAAAAGATAGTTAAGATCATAGACCAATTGTTAACTCTGACATTCAATTATGAGAAAGCACAGGATGCGATTAATGAACTAAACGATCATGTCAAACCGCTATTAAAAAGGTCTATTCTTCAGGAGGCGATTCAAGGACGACTGGTTGAACAGTGTGAGACGGACGAACCAGCATCTGTTTTACTGGAACAAATCAGAGCAGAGAAAGAAAAACGGGTTAAAGCAGGGCTATTAAAGAAATCAGCACTTCAAGATGCAGTTATCTTTAAAGGTGATGATAACAAGTACTTCGAGAAGAAGGGCAAAGTGATTATCTGTATAGACGAAGAAATACCTTTTGAGATTCCTGATACATGGCAATGGTGTAGAGTGAAACAAATACTTGATATTGGTTCAGCCAGAAGAGTACATCAAAAAGACTGGCGAACTTCTGGCATTCCATTCTATAGAGCAAGGGAAATAGGTAAACTAGCTGAATATGATCACGTTGACAATGAACTTTTTATTGATTATGATTTATATAAGGAGTTCTCTTCCAGCGGCGTACCTAAGCCTGGCGATTTGATGATAACAGCTGTTGGCACATTGGGAAAAGTATATATCGTAAAAAATGAGGACTTGTTTTATTATAAAGATGGTAGCGTTTTATGCCTAAACAATAGATATAAGATAAATCCATTCTACCTAAAACATGTAATAGATTCTCCTATGTTCAAAAATCAATATGTAGGTGAATCTGAGGGAACAACTGTAGCGACTCTAACAATGGTGAGATTTAATGAGTATCTTCTGCCTATTCCGCCACTGCGTGAACAAGAGAGAATCGTTAAGGCCATAGATAATTTAGCAAGTATTATGAGCAGATAGGCAAGAATTGCATAGATATAACCGCTGATATTCCATTTGATCTACCCAGTAATTGGGTGTGGACAAGAATAGGTAACTTATTCGCCCACAATAACGGTAAACAACTGAATAAGGGTAATTCCGATGGTATTCTGATGGAGTACATCACAACATCTAATCTCTACTGGGACGGGTTTAGGCTTGATAATCTGAAAAGAATGCCTTTTGAGGCGAGTGAAATTGAGCGATGCCAAGCAATCAAAGGAGACTTATTGGTTTGTGAAGGGGGAGATGTTGGGCGCTCTTGTATTTGGACATCTGATAATCCCATTATGCTCCAAAACCATATTCATAAACTAAGGGCGTATATTCCTCAATGCACCAAATATTTTTACTTCATTTTTTATTACTATAATATTACTGGAATGATAGGCGGTAAAGGAATAGGCATTCAGGGATTCTCGTCTAAGGCTCTACATAACACTTTAGTTCCTTTACCACCCATCGAGGAACAATCGAGGATTGTTGAGAGAATTGACCAATTGTTTCAATTGAGTGACTGAAACAACGTGCCAATTTTTGAAGTAATCCTACCCATCTCATCAAAGGGCGGTATCGGAATCAAAGTATTCGATAACCGCTCTTTTCCTATATTATAAAACGCTTGTCCAGATTTATTAGTAATTGAACGAACAAACTCAATAGTTGTTGGACTGCTAAAAACGCATTGCAGATAGTGGGCTAAGATCTCGTTATTATAAAAACCTCGAATAATGAATACAAAGCCACCCATTGTCATGTCCCCATAATCCTGTTCAATGCGAGCCATTTTACAGATATTTTCAAGACTTGTAACAGCAGGTGTCACTAAATCATTCTGCTTTAATAAGATATTATCGTTAACCAACTCTCTGTTAATGAAAATGTCATTATCTTTAAGTTGCAATCTAAATGGTAGAATATTGCCACCACGCAGAATACGAACTTTATTTGCACCCTCAACAGAAGCTTCTTCCTTTTTGAAAGATGCTCCCGTTGCGATATTGCATAAAGCCCTTAAACGAACCCACTGCCACGATGTGGGGATGTCAAATGGAATTTGGTCGGTGATGTCAATGGTCTCACCGTTCAAATTCTCATAATACTTGTTATCGTCACCACGGAAGATGGTGCTGTCGATAACGCCTCTCTTCTTCAACTTGCCTTCCTTGACAAGATTCATCTTCTTCTCTTTAATGCGTTGAAGGAGGATGGAGGCTGGTTCTTCGGAAGCATCTTGTGATACAAGCTTACCTCGAATAGCTTCTTGAAGAATAGACTTCTTTAGTAAATCATTGATCTGTATATTAATCCTATCCAGTCGTTCTTGGCTTTCTTCATAATTGTTTACCAATTCTAATATCTGGTTCAGTTTATTCGTAATGCGAATCTGTTCTTTATATGGAGGCAAAGGGAACAATAAACTCTTCATATTTTCATATGTAAAGTGTTTGATTGTTTGTCCTTGACCAACGATATATCCGACTTGGCGATAAAATTCAAACACATTTTTGAAAAAAGATGGTGATGAATTGCAAAAGAAACGAACTCTATGCAAGGCATTTTGATAATACATTTCTTCGTCTCTGTCCCAAACAGCACACCTACCATAATCTCCTCCTTCACAGATTAATAAGTCTCCATTTTGCAGCCTATATCGTTCCAATTCATTTTCTTGTAACTTGAAAGATTTAACTTTTGTAAGATCTATTCTATTCCAATATACATTAATTGAACATAAATATGGGTATTCCTTGCCTTGTTCTTTCCCCCTGTCAAGCGTTTTCCCTAAAAGAGAATTTGCTAAGTGGGTAATCCTGCACCATTCCCATGATGCGGGTATCTCAAAAGGTATTTCATCATCTATGCAAACCACCTTCCCGTCTGCGAATTTCTCATAATAGGAATTGTCGTCGCCACGGTAAATGATTGATTCGTTCTTGTCTCGTTTGATCTTTTTCTCCTTGACGAGTCTGGCCTTTTCTTCTCGAATACGCTCAAGAAGAACAGATGCTGGTTCGTCATTAGGGTCTTGGGGCACCAATTTACCCTGAATAGCCCACTGGAGTATGCTGTTGCGAAGTTGCTTTCCGTTCATTATTCATTCATCGGTTTCAGATTGTTCTAGTGAGTTGTTGCTTATCGCATTTACTATATCAATTTTTAATTCTTCGTCATAGTCTGTTCCATCCACCACACATTGCATTATTCTCTGTAAGAGTTCTTTATTAATGTTAGAGGCCGCCACATGGTAAACAATGGATTCTATTTGTGCCATAAAGGTCTTTGCTGCCCAATAATATCCATTGTGCAAGAGAAATGTGGCGCCAATTGTTAACGCAATGCGTTTGTTGCCATCCGTAAAGCAATGGCCACAACAGAAAGAGAAAACAAGATAGGTGAGTTTCTCAACAAATGTAGGGTAATATAGGTCATTTTGCACGAACTCTAATGTCGCGTGTATGTTGCCATCTTTGATGATGCCAGGTGAGCCTCCTCCGCTTTTCTTTATCATTTTGTAATAGATAGAGAGAAGTTCGTCATAATCTATATAACTAATCGTTTCCATCTTCATCAGCTTGTTTAAGACGTTTCAGAACTTCTGAATTCTCATCAAGTAGTTGGTCTATATTGAGCGATCTATCACCGATAAATCTTTCATATTCTTCGGGAGATACAGCTCGTAAATACTCCTCAATATTGCCGTGATATGCGTCGCGAAAACTCAAATCTCTTGATGCCATTTTAGAACGCGCATCATCCAAATACGGCTTTTGCATAGGTTCTTCTGCAAGTTTAATAATGAGTTCTTCAACCTCGCTTACCGACAATTTGCGTCCTAGTTCTTTTGATTTCTCTCTTATTGCTGACCCTACTCCATTTTCAAAAGAAGCAATAACCAGTAAGACTTCTGCATATAATGTATGTCTTACATTGTCTTTGCTATCAAGTCGCAGTATTTCTCTGTATTCTTTGGCATTTTCCCTAAATACAGCTTTGTAAATGGCATTCGTTACTTGCGAATACATATTTGTTTCATGGCCATTCACATGGGCACGCAGGGCCGATGTAAGTTGCTTTCGATAATTTACTTCTTTGAGTGCCATAGGTAAATAGTTTGCATCACGGCGATTGATATATTTTGTGCCTCCACCAACTCTTTCATTCAAAGTAGCAATTACAATATCCAAAATCACACTTCGGACTTGGCGAGCTTTCTCACTTTCTGTCAGAAGCATACCGATATTAAGAAATGCACGGAAGTTGAATAAACCTAATTGGGTTGTTTTGCTCCCGACATTGATGACGGGAGCAAATTGTAACTTCAACTCTTTCAGACGTTTACCTTTGCATAAAAAATAGCCGTTTGCCAATAATTCAGTAGAATACTGTTCAACATATCTTTCAATAGTTCTCTCCTCTACCTCATAGAAATCAGCCACCATTTTTTTTGTAAAATGATATTCGCCTTCAAATTCCATACCTATAACACCAAGGTGCTCTTGAATCTTAGCAATAGCATACTTGTTATTTAGTACATTTTGGCGTTCTATATTTGATACTGTTAAGTCATTCATATTAATCTTCAAAATTAATGTTAATTCCTAATATTTTTTGAATTTCAGCCAGCGTCTTGTCTATCTCGTGGTCGAGAGCGGCACGCTTCTTGTAATAATTCTCAAGCAGTTCCTTAGGCGGTAGGATTTCTTCCTCATCCTTAGGGAACTTGCACTGGTCAAAGTTGCAATCCAGTGCCATCAGCTGCTCTGCAGTAAAGCAACGGCTCTTTTCATCAGCTGCTTCCTCACCGACAATCTCCTTACGGTCGTTCCACCAGTCCATGATGGGCTGCGTGTGGGCCAGCTGCATCGGTTTAGTCTTGGAGAAGTGCTTGTAGCCTTCAGGCATATCCATACGGTAGAACCATGTCTCTTTGGTGGAGAAGCCTTCAGCAGCGCCATCAGCCTTTTCGTTATTGAAGAATAGTATGTTGGTAGCAATGCTGGTATAGGGCGCAAAAATGCTGCCCGGCAAACGGATGATGGTGTGAAGGTTGAATTCCCTCAGCAGCTTCTGCTTGATGGCTAACTTGGCATTATCGGTACCGAACAAGAATCCATCAGGAAGGATGACAGCAGCCCGTCCATGCTCCTTCAAGCGGTACATGATCAGCACCATGAACAGGTCTGCGGTCTCACTGGAGCTTAGGTCAGACGGGAAATGTTGCTTGACTTCATTCTTCTCGCTACCACCGTATGGCGGGTTCATCAAAACCACATCAAATTTGTCATCATCGGTGTAGTTGAGGACATCACGAGTCAAGGAATTGCCGTGCATCACCATGGGCGCATCAATGTCGTGTAAGAGCAGATTGGTAACGCATAGCATGTAGGGGAATTGCTTCTTTTCAATGCCATAAACCGACTGCGAATACGCTTTCTTGTCTTCAGCCTTGGTGACCTTTTTATCAAGCGCTTTGAGCCAACTGGTAATGAAGCCACCCGTACCGCATGCGAAGTCTGCCATTTGCTCACCCACTTTGGGGCCTATAATCTGTGCCATGAAATCTGTTAGGGCACGAGGTGTATAAAACTCACCAGCAGAACCTGCAGATTGCATCTCCTTCAAGATGGTCTCATAGATTTCGCCAAAGGCGTGGCTCTCTTCATAGTCACCCAGGTCTAATTGGTCAATGACGTTGATGACCTGACGAAGTAGCACACCATCCTTCATGTATTGATTGGCATCCTCAAAGGTGGTACGCACGATGACACTGCGCATTGGGGTCGCGGGCGTGACCTCAAGATTCTTCAATGTGGGGAAGAGGGTGTTGTTCACAAAGTCCAATAAGGCATCGGCCGTCAATGCGTTGCCGTCGCCATTGTCTTGAGCCCAGTTGCGCCAACGGCATTCCTCAGGGATGAACGACACATAATCGTCCTCGTTAAATTCCCAGTCATTCTCTTTCTCGTCATATACCTTTAGGAACAGCATCCATGCGATTTGTTCAATGCGTTGGGCATCACCATTGATACCTGCATCGTTTCGCATGATGTTGCGGATGCTTTTTACAAAATTATTGAGTGCCATATTATTGTGTTTATGCTATGCTATAAATCAAGTCTTCTAATTCGTTTACCGCATCAATATACTGCTGCTTGCCGCCAAAAAGTTTGGCGATTTTAGCTGGAGAGCCCATGGTGCGGAACGGGTCTAACTTCAAGATGACAGTCTTGTTCTCCAGTTGAGTGATGCCATCGATAGCGTACTTGTCCAGCAGTGCCTCTAAGACCTTGCGTGCCTCGGGTCCATATTTGCTGAAGATGTCACGTTTCTTAACCTGGTCGGCTCGTTCCTTGCGTGTGAGAGCTTTACGACCATAAGCAATATGACAGATGAAGTCAAAGTCATCCACATCTGCCATACCTGCATCCTCCTTCAGAGTCTGCAAGTTGATACCACTCGCCAGTAATAGGTTTGTGATTTCTTCCTTCTTCTCGGCAGCGTTCCAGTGATGGATGAAGTCGTCAAGGTTGGCGTATGTATCATTGATGTTCTTTTTCGTGTAATCGGTTATGCTCTCTGTTCGCAGCAGCTTGCCATTGGTGTCATATACCGATACGACTTTGTTCGTGATGAAGACCTTGCAGCCATTCTGGTCAACGATGGGCTTCTCATATTTCACAGGGGGCTCATGAGGTTGCTCTGGTTCTTTAGGCTCAGGATATGGTTTTTTAGCGCCAGGCGCGTAGCTCTCGTCAACTTCAATCGGGCCGTCCCACTCGGGGTCGGCAAACAAGCGGGTGATGTTGCGGAAGTCCATGATGGTGAAATGGGTTTTGCCCTCTTTCTCCCTGATGCGGGTACCGCGTCCCACAATCTGCTTGAATTCTGTCATCGAGTTAATGCGTTGATCAAGCACAATCAATTTCACCATCTTGCAATCAACGCCAGTTGATAGTAATTTACTGGTCGTTGCTATCACAGGCGTAGGAGAAGCTACAGATATGAAATAATCCAACTTTGATTGGCCGTATGCATCGCTGCCAGTAATGCGGACAACGTAGTCCGGATTCTTTTTGCACATATCGGAGTTCTCATTGACCAGGGCAATGCGCATCCTCTCAGCATGATCTTCGTCGGCACAGAACACAATCGTTTTTGCCTTGCGGTCGGTGTGCTTCAGATAGCTCGTTATTTCCTGAGCCACTTCCCGGATGCGATCCTCGATAATGATATTATAATCGTAGTCCGTATTATTGTAGATGCGGTCTTCAATCTCATTACCGTGGATATCCTTCTGACCTTTGGTGGGACGCCATTCGTCACCAATGTTGGTTGTGATGTTTACCACCTTAAATGGCGCCAAGAAACCGTCCTCGATACCTTCTTTTAGGCTATAGGTGTAGATAGGCTCATTGAAATAGGAGATACTGGACTGGTATTTGGTCTCTTTAGGTGTGGCCGTCATTCCCAGTTGAACAGCATCGGTGAAATATTCCAGAATCTCTCGCCAGTTGCTGTCGTCCTTGGCGCTACCGCGGTGGCACTCATCAACGATGACCAAATCAAAGAATTCGGGCTTGAACAGTTCTTTGTAATTTTGTTTGCCTCCTTGGCCAATGAGCTGCTGATACAATGCAAAGTATACTTCATAGGCTGTAACGCCACCACCTAGGTCTTGCTGATAGTTGACTTTATGAATCGTCTTATTCAGTGGCTTGAAATCTTGCTGGATGGACTGGTCAACAAGTACATTGCGGTCGGCGAGATAAAGCACTTTCTTGACTAAGCCAGCCTTAAGTAAACGGTAAACAATCTGAAATGCCGTGTACGTTTTGCCTGTACCTGTTGCCATGACAAGCAAAAGGCGTTTTTGGCCTTGAGCCACAGCCTGGACAGTACGGTTTACGGCATTGCGCTGGTAATAACGGGGCGGGAAGATGTCTTTGCCGGTACAATAGGGCTGATTTATGATCTGTTGCTCAACTTCATTAAGGCCTTCGCCTCCATTGCTCTCAGTAAGAAATCGTTGATAGAGCTCTTCTTTGGTTGGGAACTCATCCATGGACAATGAACGTTCCTTGCCTGTCAAGAAATCATATTCCTGGAACCCTAGGCCATTTGAACTGTAGGCAAAGGGGACATCCATCATGTGGGCATACTCCTTGGCTTGTTGCATACCATGAGACACTGAATGTGTCGCATCTTTAGCCTCAACAATAGCGATGGGAGTTGCGCGGTTATAATACAGAACATAATCGGCGTATTTGGGCTTCTCTCGGACAATGAAGTTTCCCCGAAGGTTGATTTTGCCATCGGTCAGTTTCACCTTTGTCTCCATGGTGATGTCCTCTACCGACCACCCTTTTGCTAGGATAGCAGGTGTGATATAGCGCAGTTTTATGTCCTCTTCAGATAGCTCTTGGATAGTCATGTTCGCCATAATCTATATTATGAGAAGTTTGTTATCAAAAAATTATCGCTGTACAACTTCACTAAGTTTCTTTCCTTCAGCATCTTTCCAGTCATCCCATCCGTTGCTTGGGCGACCCAAAACATATCCTGATGCCCCACTAGGACTGTTAAATGGAACGTCATTTTGAAGTGTTATCTGCCCGTTTTCATTCTTGCAGTGTTCTTCAATGAATTTGTTGCGATTGACGATCGGCTTGTAGCTATTAACGACATCTGATGCAAGAATGCTCCCTTTCAGTAATACAAATTGCTTTGCAGCTTCATCATAATATCCAGTTCCCTGTGCTGGACGGTCTGTTGCCTTCACATAGAATAGATGATTTGGATTTTGCTTTAATTGTGGAGCGTCAAAGATTCTACAGCCAAAGAACCTACAAAGAAGTTGGATGTCGTGGAAGAATACTTCCATGTCATTTACACGATAAGGTGCAATATTTGGTTTCTTGGGATTTGCTCCATTCAAGAGCTCATAAGACCCGGCATTTTGTGCTGCCTCAATGCCAAGATACTCTAGATATTTCACATCGTCACCGTAAATTTTATGACTATCTGAGATGAAAACAAGAGCCAAGTCCCAGAAATCCTTTTTCTGCAAATGGTCATTCTTCCTGTTGGCAAAGTCTGTTGTCTGGCCGATATAGGCTTGGAATTCATTTGCGTCTGGCGAACTAACCAAAATGTAGAACGCAGGTTGGCCTGAAATGTCACTGATATTATTTGCCAATGCTATCTCATCACGAGGAATGACGTAGAGGTGACAAGTGGAATTTGCGCCCATATAAATGTTCCTGGCTCCTTCGAGCTTACCATCAAGCAGCTCAGTATGTATGGTGAACGTATTCTTCTTCATGATTTCCTTTCAATCCTTATGAGTTCAGTATAATCAATATCAAGCAGATTGGCGATTCTCTCAATCATTTCCAAGGACGGTTGTGATGAGTTCGTACACCATTTGGACACTGTGGTTGGGGCGCAACCTAACTGTTCTGCCAGCCATTTGTTGGTTCTCTTTTTCTCAGCCAAAATCACTTTAAGGCGATTCAAGTCTCTTGTCTCTTCCATATAAATTGCAGTTTATCGATGCAAAGTTAACAAATAATCAATCAAATTAATTAACTTTTGAGGAAAATGATACAAGTACACATGGATTTAGTGAATTATATTCATTTTCTGGGGCAAATTAAGAAGACAAGACGCCATAAAACCAGAGTATAATGTTATTTGATGATTGAAGTAAAATCAAGGGTCGGACACAATTTGGCAGAAGTGATATTTTACTTTGCCGTCAAACAATGTAAAAAGAGAGTAATATGGAAAAAAATTTGATGACATTTGATGAGATTCAAGCAGAGGCTATCCGGTTGTTAAGCCTCAGGCCGTGTGAAATCAAGAAATTGGATGTTGGGGTTGTGATGAACCTTTATTGCGCTTTTGCAAAATGGGTCGGCTCTCATATTGCAGAGTTTGCTAGCAAGTATAACTATCCCTGTTGTGGATTTAGTATTGAGCGAGTGCATAAGAATAAAAGCTTGCTTGGTTATTGTTATGGTAACTATGTTTCTATCGATATAAAGGCGATGTTTATATCTGAAATCAATTTAAAGGAACTGATATTGCATGAAATGACTCACACAATTCATCATAATCACGAGCCAGAGTATTGGAATAAGCTTGTTTTAAGTCTAAATGGCGAAAACCTTTTGGAAGAAGGCAATAAAAACCATGTGTTTGAGATAAGAATCAACAATGACGGAGTAAGGGAATTATATGATAATGGAAAAAGGGTTGGTGTTTATTATTTATCGAAAGATGCTCGAGGGATGTATGTGTATCCAAAAATCATCGGGTACCATGTGACGCATCAACAGTTTAGATACAAGCAATTGTCGAGGCAACGAGGATTATGGAACAGAATCTTACATAAGAATGGAGAGAGAAGGGAATTAGATATGAGCAGATTGTGCGATAATGGTTGGCACTTGCCTCTTTGGGACGTGTGGAATGAATACTTTGAACGGTATGGATTGTTCACTCTGAATGTACCGATGTGTTATCCAGATAGCATTCACCGTTTAAAGGCTTTCAATAGACCTAATCCGCTAAGAAAACGAGGACCTCACAATTGACTTTAAACGCAGTTTTTTTTTGAAGATAAATGAAAAAACAAACATCGGACACAATTTGGCAGAGGTTTTGTTTTATCTTTGCAGAGTTAAATTATAAAAAGTGTCAAATATGGCTGATATTGAAAGAGGCCCGAGCCTCATTAGAAAGTATGTTTGGCTGATAGACACAATCTATCGTGCCAAGAAGATATCGTTCAAGGAAATCAACGAGCGGTGGCGTCGTGATGTTGATATGAGTCGAGGAGAGGACATGTCCGTCCGCACCTTCAAACGGTGGTTGAATAACATCGGTGACATTTTTGGATTATATGTCGAGAACGAGCGTTGTGGTGATTACCGTTATTCCATCGAGAACATCGAGGACATTACTGAAGGTGGACTGCAATCGTGGCTGTTCAATACATTTGCAGTCAGCAACGCCTTGACGGGTTGCATGGGCATCAAGGACAGGATTCAGCTGGAGTATGTGCCCTCGGGTGAGCTGTACCTGCAGCCCATTATCGATGCAATGAAGGAGAACCGGGTGATCAACATCACTTACAAAAGCTATTGGGAAGACTGCCAGAATCATTATGATGTACAGCCACTTTGCTTGAAACTGTTCCGCCAGCGATGGTACGTGATTGTTCGCAAAAATGTTGTTAGAAAGGATGCCAATATTTGGATCTGCGCCCTTGATCGCATTTTGTCGTTGCAGAAGACAGATAAGACCTTCACTATGCTCAAGGATTGGGATGTACAGGCCTATTTTGATGGATTCATTGGTGTAATCCGAGACGAGGATTATGACAAGGAGATAGTGAAGATTAAAGTGAATGCCAAACAAGCCAACTACCTCCGCGACCTCAAGATCCATCGGTCACAGCAAGAGGCGGAGCGCAACGACGAGTACAGCATTTTCACTTACTGTCTGCGCCCCACATTTGATTTCCAGCAGGAATTGCTGTGGAACGCCGACAAAGTGGAAGTTCTTGAACCCCAGTGGCTCCGTGATGAGATGGCCGATATAATCCAGAAAATGTTGGACTTATACAAGGAGGAATAATCGATGCGAGATTTTGCAGCTATAGATTTTGAGACCGCCAACTATGATCGTTCTTCGATATGCTCGGTTGGAGTGGTCATTGTCCGGGACGGGGAAATTGTGGACAAGTTCTACTCGCTTATCCAGCCCGAACCCAACTATTATAACTACTGGTGCACTCAGGTGCATGGCCTGTGCAGAACAGACACTGACGATGCCCCGGTTTTCCCCGATGTGTGGGCACAGATTGAGCCTTTGATTGAAGGGCTACCACTTGTAGCCCACAACCGCCCCTTTGACGAAGGCTGCCTTCGCGCCGTCTTCCGCACCTATCAGATGGATTATCCCGAGTACGAGTTCCTCGACACGCTTGCAGCATCCCGACGCTTGCAACCCGACTTGGAAAACCATCAGCTCCAGACTGTAGCCGCTGCCTGCGGTTTCCTAATGGAGAATCATCACCATGCCCTCGCAGATGCCGAAGCCTGTGCCTGGATCGCAAGAGAACTACTATAACTTCATCTGTTTTGTTTTTGGAAAAGTGAGTCAAATGCAATATCTTTGCAAGCAATCTAAAGCGTGCGAATTATGACAAAAAGTGAATTGGAGAGTTTCTTTGAGAACTTGAAAGAACCAGTCCAGCGATACAAAGAAAACTTTGATAAGAGAATTGCTACGGGGTTTAATGTGTTCTATCTTATCTCGGATTACTATTATCGCGAGACTTTTCATGGGGATCTTATTGCTGCTTTATTAGCGCCTAATGAGAAACACAATGAAGGTAATCTGTATATCAATCTATTTATAGATATGATAAACGAGCAAAAGCAACTTGTAGATTGCCAATATTACCAAACACCTATAGTAATAAAAGAGTTCTCGACAAATGATGGCGAATTGAGTGGACGAATTGATATATTGATTGAAGGAGATAAACATTGTATTGTGATTGAGAACAAATTGAATAATGCTCCAGACACATATCAGCAACTCCCCAAATATTACCGAGACTTGAATCATAGAGGCTTTACTATTGACGCGTTTGTTTATTTGCCTCTTGATCCTAATAAACAACCAGATTATTCTTCATGGACTAACAATGATGTGAGGAAATTCATTAGCAAGCGACTTGTAATCATTCCTGCATATTCAATTAACAGCGTTAATCTTGTGGAAAACTGGCTTGCCATTGCAGAAGAGAAAACAAGTAACGATGATGCACGGTTCATTATCAGACAATATAAATCATTATTGAATAACTTAACAGTAGATATTATGGACGATAGAGAGATTCTAGATATCATCTCAAATGAACGCTTTTTTGAGACCACAATTAGTATCCTGAATTTGCAGAATGAATTCTCAAATAGAATAAAAAGAGATTTCATTAATT
>JAEEGK010013931.1_pt1 | contig 18038 bp, 13 predicted proteins | sample 8958771 | NCBI WGS metagenome assembly JAEEGK01 (sample SAMN16246547, study PRJNA631951) | gut metagenome | biome: gut microbiome; feature: rumen; material: SC-attached | host: Bos | place: Iran: Karaj | collected 2018-10
AATCATAAGGCTTGGTAAGAAAATCTGCAGCACCAAGCTTAAGGCTTTCTATTTCGCTGGATTTTTCAGAAGTCAGGACAATTACAGGAATCTCTGTAATAAGGCCTTCCTCGTTCATTGCCTTTAATACTTCATTTCCGTCCATTACAGGCATGAGTAAATCAAGTAAAACCAGAGAAATTGTATTTCCTTCAGATTGGATTTTTTCTAAGGCTTCTTTACCATTTTCTGCATAAATAACCTTATATTCAGATTGAATTATATTACCAAGAATTTCGCGGTTTATTGCTTCATCATCTACAATAAGAATAGTTCTCTCAAATAAATCTTCCATATTTTCTATTATATATCGATTCAGAGCAGTTGGCGACATTTTTTTTAATATAAACATTTTGTTATTTTTACTTGTATTTTCATTAATTTAGATTTAAAATAAATAATATAATAGATAACTGGAGTTCAAGATATGAGAAACAAGAAGTTTGTTCTAACTTTTCTCAGCTTGACCATCCTTGCCTTTGTGCTTGTAATGTCAGGCTGTTCAGCTAAAACATTAAAAAATCGTAATCAAAGAAATAATAAAGACATTTTATCTTCTCAAAATAAAAATCAGCTGCAAACAGCATTATCTGATTCTGAAGTCATACAGAAAAAACAGCTCGATGTCTATAATCCGCAGAAAAGAGAATACAATTTTTATTTCACCTATAAAATAGTGCATGCCTGGTGGGATGCAGTGGCTCTTGGAATGGAAGATGCTGTTCGTCAGTATGAAGAAAAAGGTATTCGTATTACCTTTGATTATCGTGCCCCTGAAGCCATGTCTGCCAACGACCAGATTAAGCGAATCAAAAAAGCTGCAGCCTTAAATGAATACGATGTAATTGGCGTTGATGTAGCAGATATAGATATTGTTACTCCTGTTATAAATCAGATTATAGCAGAAGGTCATAAGGTAATGACTTTTTCCAGTTCAGATTCCGGAAAAGAAAATGGCTGTAACCGCATTGCTTATGTAGGAAATACCCACAACTATAAGGATGGTCAGGATCTTGCAGAAACTCTTTGTTCTTATTTGAAATACAATGGCCAGGTTGCAATGCTCGTTGGTAATGAGGGGGCTCCTTGTCATGAAGAGCGTGCAAGCGGAGCAAAAACCGTTTTTGATAAATATGAAGGAATAAATCTTATTGATGTAAAATATGATGAAGACAGCGATGTAAATGCCTATAATCTTACAAAAGAATTTCTGGAAAAATATCCGGACCTGGATGGAATCATCTGCTGCAATATGAGTAATCCGGTAGGGGCAGGACGAGCTGTTGAGGAAGCCGGAAAAGCAGGTAAAGTAATTATTGTCGGAATGGATCACGATGAGCGGGCGATAAAATATCTTCGTGACGGTGTTATTTATGCCCTTGCTATTCAGGACTGTTATTCTATTGGTTTTGATACAATTACAACTGCAATAAAAATAGCCGATGGCCTTGAGCCAGGAAGTTTATATCCGGAAAAAACAGAAGAAACTACAACTGTCTTTTATCAAAAAGATGCAGCTGCTCTGCTTCACTCACTTTATGGTGTAATGGAATAGGGGGTGCTGCATGAGAAAAGCTACAAAACGTATTATTCATATATTTACAGCCTCAAGCATGACAATTCTGATTATTCTCCTTTTGATTATGTCTTTAAAGACTGCAAATACTACACAGGGTGTTACAGATAAAGCCATTGATAAGCTCAGTGAATTCTATATCCAGGAAATTGCAAAAAGCCGTGCTTCGCTTATTTCTGATGAACTAGATAAAAAATATGGTTATGTAAATAATGCACTCAGCGTAATAACTCAGAAGGATTTGGAATCGCCTAAGGCGCTCAGAAAATATCTTGGAAATATGAGAAAGCTTTATGGAATGGACACCTTTGCGCTTGTTGACGAAAACGGCCTTGTTTATACTTCGCACAGTACCTGTTCGGGAAAAACGCGGTATCCGTTCCTTGCAGAAAAAATTACGCAGCCAATTTATTCAACAGTTTTAAATTACGGCGGCGAAAAACAGCTTTTCCTCGCGGTTCCTGTTTCCGGGGTTTATTTTAATAATTCAAGAATTACAGCCTGTTTTGTAGAGATTAATATTGACCAGATGATGCGTTCAATGACTTACCGTCATGAAAATATGGAAACCTATTTTAATCTGTATTTCAAAAACGGAGAAAGCCTTACAAATTCTGAATTCGGTAATCTTCCGGCCGGTCTTAATGTGCTTTCTGTAATTTCTGCAAGTGAAAAAGATTCCAGAAAAGTTAAACAGATTAAAAATGATTTTGCTGCAGGCGGTTCGGGGCTTGTAGATGTTGCTTATGGAAACGAAGAAGCACACCTTTTTTATATTCCTGTTAAAAATACCGGCTGGGTTCTTACAATACTTGTTTATGAAAATGTAATCAGCGAACAGGTAAGCACAAACATTGCTTCCCTAATGCAGCATACCAGAACTCATGTATTCTTTACGATTGGATTAATTGTTCTGCTTTTTATTGTGCTTGTTTTAATTATTCGGAACACTTCTCATTTTAGAATTGAACAGGAAAAAATAATCAGCCATAGAACTCAGCTTGCTTATGAAAAGCTTGATAAAGAACAGCAGGCCATGCATATTATTCATTCCGTTCTTGATTCAGGGCCATGGTCAATGGAGTTTAATGAACAGGGTGAGGTTGTAAAGTGTGAGTTTTCTGAGATTTTCCGTAAGCTGTTAGGTTTTAGTTCTGAAAAAGAATTTCCGAATAAGCTTGAAGCCTGGTCAGAAAGAATCCACGAGAGTGATAAAGATACAGTTGTAAAAGCCTTCTGGGATACTGTAAATGATACCACCGGTAAGACTATTTACGATGTTGAGTACAGACTTTTAACAAAAGATAGCGTCTGGAAATGGTATCATGCCGCAGGAAATGTTATACGCCGTGCAGACGGTTCTCCACAGACATTCATTGGTTTGTTCACTGATATTGATGAAAACAAACGAAATGAAATTGAGCTTATGGAGCAGTTTAATGTTGTAAATGCATTGAGCCGCGATTATGCAAATATTTTAAGCATCAATCTTACGGTCAGATCGATTAAGCCTATAAAACTCGGAGGTTTTGTTCCTGAATCCTTTAGGGAGTATTATTCAGAAGACGCTTCATACGACACTTTCTTTACGGAATATATTAAAAACCGCGTTTATTCAGAAGACAAGGCTTTTATGAACGAAGCAATTGCTCTTGATACAATTATTCAAAAGCTTACTGAATCTGATGAATATTCTTCCAGCTATCGTGTAGAAGAAGATGGCGAAATTCACTTCTTTGAATTTAAGTATATGAAGTTGAGTGAAGATACGGTAATTGTCGGTGTAATGAATATCGATAAAATCGTAAATGATGCCAAGGAAAAGGAAAAACTAATTGTTCTTTCTGAAACCGACCGGATGACAGGCCTTCTGAACCGTGTTTGCGGCGAACTGAAGGTAGAAGACAGCCTTAGAAATGGTAACGGCGGCTTATTCATTCTTCTTGATATAGATAATTTTAAAAATATTAACGATACTCTTGGTCATGGAGTAGGAGACCAGGTTATTATTAAGGTTGCTTCTTGCCTTAAAGCAGCTTTCCGTGAACACGATATTGTTTTCCGCCTGGGAGGAGATGAATTTTCTGCCTATGCGGCCGAGGTTCATGATAAAAAGGTTGCTTCTGCAATAATAAAACGCTTTATAAATAACCTTAAGACAATTGCTATTCCGGAGCTTGGAGATGATCCGATTACAGCCAGTATAGGCGCCACAATTGTTAATGCTGGCGAACCTGCAGATTTTGCCGACAACTATAAGCTTATAGATAAAGGTGTATACGAAAGCAAAAAGTTCAAGGGTTCTCACGTTACGTTTATGTAGCCTTTAATTTTACATGATGAAATAAAACTTTAATTATACTGAATATATTTATTATATTTTAATTTTTCTATTGAATAAATGGCAGTTTTTCTATATATTTTGTATTTATAATGCACGGTTTATTTAAATAATACCGGCAGGAGAATTGCATGATAGAATTAACATTAAGCCAGTTATTAAGACAGAAAACAGCCGAAAATCCGGCTCAGGAATTCATGGTTTATGCAGACCGTGACCTTCGTTTTACTTATGCGCAGTTTGATAAACGCGTTGATGACCTGGCTTGCGGACTATATGCAATCGGTGTTCGTAAAGGTGACAATATCGGAATCTGGGCAACTAATGTTCCGGACTGGCTCACATATATGTTTGCCTGTGCACGTCTTGGTGCAGTTGGAGTTACAGTAAATACTTCTTACAAGCTTCATGAGCTTGAATATCTTGTAAAACAGGCTGATTTAACCACTCTCTGCCTTACAGACGGTGTAAAAGATTCAAACTACGTTCAGATGATTAAAGAGCTTGTTCCAGAGCTTGATGAATATGAACGCGGCTGCTTAAAATCTAAGCGTTTCCCATGCCTTAAAAACGTAGTTTTCATGGGACCAGAAAAATATCGTGGACTTTATTCTACACCGGAGCTTTTGCTTCTCGGTCAGCACGTTGATATTGAAATTATTCATAAAATTGAAAGTGAAGTTACACCGGAAGATGTTGTAAACATGCAGTATACCTCGGGAACTACAGGATTCCCTAAAGGAGTTATGCTTACAAGCCGCAACATTATTAATGACGGTTTTATCATTGGTGAGCGTATGCGCTATACTTCAAAAGAACGACTTTGTCTTGTTGTTCCTCTTTTCCATTGTTTTGGAATTGTACTTGGAGTTATGGCTTGTCTGACTCACGGCGGTACTCACGTCCTTCTCGAAAGCTTTGACCCGCTTGTTGCCCTTGCTTCAATTCAGAAAGAGAAGTGTACTTCGCTTTACGGTGTTCCAACAATGTTCATCGCCGAGCTTAATCATCCTATGTTCAGCATGTTTGATTTGTCTTCCCTCCGTACAGGTATTATGGCAGGTTCAGGAGTTCCTGTAGAACTGATGAAGCGTGTAAATGATGAAATGCATATGCCGGAAATTACTTCGGTTTACGGTCTTACAGAAACTAGCCCTGGTATGACACAGAGCCACTGGGACGACAGCCTTGAAGTTCGCGCTACAACTGTAGGCGACGCTTTTGAAGGAATTGATGTAAAAGTTCTGGATCCTGAAACTGGAAAAGAATGTCCGGTTGGAGTGCAGGGTGAAATGTGCTGTAAGGGCTGGAACGTTATGAAGGGCTATTACAAAATGCCTGAAGCAACAGCAGAAACCATTGATGCAAATGGTTACCTTCATTCCGGAGACCTTGGTATAAAAGACGAAAACGGAAATTATCGTATTACCGGTCGTATTAAGGACATGATTATCCGCGGTGGTGAAAATATTTACCCTCGCGAAATCGAAGAGTTCTTAATTCAGATGCCTGAAATTAAAGATATTCAGGTTGCTGCAGTTAAATCTGAACGTTATGGTGAAATTACCGGTGCTTTCATTATTCTGCACGAGGGAAAGACTCTTACAGAACAGGATGTAATTGAGTTCTGCCGCGACAAGCTTTCTAAGTTTAAGTGGCCTCAGCTTGTAATGTTCCTGGATGAATTCCCTATGACAGGTTCAGGAAAAATACAGAAATTTAAACTTACAGAAATTGGTACAAAATACCGCAGAGAAGTGTTGAAAGTAGAAGATTAGTGAGTTATTATATTATTATATGGACTCCATTATTCTTTTTGATTTCGACGGCACAATAGCAGATACTATTTCTGTTGGACTTGAAATTATCAATTCACATGCAGACAGATTCGGATATAAAAGGCTGGATGGCGAATTAAATACCCATCTGTCTGCTATGCAGTTAGTTAAGCTCGCCGAAGTAAAATTCTGGAAACTTCCATATCTTATCTATCAGCTCAAACTTAAACTTTCAGAAAAATCAGATGAAATTCAGCTGCTCCCTGAAGCAAAAGAACTGATTAAAAAAGTAAAAGATGCCGGCTATGAGCTTGGAATTCTTACTTCCAACTCAATGAGAACAGTCTCTTCTTTCTTAAAAAAATACCAGCTTGATTCTTTCTTTTCATATATAAAAACTGATGTCTTTATTTTTGGAAAAAAGAAAGCCCTTGCTAAAACAAAAAAACTTCTGAACAAAAAAATCATTTACATTGGCGACGAGCTTCGCGACATAGAAGCCTGCAGAAAAACAAATACACCAATTGTATCAGTTTCCTGGGGAATGAATTCTTATGAATCTCTGGAAGCTCATAATTCAGGTTTTGTCGCTAAAAATGCAGAAGAAGCTTTTAATTTTATTAAAGGTTTATAATTTTTTATTTTTTGCACTTATTCATATCAGGTATTAAACTTTAATTATACTAAATATATTTAATATATTTTAATTTTTCTATTGATTTTTAACTGATTTTTTTATATTATCTAAAAAGTGAGCGATAGGAGCACCTGCGAAGCAGCCGACCGCAGCGAACGAAGTGAGCGAGGACGGTGAGCGGTAGCGAAGTGCGGATAGCGCGGCCCGAGCGAAGCGAGGGACACTCCCAGAAAAAGAGGTAAAATATGAACGAGGAGATTAAAGCCGTAGCAGACCGATTAATTGGTCTGCGTGAAATTATGGACGTATCGGTTGAAGAAGCAGCAGGTGTTTGCGGTATTTCGATTGAGCAGTACAAGAAATATGAAACTGGCACTGTAGATATTCCTGTAGGTATTTTGCAGTCTATGTCTAAGAAATATGGAATCGACCTCGGAACTCTTATTTCGGGTAAAGAGCCTCATATGCATTCTTACTGTCTCACAAAAAAAGACAAGGGACTTTCTGTAGACCGCCGCAGTGACTATAAATATCAGGCTCTGGCAGCAGGTTTTCAGAACCGCAAGGCAGATCCTTTTATTGTAGTAGTAACACCTGAAAATACTAAGGAAATCCATTTCAATTCACATCCCGGCCATGAGTTTGAGTATATGATTGAAGGCTCTATGAAACTTGTAGTTGACGGAAAAGAAATGGTTTTGGAAGAAGGTGACAGCGTGTATTTTGATGCTACAAAGCAGCACGGTATGCAGGCACTGAATGATAAAAAAGCTAAATTTTTGGCAATAATTATCTAAAAACACCGTCACCCCGAACGTGTTTCGGGGGCTATTAAAAAGATCCTGAATCAGGTTCAGGGTGACGATTTTAAGGAACATTTATGTTAGAAGATTTTCTAGAAAGAACTGAGTTTACCGATTATAAAGATTTTTTTGAGAATTATAAAATTAAAGTGCCTGAAAACTTCAACTTTGGTTATGACGTAGTTGATGTTCTTGCCCAGCGCACTCCTGATGCAAAAGCTTTTGTATGGTGTAATGATAACGGCGAAGAGCTTGTAATGACCTTCGGCGAATTAAAAGAGCGTACTGACCGTGCAGCTGCATACTTCCGCAGCCTTGGTATTAAGCGCGGCGATTTTGTTATGCTGATTTTGCAGCGACGTTATGAGTTCTGGATTTCTATTGTTGCAATGCATAAGATTGGTGCTTCTGTAATTCCTGCAACTCATATGCTTACAAAAGAGGATATTGTTTTCCGCTGTAATGCTGCTTATATAAAGGCTGTTGTTGCAGTTGACCACCGTGAGCTTTTTACTTACATCGAAGAAGCTCAGAAGGAATGTCCTTCGCTCAAAACTCTTGTTGCTGTTCCACCTTTTGGAATTGATGTTGGCATGAGCGCTGAATTTAAGGCTAAGCATCCAAGCTGGCTTGATTTTACTGAAGGCTGCAAGGCATTAAGTGATGAAGCTCTCTCAGAGTTCCACGCCCTCAAACGCGAAGACATCAGCAAGAACGACGACATTCTTCTTGCATACTTTACATCTGGAACTACAAGCCATCCAAAGCTTGTTTCTCATAATTTTCTTTATCCTCTTGGACATATTGTTACTGCAAGCTACTGGCAGCAGGTTCAGAAGGGCGGACTCCATCTTACTGTAGCTGATACAGGCTGGGGTAAGGCAGTTTGGGGTAAACTCTATGGTCAGTGGATTGCTGAATGTTGTGTATTTATCTATGACTATCATGATAAGTTTAAGCCAATTGATTTGATTAAACAGATTGAAAAACATCACATTACATCATTCTGTGCGCCACCAACAATCTACCGCTTCCTTATTCAGGAAGATTTGAGCCAGTATGATTTCTCAAGTTGTCTACATTGGTCGACAGCTGGTGAACCTTTAAGTGAAGAAGTATTCAATAAGTGGAAGGAAATCACTGGAAAAGAAATCCGCGAGGGCTTTGGACAGACAGAAACAACATTGTCGCTCTTCAATTATGGTAATGAGCGCATTAAACCGGGCAGCCTCGGAAAGCCTGCTCCATACTATAACGTTACTTTGATTGACGAAGAAGGTAACGAAGTTGAAGACGGTGAAGTTGGAGAAATCGTAGTTGATATGTCTAACGGAAACTTCCCAGGCTTGTTTATGGAATACTTTGGTGATGAAGCTAAAACAAAGTCTGTAATGCACGACGGCTACTATCATACTTCTGATAACGCATGGCGTGATGAAGACGGCTATTTCTGGTTCACAGGCCGAAACGACGACGTAATCAAATGTTCTGGTTACCGCATTGGTACCTTCGAGGTTGAATCTGTTCTTATGCAGCACCCTGCAGTTGTTGAATGTGCCGTAACAGCAGCCCCAGACCCTGTACGTGGTCAGGTTGTTAAGGCAACAATCGTTCTTGCAAAGGGCTACACACCAAGTGACGAGCTTGTAAAAGATATACAGAACTTTGTAAAGAAAACTACTGCACCATATAAATACCCGAGAATTGTAGAATTCAGAGACAGTCTGCCAAAAACAATTTCGGGTAAGATTATGAGAAAAGACATTAAGTGATTTCGATACGCCCTCCGGGCTACTCAATCACCGGTGGTTGAGTGCCCACGAAGTGGGTGTATCGAAACCACAATTTACAGTAAACTTGCAATATCCTTTACAGATTCCGACGCTGTTGAAACACTGGTGATATTCTGCGAGAAGCTTTCAATGCCCTTTGCAATTTCCTGAAGAGCAACGAAAATCTGCTCGCTGGCACCAGTAAGCTGTTCAACATTAGTCAGAATCTGATTAGAGCTGTCAGCTGTAGTTTGAGACGACTGCATGATGCTCTCAAATTCCTTTTCAAGAGATTTTGCACTTTCACAGCCGTTATCAATCTGTGCTGTTCCTTTTTCACTATCTTGAATAAGGGTATCAGAAGCCTTCTGAATATCTGTAATAATCTCCCTGATTTCTTTAATGCTATCAATAATGTTGTCTGAAAGTCGGCGGATTTCTGTAGCAACTACATGGAAATTCTTGCCGGCCTCACCGGAATTTGAAGCTTCGAGCTCGGCATTAAAGGCAATTATTTTTGTCTTATCTGCAACGTTATTGATAATGCTTACAATATCCCAGATTCCGTTAATCTTAGAGTTCAATTCCTTAATACCGTCAATTGTAAGCATATTTGTATTTTTGATATTCATAAGTTCATTTACGTTATTTTGCAAAGCCTGATTACCGGAGATAACTGCGTCGCGAGACTGTTCTGCGAGGGCTGTAACTTCCTTAATTTTTTCACCTATGTTGTTTGCAAGCTCGGTAGAGTCGTGCATAGTAGAAACAATTTCCTTTACAGCAGCAGACTGATTCTGGCTGTTTGCAGCAGAAATTCTTGTAGCTTCTGCAAGATTTGTTGATTCTGCAAGCAGATTATTGCTGACTGTTTTTTGAGTTTTCTGGATTCGTTTTGTAATTACCCTGAATACAATAAAGAATTCAACAAGGCTTGTTACCCAGCCAATCAGAGAATAAATAACGAAATTATTAAAGGCATACTGTTTGGAATTCAAAATTATGCCGTAAGGAACAGTCATCATATTGATAATTGATGTATCAATGGAAGCCCACATTGCAACATTCTGTACCCGCTGAAGGTTTTCGCTGAGTTTTATTCCAATCTGTCTCATTTCGCTTGCCATGTGAATTCTTTTTACAAGCACATAATTTACTGTATAGCACATAAAGCCTGTAGCAAGAGACTGAATCTCAATAATAGTAAATGTAATCGGATTAAAGGGAGCAAGTCCTTTAGCGGAGGTTATAATTGCTGTAGATCCGGCTCCAACTAAAAAGCCTATTGCATTTGCAATTATTATGATGATGTCATAATTGCGGTAAGCTTTTATACAGAACTTAGTATCTTTTTTGGTAATGCTCTGTGGATTCTTTTTTCCTTTCTCAATTACCTGGTCAAACTTATTAAGGATAGGCCACTGAAAAAGAGAAGTGATAGCAATAAGGCCCAAAGTAATTAATACAGTTGGTACGCAGCCCATAATTATTTCAGACGGTTTTTCATAAATAAAGCAGTAGTGAAATATTCTCAGAAAAAATACGCCTGTGTAGGTTGTCGGTATAATTGTCAAAAGGTATCGCTTAAAAGTTTTCATGTCATCCTCCTCGTATGAAACTTTGTCTCGTATTACTTAGTCATAAATGCAATCGCGCCATCCCAGTTTTCAGGCGGATTTTTTATAAACTCTTCGCAGCGGTCAAGCATCAGCTTTGCGGCTTTATCATTCTCCACTGCATCAAGTGCTTTTACAAAATAATCTTTTGCAAGATTCCAGATTCCCTGCTTATAAAGCTCCATACCTTTTATGTAGGCATTTTTATATTCTGCCGGGAACTCGTCAGGGCTGCGATCAACGGCATAAATCGGAACTGCATTTTTCTTTCCCTTTACTCGTACATCATCAAGATGGCGGAAGCAGAAAGAGTCTTCTCCTGCATCGGCTCTAACGCTTTCACTTACGAGAATCTGGCTGCCATAAGTTTTTGTAAGACCTTCCAGACGGGAAGCAAGGTTTACGTTATCACCAATTACAGAATAGTCAGTTTTATCTTTAGAACCGATTGAACCTACAATTACTTCTCCATAGTGAATGCCAATACCAATGTTGAAGACCATACCGTCCGGCATTACAAGGTCACCCATTTCAACGGTCGGCAAGGCATCGCGCATTTCGTAGGCAGCCATAACCGCACGGCGACAGTTATCTTCATAGCTTACAGGAGTTCCGAACTCTGCCATTATTGCATCACCAATAAACTTATCTATTGTACCACCATGCTTTTTTATAATTTCTACCATCGTAGAAAAATATCTGTTCAAAAAGGCAACCAGTACATCGGCTCTGTTTTTTTCACTGATGTTTGTAAAGGAGCGGATATCGCTGAAAAGAATTGCAACCGAACGGGTTTCTCCAACGCCCACCTTCTGATTAGTATCATCAGCCTGCTTTACAAGGCTGTCGATAATCTGTTCAGGAACGAAGCGGCTGAAGGCTCTGCGGATTCGTTTTTCAAAATAGATTTTCTTTTCAACAATCAGCGCTTTATCAAAAACTTCAACTGCATTATTAATGCAGAAATCAAGGTAATTTAATTTGTCACTTATTATATTTCCCTGTGCAACAATATGAACTGTAGCAATAACCGAAGCATCTGTTTTTAAAACTCTGTATTCATAACTTGAAAGCTGAATCTCGCTACTGAAAAATCTTTCAAGATTATTTTCAGAATCTATTTCTTTTGCAGAATTTTTTGCACTTATACCACCAGACATATTTTTATCGAAGTCTTTTTCACAGACATTTAAAAAGTCCGAAATATCTTTTTGTGGAACATCTTTAGCAGACAGGTAATAACCATGAGGTCCGTCATTTTCCAGAATGTACATTGCAGCAAGAGGAACTTCGCATACCTGTGCAATCAAAAGCAGGTATGATTTTATCATTTCTTCAAGATCATCAAGCTGTCCTATAAGACCTGCAATCTTAGAAATCATAATAGAATTATATGTCTTCTGGCTGAGTACTTGTGCAGCACTTGAAAAGAGAAGGTCCTTATCAAGCTTTCTACTTTTTGCACTTTTTGATTTTCCAGGATTATTGCTTTCTACATCTGCAAGCTGGTCAATATTTTGAACAAGACTTTCTGAAACAAGCCTAATAAAAGATGTAGCTCCACATTCTTTTGCAAACTCTTCATCAAGAGATGTTGGAAGATTTGAATAGAGGGCGACAGGCAGTTCCTTAAAGTCCGGTAGAGTCCTGATAAGTTTTACAATTTCAAAAGCACCGGGCTCTGTAATGCTGCAATTCAAAAGAAAGAGGTCTGGCGAACTTTCATAAAGGCTGTTGAAAATCTCTTTTGCTTCAGATTCAAAAACTATGGAATACTGTTTTGAATCCAGTGTACTTTTAAAGAGCTTCTGCATTGTCGCGGAAGATTCAAGTATAAGTATCTTTTTTGCCATTATTCATCTCCCAAAAGTTCTTTAATTGCTTCAAGCAGATTTCCCCGCTTGAACTCACTCTTAGCAATTATTGCTCCGGCTTTAAGACGCTGGAACTCTTCTATTGTCTGCCTGCTCTGATCTGTGGAAACAACGATTACCGGAGTTTCTTTGTACTGGTCCAGTCGGCGCAGGTTATCCAGAAGGACAAGACCTGTCATACGAGGCATTTCCTGGTCTGCTAAAATCAGGTCGTAATATTTTTCCTTTGCTTTTTCAAGACCATCAAGACCATCAAAAGCATCTTCAACAACATAGCCTGCACCTTCAAGAATAGATCTTTCAATTTCGCGGGTAGTCGAAGAATCATCTACGATAAGAATTCTGATATTCTTTTTCTGTGTTGCAGCTTCAAACTTTTTAATGTCGTATCCACGCAAAGATTTAAAGCGCTGCAAGATATCCGGAACATGAAGAATAGGCACAATATCGTAATGCTCATCAAAAACAATTCCCTGGAGTATAGAACAGTTTCTGATTCCTTGAGGCATTTGTTTTACAACAAGCGAAACATACTGTTCTACCTGTTCAACAATAATACCAATTCTCTGTTCCATATATTCGGCAATAAGAATTGGTTCTTCATCCTGAGCAAGCCCAGTCTTTCTGTCTTCAAACAAAGTGGAAAGTGGGAAGCATGGAACAAGCTGATCTTCAAATCTGATATAATTCTGGTTCTGCAATGTTATGTAATCAGATTTTTTGCGATAAATGATATCTACAATGTGCTGGGCAGGAACAAGGTATTTTTCCTTGTTAGAGTAGACAAACAATCCCTGCAAGGTCGAAAGTGAAAGAGGGAAGTGGAGAATAAAAGAAGTTCCTTTTCCGGCTTCACTTTCAATTTTTATGCGGCCCTTAATTTTTTCAACATTTGACCATACAACATCAAGACCAACTCCGCGGCCGGAAAGGGCTGTAACATTATCCTTTGTAGAAAAGCCGGACTGGAAAAGGAACTGTGAAAGTTCACGGTCGCTCATTCCTTTTATTTCATCTGTACGTTCTGGATAAAGTGAAATGGCCTTGGCACGGATTTTATCATAATTAAGGCCGCGGCCGTCATCACTTATTTTAAGTTCAATATAGCGGGCTTCGCGATGACAGGTAATTCTTATTGTTCCTTCTTCGTTCTTTTTTGCTTTCTTTCTTTCAGCAGGACTTTCAATTCCGTGATCCAGGGCATTTCTTATTATGTGCATAAGAATGTCACCAAGCTCTTCAAGAATTACTTTATCAAGGGCAATGTCTGTGTCTGGAATTTCGCATTTTACTTTTTTGTTCAGATTCATTGCTTCGAGGGCAATTGTATTTTCAAGCGGGCGAAGCACTATGCTTATAGGAAGCATTCGTAAATCAAAGGCTTTTTCCTGAACACTGAAAATTGAAGTTTCAAGAGAATAGATATCGTTTTCAAAGGATTTTCTGATTTTTGAAAGTTCGCGGCATCCAAGTTTTTCTTCGAGTTTTTTAAGCTCATCAAGCTGGGACTTTAAATGAAACTCGCGGGTTATCATGGTATCAAAATCGGAAATGATTTCGTTTACCCGGGAAAGCTTAATTCTAATTGACTGAATGTCGCTGATGTTTTCATTTAACTCCTCATCATCTTCTTCCATCAGGATTCCATTTTTCTTGTTGATTTCTTTTATAAAGGCATCTACATCTATGAGTTCTCCTGCAGCAAGCTTGTCGCAATACTGAAGGTAAAGTTCTATATCCTGCTTGTCTGTACCGCGGCGGCTGATGCATGAAACACAACCGTGAATTTTTTCTGTAACGGCAAAGACCAGTTTTATGAGGCGATCTGTATTTTTGATTTTTTTATCTTTAACGCTTTTATAAATGTCTTCAATTGCATGTGCCAGTTTTTCAACTGTTGAAAAGCCCAGCATTCGCGAGTTTCCTTTTATAGTATGAAGGTTTCTCAAAAGACGGTTAAGAGTCTCTGAATCTTCTTCATTTGATTTGAGGAAAATAATATCCTTTTGTGCTGATTCCAGCAGTTCTTTTACTTCGGAAACGTAGCTTTCTGTAATATCATTAGAGACCTGGGGCATTTATAAAACCTCCTTTTTATCACTGGCACGAGTGGCATCACTTATTTTATGAAAATAAAAAACATTTCCATCAGAAAGTTTTTCAAGAGATTTAGGGACAATCGTAGAATCTAATTGTGCAATTTCATTCATTGAAACAAAAAGATATCCGTCCTCTGCAAGACAATTATCTGTAATTATCTTAAGTATTTGTTTTCGTAATTCGATTGAAAAATATATAAATACATTTCTGATAAAAATTATATTTTGATTTTTTGGCAATATAAGAACATTCTTGGGCGAATCCAGTTCTGCTAGATTCATCTGCATAGTGGTAATATGATTCTTTATATCTTGAGGGAAGGCGATTTTTCTATCTTCTCTCTGGTATGGAAGGACTAGTTTCTGATAAGAAACCCCGTCTACTGAACGTAAAGATGTACTAAGAAATACACCGTCTTTACAATGTTCAATTACTTCAGAATTAATATCACTCGCAGTAACCATAGGATTCAGGCCGCAGAGTAAGGCCATAACTGCAAGAGAGTATGCCTCTTCACCATAAGAGCAGGCGGCAGACCAGATTTTAATTTCTTTTTCAGGAGACTTATAACGCCAGTTTGGAAAAATTTTATTTTTAAGCAAGGCAAACTGTTTTTCTTCCCGGAAAAAATATGTTTCGTTTACAGTGCATTCATTTACAAATTCTGAAATAAGATTTTTATCTGTAAAAAGAAGTCTTCGATATTCATCAATTGAATATTTATTTTCTGCAATTTTCTTTTCGATGAAATATTTTATTCCGTCTCTATGACTTGCCCGGGGAAGTATACCGGTTAAAGTCGTAAGAATACTTATAAAAGAGTCGAGGATATCTTCTGTCAGTACAATCTTTTCGGCTTCCATCAGCTCTCCATCATCTCTTTACCATTTCCAGTATTCTTTTAGAAATTTCATGGCGGGGTAGAACTTCTTTTGCAGCGCCCAGGTCAATTGCTGCGGCCGGCATGCCGAATACGGCACAGGTAGATTTATCTTCTACAATTGTCCAGCCGCCATTTTCACATATTTTTTTACAGCCATTTGCACCATCTGCTCCCATTCCTGTAAGGAGAACTGCAAGCACATTATCCTTATATATTTTTGCTGCGGAGTTAAATAATTTATTTACAGCAGGACGCAAATATCTTTCCGGATCTTCATCTGATATTTTAAGAACAGGTTTTCCAAAATTACTTTCATGACTTATCACAAGATGTCTGTCTGCCGGCGCCATATAAACTATGCCTGCCTTTGCTTCTTCGCCGTCTTCTGCAAGTTTAACTTTTAAGTTTTTACAAACTTCGTTTAACCAGGCTACAAGCGGCTTATCCTTTTCAATTTCAATATGCTGAGTATAAAGAATTGGAAGAGGGAAGTTATTTCCCAAACCGGAAAGAACTTCTGAAACTGCTGTTGGTCCTCCAGTAGAGGCACCAATACAAAGGAGTTTAAAATTCTTATCAGCATTTTTATTCTTTGAATCAGAAAGAGGTTTTAAGTCAAGCAGAGAATTAAGCTTTTGTGTCAGCTTCTCAAAAAAATCATGATTATATTCTCTTAATTTTGGTTTTTTAATTTTTTCTGTAAGTTTTGCAGTAAAAGGAACTATATTATCTGTAGAGTTTTCAAGCAATAAAACAGGTATATTAAACTTATTGATAATTGTATCTAAGGCTTCTTTTTCAGTTTCATCAGAAGTTTCATTTCCACAGATAATCACATCCGGATTTTCGACCGTAATATTATTCAATAATTTCTGACAGGTAGAAACTGAGGCAATAATATGAATATCTTTATTTTTTGCAAAGCCCTGAGTAATTATTGTTCGTACTACTGCGGAGTCATCAGCTATCATTATTCTCATAAAAGGCCTCGTAAGAAACTGCGTATTATATTATCAGGTGAAAGTAAAATCTGTCTTTTTTCATTAAAACCTATGGCACTAATACCGCAGGCATTTAATTTTTTTCTTATTCCCGAAGGGATTACCCGTAAAAAAGAAATATCAATAATTCTGCTTGTAACTGAAGTATTTACAGATAAGGCAAAATTACCAGAGACTGGAAAAGCGGTATCGGTATAGTTTACAATTTTATTCTGCAGGTCTTCATCAAACTCGGCTTTATTCATAACAAGCATTACATTACAATCTTCTGTATGCTGACAATTGAATTCTTTTTCCAGAAAGCTTCCGATACTAAGCTTTGGTAATACTTCATTTTCAAAGTCGATTCTTTTTCCGTCATCAGAACTTCCAATATAAATTCCGAAAAGGACATATTTACTTAAAATGAGGAAATCAATTGTATCGTATGATAGACAGGTAAAATGATTAAACGCTTCCACAATCTTTCCTTATAAGAACTTCAAAGGCATTTGGATTTAAAACCGGAATTTCCTGACCATCAAAAGTTACTGTTCCAAGAAAAAAGCTTTCTTCTGTTGCATCCGGAATAAGCTTTAGCTCTGTATCCTCAATTTTTGTAAATAGGAGAATATCAGAAATGTGAAGGGAAAGCTGGTCATCATCTCTCTTAAAAATCATAAAGAGAGATTTGTCAGGAGGAGGAGAGTTAGGGTCATCAGCAAAAATTGAATTTGGATTTACAACGGTAAAGGGTTCTCCGCGACGGTTTAATATTCCTTCAATATATTTCGGCATAAAGGGAATATGGTATACAGAAAGGTCGCTGATAATTTCTACAACATCGCTGGACTTTACGGCATATTTTTTTCCTTGGATTAAAAATATGAGCCAGGTAGTCATTGCCTTGTCTTCAACAGTGACACTTGTTATTTCTTTTTTTGATTCAATATCTTCAATGATTTCTTCATTCATAATCAGACTCCCTTATTCTGAATCGGCTTTATCAGCAGCTGCTTGAGATTGTGTATCATCAGAATCTTCATTATCACTTTCGTCTGTATCATCTTTTGAACCGCTGAGTTCGGTCGCAACAGTTTTAAGATTTTCAGAAGCTTGAGAAATATATTCAGTTGCCATAGAGAAGTTTGAAACGCCGGCAGAAATTTGTTTAAGAGTAATAAGAATCTGTTCACCTGCAATTGTCTGCTGCTGAATGATTGTAGTAATTTTTTCTGCGCTTTCTGCAGTAATCTCAGAAGCATTTTTTATGCTTTCAAATCGTGTTTCGAGATTCTTTGCATTTTCAACGCCAGACTGAATTTTCTCAGTTCCGTTTTCGCTGGTAAGAATAAGATCATCTGACGATTCCTGAATTTCTGTAATGCGGGTTTTAATCTCTTTTGTACTTTCAATGATACCGTCTGCAAGGCGGCGGATTTCATTTGCAACAATATGGAAGTTCTTTCCACTGGAGTTTGTATTATTGGCTTCAAGCTCGGCATTAAAGGCAATGATTTTAGCCTGGTCTGCAACAGAATTAATAAGGGAAACTATAGACCAGATATTTTCAATTTTTTCACCCAAAGACTTAATGCCCTTAATTGTATTCAGATTTGTATTAGCAATTTCTTCAAGC
>JAEEGK010013932.1_pt1 | contig 18037 bp, 15 predicted proteins | sample 8958771 | NCBI WGS metagenome assembly JAEEGK01 (sample SAMN16246547, study PRJNA631951) | gut metagenome | biome: gut microbiome; feature: rumen; material: SC-attached | host: Bos | place: Iran: Karaj | collected 2018-10
GGATGTGATGAAGTCCTCAAGGAACATGGTGAGGTTATGATCGCAACGAAGGCCGTGAACAGATTCCGTAAGTAATGTTTGTTTTAACAGGCGGCCCCTTTCTGACGGGGGCCGCCTTAAATTGTTTATAGAGGAAATCGAGGTTAAGGAGGAAAAAGGATGTTTGTATGTCCCAACTGCGGGGCCAATATCAATTTTGATCCCGGCAAGCAGCTGCTCCACTGCGATTTCTGCGATACGGATCTTTCGCCCGATTCCGTTATCCAGAAAGACGATGCGGTAGAGAGCACTTACACCGAGTCCGAAGCCGATGCCAATTCCGAAACAGGTTATAAGGAGTACACGACTACGATCTTTACCTGTAAGGAGTGCGGAGGTGAGATCCTTGCTTATGACAACACGGTCGCAACCTTCTGCAGCTACTGCGGAGCATCGACCGTTCTTTCCAGCCGTGTCGGAAAGGAAAGAGCCCCCGAATACATCATTCCTTTTAAGATAACCAAAGAGCAGAGTGCCGAGCTTTACAAGAAAGCTGTCGGTAAGGCTCTTTATGCGCCTAAGTACATGAAGGAAGATACCGTCATCGAGAAGTTCCGCGGTATCTATATGCCTTACTGGATCTATGATTTCAAGGAGAACCGTCCCGCTTCACTCCGCGGTCAGGAGGATCACAGGAGCGGTGATTACATCATCCACACCCATTATGATATCAACACCAATGTGGATGCCGAGTACAACGGCCTTGCATATGATGCTTCCTCTCAGTTCAACGATAACCTGAGTGAGGCTATCGCTCCCTTCGATTTCAATACCGCCGTTCCGTTCAATACTTCATACATGAGCGGATTCTATGCGGATGCCGCAGATACCGATGCCAAGCTCTATCAGGATCAGGCGCGCATGATCGTAACCGCGGATATATACAACAATATCGCCAAGGACCCTGCGATAAAGAGGATCTCGTTAAAGAAAGAAAGCCTGAGCAACGTTGCTCCCGAAAAGACTGAGAGCAGGCTCGGCTATTTCCCCGTATGGTTCCTTTCGTGCAGGAACAAGGACCGTATCACTTACGCGGTCGTCAACGGACAGACCGGAGAGGTTGCGACAGATATCCCCGTCGATCACAAGAAGTATGTCATTTCCTCTCTGATCCTTGCGATTCCCGTGTTTGCGCTTTTATATCTTTTACCTGTTATAAGACCCGGATATCTGGTCGTATTCGCACTTATCTTCTCGATCATAAGCATGATCGTTGTATGTTCGCAGAAGAATAAGATCTATGTCAGGACATTCAATCTCGATGACAAGGGGCTTCAGTACAGACAGCAACAGGCTGCCAAGTCTGATGCTTCGGCCATGAGAGCTCCGGGTGAGAATCCCCGGCCTCAGCCTCAGGCCCAGCCCAAGGTTAAGTCGAGCTCTGTTAACGATGGATTCTTTACGGTACTTTCCATTGCCGGTTTCCTGGTAAGTATGTGCGCCGGACTCATCGGAATCATTCTTTACGCATGTGTCATCATGCCTCTCATCATCAATGCCAGGAAGAATAAGAGTAAGAAGGTGGTTATTGATGAGACCAAGGTTAAGGCGAAGGCTCCCGGCGGAGAGAAGTTACTGCTCTGCTTAAAGCCCCTCATCGGTGCCGTGCTTGCGCTCGGAGTGTTGATTGTTTCTCCTACGGCTGATGAATATTATTACATCTCTGCGCTTATATGCATGGTCGGAGTTCTTCTTTCATTCTTCGACATCATAAAGATGCACAACGAGCTTTCGACGCGAAAGCCGCCCCAGTTCGATAAGAGAGGAGGTGACGAAGCATGAGAAAGACATTAACAAAGTTTACAGTCACCATGTTCTCGTTCGTAATGCTGCTTCTTGCCGCATGCATTATCCCTTCGGGCGTTACCTGTGCATTCGATCCTCTCGATTATTACGATGAGCCCGACCTGGACAAGTATAATCCGGATACGAATTACCGCATCGTCATCATCGATGGTGCAGATCTTCTTACAGGTGATGAGATCAAACAGCTTGCAAATGATATGGCGAACATTACCAATTACGGAAATGTCGCATTCGTAACGACCGATGACAACAGCGTCGGCGATATCATGAAATATTCCGAGAAGCTCTACAGGAAGCTCTTCGACAGGGAAAGCGGTACCATGCTCATCATCGACATGGATATGAGAGAGATCTCCATTTTTTCGGACGGTGCAATTCACAGGGTCATAACCGACGGCTACGGATATGACATAACCGATAACATATACCGTTATGCAACAAACGGAGATTACTATACCGCTGCATCCAAGGCGTTCGAACAGATGAATACACTTCTCTCGGGACAGAAGATCGCCCGCCCCATGAGGGTTATATGTTCGGTATTCATGGCTCTGATCATTTCGTTCCTGGTTAACTTCTTCATAGTTAACGGAGCTTCGAAGATCCAGAATACCTCCGGTGCGGAGATGCTCGAGGGAGCAGCCAAGTCGCTCAGATACACCACACCCAATGTGATCCAGACCGGTCAGACGAGAACCTATTCACCTCAGTCATCCGGAAGCAGCGGAGGCGGTGGATCCAGAGGAGGCGGCGGTGGCGGCGGCCACTCGGGAGGCGGAGGCCACCATGGCTTCTAAATACCGGCTTGCAGTATTTGATATGGACGGCACCATACTCAATACGATAGACGACCTGACCGATGCTACGAACCATGCACTTGAGGCCTGCGGATATCCGACACATACGGTGGATGAAGTAAGGTTCTTCGTTGGAAACGGCATCGCCAAGCTCATCGAAAGGGCAACCCCGCAGGGTACATCCGAAGAGGAGCGTGCGAAGGTCAGGGCAGCGTTCATGGACTACTACAGCGTCCACAGTGCCGACAAGACAGGACCGTATGCCGGGATCACGGAGCTTCTTCAGAGGCTCAGGGCAGCAGGCGTAAGAACCGCGGTCGTATCCAACAAGCCCGATGTTGCGGTAAGGGATCTGGTCGTAAAGTATTTCGACGGTCTCTTTGATGCGGCGGTGGGCGATATGGAAGGACAGAGGACAAAGCCCGCACCCGATATGTGCATGAAGGTTTTCGGCAAACTGGGCATGGGACCCGAAGGTGCGGTCTACATCGGAGATTCCGATACCGATATTCAGACCGCGAGAAATGCGGGCACTGACGAGATACTCGTTTCCTGGGGATTCAGGGGAAGGGATTTTCTCGAAGAGCACGGTGCGAAATGCATCTGCGATACGACGGATGAGGTTTATGACATCATTGTCGGAAATAAGTAACAGACTCCCGAGCGGAGATGAAAATATTTAAGAGGTAAGTAAAATGGCAGACAAGAAACTGGTTGAAGAGATCACATCAATGGACGAGGATTTCGCCCAGTGGTATACGGATATCGTCCGTAAGGCTGAGCTGATCGAGTACACATCCGTTAAGGGATGCATGGCAATCAAGCCCGACGGCTACGCTATCTGGGAAAACATTCAGGCTGAGCTGGACAAGAGGTTCAAGGCTACCGGCGTCCGCAATGTATATATGCCCATGTTCATCCCCGAGTCTCTTCTTGAAAAGGAGAAGGATCACGTTGAAGGCTTTGCTCCCGAGGTTGCATGGGTAACCCACGGAGGACTCGAACCCCTTCAGGAGAGAATGTGCGTACGTCCCACATCCGAGACCCTTTTCTGTGATTTCTACAAGAATGACGTTCATTCCTACAGGGATCTTCCCAAGGTTTATAACCAGTGGTGCTCTGTCGTCAGATGGGAAAAGGAGACCAGGCCCTTCCTTCGTTCAAGGGAATTCCTTTGGCAGGAAGGCCACACCGCACATGCATCGGCTGAGGAGGCTGAGGCGCGTACAGTACAGATGCTCAACGTCTATGCAGATTTCCTCGAGGAGTTCCTTGCGATCCCCGTGATCAAGGGACAGAAGACCGAGAAGGAGAAGTTTGCGGGAGCTGAGGCTACATACACCGTTGAGGCTCTTATGCACGACGGAAAGGCTCTCCAGTCCGGAACCAGCCACAACTTCGGAAACGGATTTGCGAAGGCATTCGATATCCAGTTTGCCGACAAGGACAACACCTTAAAGTATGTTTACCAGACCTCATGGGGCGTAACCACCAGACTTATCGGTGCACTCATCATGGTACACGGAGACAACGAGGGACTTGTACTTCCTCCCAGGGTTGCTCCCGTTCAGCTCTGCATCATCCCCATCCAGCAGAAGAAGGAAGGCGTTCTCGACAAGGCTTACGAACTCAGGGACAAACTGTCAGGCGTTGCAAGAGTAAAGGTTGACGATACCGACAAGACTCCCGGATGGAAGTTCTCCGAGGCAGAGATGAGAGGATATCCCCTCCGTCTCGAGATCGGTCCCAAGGATATCGAGGCAGGCAAGTGCGTTCTTGTCCGCAGGGATACAAGGGAGAAGATCGAGATCTTGCTTGATGAAGTTGAAAGCAAGGTAAGCGAACTCCTTGAGACAATGCAGAAGGAGATGCTCGAAAGAGCAAGAGCTCATCGTGAAGCACATACCTACAGTGCGGTTACCTATGATGAGTTCAAGAAGATCTTCAATGAGAAGTCCGGCTTCGTAAAGGCTATGTGGTGCGGCTGCAGGGAGTGCGAGGATCAGATCAAGGCCGATCTTTCCGTTACCAGCAGATGCATGCCTTTCGAGCAGGAGAAGCTTTCCGACACATGCGTATGCTGCGGAAAGCCTGCAACCAAGATGGTCTATTGGGGAAGAGCATATTAATACCCACAAAAATACTGCATGAATATGATCGTCATTGACCTTGAGTGGAACCAGTCCTCCACCGGGACCGAAGATACCGTAGCGGAGCTTCCCTTCGAGATAATCGAGATCGGAGCGGTCAAGTACGGTGAGGGCGGCAAGCTCGTCTCGGAATTCAGCGAACTCATCAGACCCAGGGTCTACAAGAAAATGCATAACTACACCAGCAAGCTCGTTCATCTTCAGATGGAGGAGCTTGAAAAGGGTGATTACTTCGAAAAGGTTGCGGAGAGATTCTTTGAATGGTGCGGTTCCGATCCCATGTTCGTAACCTGGGGACCCGGCGACGTATGCGTTCTCCAGCAGAATCTTCGCTACTTCGAAGTTCCTCTTTTGAACGACGGTCCCGTTGCTTACGTCGATGCACAGAAGCTCTTCAATCTTGCCATCGAAAAGGAGACCAAGAACAGAAGAGGCCTGGAGTATGCGGTCGATCATTTCGGCATCACGAAGGACATTCCCTTCCACAGGGCATTCAGTGATGCATATTATACGGCTCAGGTTCTTAAAAGGCTTCTTGATAAGGATCCGGAGCTAATAAAGTTCACATCGTACGACACGACATTCCCGCCTCTTGATAAAGAGCACGAAGTCAGGATCGTATTTCCGACATACGAAAAATTCATCTCCAGAGTCTATGAAAACCGTGACAAGGCATTCAAGGACAGGGAGATACTTGCCACAAGATGCTATGTCTGCGGCAAGAGGGCAAAACGCAAGATCAGATGGTTCTCGATGGGAGACAGGAGATACTACTGCCTCTGCGAATGCGAAGAGCACGGACTGATCAAGGGCAAGATCGTAATGCATCCTTCGACGGATCCCGAGGGCGTATACCTTATCAAGATACTGCGCCTGGTTAACGAGAAGGAAGCAGCGGTTGTTGAGAAGAGATTCAACAAGGTCCGCGAGTTCAGAAAGAACAACACAAACGGACGAAAGCCCAGGAAGCCCGGCAAGAACACTTCGGGACTGATACCCGAGGATACCGGAGAAGACTGATATCAAAGATTTTTCCGAGGAATTGAAGAAGCTGCCGGATAAACCCGGTGTCTACATCATGCGTGATGCGGATGATGTTATTCTGTACGTCGGAAAAGCCATAAACCTCCGGAACCGTGTAAGGAGTTATTTCAGGAAGAACATCGGACGCGGCCCCGCCATCGACAACATGGTGGAGAAGATAGACCGCTTCGAGTTTATCGTCACGGGTTCCGAGCTTGAGGCACTGGTTCTTGAGAACAACCTGATCAAGGAGCATTCGCCCAAGTACAACACCCTGCTGAAGGATGACAAGACATATCCTTACATCAAGGTGACCGTGGGTGAGAAATACCCGAGGATCCTTTTTTCGAGGATCATGAAGAGGGATAAGTCCAGATACTTCGGCCCCTACAGTTCGGCGGGTGCGGTAAAGGACACCATAGAGCTTTTGAACAGGCTCTTTAAGCTGCGCACATGCAACAGGCGTCTTCCCGAGGACATCGGACTCGAAAGGCCGTGCCTCAACTATCACATAAACCAGTGCACGGGTCCCTGCCAGGGATATGTGTCGGAGGAAGAGTATGCCGCACAGGTTGCGGGTGCACTGGAATTTTTGAACGGCAACTACGGTCCGATAATAAAGGACCTTGAAAATAAAATGAGAGCGGCTTCCGAGGATATGAAGTTCGAGGAGGCGGCATCGTACAGGGATCTTGCGGAGTCGGTAAGGAGCGTTGCCCAGAAGCAGAAGATAACGGGTAATGTCGGAACCGACAGGGATGTCATAGGCATGAGCCGCGAAGGCGAAGACATCGTAATGCAGATCTTCTTCGTAAGGGACGGCAAGCTCATCGGACGAGAGCACTATCATATGATCGATTCCCTGATGGAATCCGATGCGGAGGTCACGGGCGAATTCCTGAAGCAGTTCTATTCCGGAACAAGCTTTATCCCGAGGGAGATAATGATAAGGAATGCTCCCGAGGATGCGGAACTTATCGAAGGCTGGCTGTCGGAAAAGAGTTCGCACAAGGTCGTTCTTTTTACTCCGAAGATAGGCACCAAGGAAAAACTCCTTGAGATGAGTGAGGAAAATGCACGTATCATCCTCCACAATGATGCCGAAAAGCTGAAGGCAGAAGAAGCACGCACATCCGGTGCTGTGCGCGAGATAGAAGACATACTGGGGATGGAAGGCCTTGACAGGATGGAGGCTTTCGATATCTCCAATACGAACGGTTTCGAAAATGTCGCTTCGATGGTCGTCTACGAGAACGGAAGTCCCAAGAGGAGCGATTACAGGAAGTTCAGGATAAAGTCCGTTGACGGTCCCGATGATTACGCCTGCATGAGGGAGGCGCTGACCAGACGCTTCACTCACGGTATGGAGGAAGCGGAAAGGCTTAAGGAGATGGAAGAGGGAGCAAGTGTTTCCTTTTCGCATATGCCCGATCTCCTTTTGATGGACGGCGGAAGAGGACAGGTCAACATTGCACTTGAGGTACTCGGCGAACTCGGACTTGAGATTCCCGTATGCGGAATGGTCAAGGATGACAGACATAGAACGAGAGGACTTTACTTTAACAATGTCGAGCTTCCGATAGATACGCATTCGGAGGGCTTCAAGCTGATCACGAGGATACAGGACGAGGCCCACAGATTTGCGATTGAATACCACAGGTCGCTCAGGTCCAAGACCCAGACAAAATCGCTTCTGGATGATATTCCGGGAGTAGGTCCTTCCAGAAAGAAAGCTCTTATGAAGAAGTTCAGGAGTATTTCGGAGATCGCGGATGCGACGGCAGAGGAGCTTTCCGCAATGCCCGAAATACCTGCGGACGTCGCTGAGCAGATAGTTTCTTTCTTTGAGGATTTCAGAGAAAAAAATTAAGATATATATCTTTCATATATGGAGGCAACATGCAAAAGATTGGTTTTGATTCCGCTAAATATTTGGAGCTTCAGTCGGCTCACATAAGGGAAAGGATCTCCAGATTCGGAAAGCTTTATCTCGAATTCGGCGGAAAGCTCTATGACGATTACCACGCATCCAGGGTTCTTCCCGGATTTGCGCCCAATAATAAGCTCCTCATGCTCGAGCAGCTCAAGGACCAGGCAGAGATCGTCATCGTCATCAGTGCGGATGCGATCGAGCAGAACAAGGTAAGAGGCGATCTCGGTATTACCTATGACCAGGACGTGCTCCGTCTCGTTAAGGTATTCAGGGAGCTCGGATTCCTTGTTTCCAGCATCGTCATAACCAAGTATTCGGGTCAGCCCGCAGCGGACAGATTCAGACAGCTTCTTGATTCACACGAACTCAAGAGCTATCTCCACTATCCCATCGACGGATATCCTTCGAACATTCCCCTTATCGTATCCGATGAGGGCTACGGCAAGAATGAATTTGTAGAGACCACAAGACCCCTCGTTGTCGTCACCGCACCCGGACCCGGAAGCGGCAAGATGGCTACTTGTCTTTCACAGCTCTACCATGAGCACAAGAGAGGCGTCAATGCGGGTTATGCGAAGTTCGAGACCTTCCCCATCTGGAACCTTCCGCTTCGCCACCCCGTAAACATCGCATACGAAGCTGCAACCGCGGACCTCGACGATGTCAACATGATCGATCCCTTCCATCTCGAAGCTTACGGTGAGACAACCGTTAACTATAACCGTGATGTTGAGATCTTCCCCGTTCTTACCGCTCTTTTCGACGCGATATTCGGTGAGTGCCCTTACAAGAGCCCCACTGACATGGGTGTCAACATGGCGGGTAATGCGATCACCGACGATGAAGCATGCCGTGAGGCTTCATGCCAGGAGATCCTGAGAAGATATTATGCATCCGCAGTTGCCGTAAAGAAGGGCGATGCTCCCAAGGCCGAGCTCTTCAAGCAGGAACTCCTTTTAAAGCAGGCAGGTATCACTCCCGAGGACAGAAAGGTTGTCGGCGCCGCACTCGAAAGAGCTGCGGAGAGCGGAACGCCCGCCGCTGCGATCGAGCTTCCGAGTGGAGAGATCGTTACCGGACGTACCAATCCCCTTCTCGGAGCTGCTGCATCCGCACTCCTCAATACCATCAAGGTACTTGCGGGTATCCCTCATGAAGTAAAGGTCATGAGTGAGGAGACCCTTATTCCCATTACCACTCTGAAGACGAGTTATATGGGAGCACATAACCCCAGACTTCATACCGATGAGATGCTCATTGCACTTTCGAGCTCGGCATCGACCAATCCCCTTGCGAAGGCGGCACTTGAGAGCCTTCCCGGACTTAAGGGCGCAGAGGCACATTCCTCGGTTATCCTTTCGAGGGTCGATGAGAACGTATACCGCAAACTCGGCATCAGGCTTACCTGCACGCCCGAGTATGAGAGGGGCAAGGATTTCGTATAAGGTTATTATTCCTTAAGCCTTTCTTTAGCATATTTACGGTATTTTTACTTGTGAAGTACGGTATGTTATAGTAAAAGATAGTGTAAATACAGTGTTTATAGGCTGTCGCGGGCATGCGGCACGGAGATTTTTACTTTGGAAAACAATCAGCAGAACCAGAATAACAAGAGACCTACGGGTGGCAGGAACAACTCCTGGATGATGATCCTCGCCGCACTGTGCACCGTCGTTGTGATCTTTCTTTTCTACAACATGGTGTTCGGCGGAAACGGATCCACCCAGACCAAGGAATATACCGAGTTCCTCGAAGATCTCGAGCAGGACCGGGTAGAGGCGGTAGAGCTTGATGCGGAGAACGCCGAACTGACCGTAACACTCAAGATGGATGCAATCTTACAGGATCCCGAGACCGAAAGTCCCGGAGCCGACACCTCCAAGCTTGAGCAGTACGCATACCTGATCCAGATACAGAACGAGAGAGTCTACACCACAAGGCTCATGGAATCCATGGATAACCTCATGGAAAGACTCGAGGCACACGGAGTATCCGGTCAGAGAGTCGTAAGCTCCTCATCGGGACTTCTCACCGAGATCTTCATCGGTGTCGTTCTTCCCGTGCTTCTCCTCTGGCTCCTCGCTTCGTTCCTCATGAGAAGAATGGGCGGAAGCGGCGGACCCATGGGCGTCGGAAAGAGCAACGCCAAAGTTTACGTACAGAAAGAGACCGGAGTCACATTCAAGGATGTAGCGGGTGAGGATGAAGCAAAGGAATCCCTCGTCGAGGTCGTAGACTTCCTCCACAATCCCGGAAAATATTCGGGCATCGGTGCAAGACTTCCCAAGGGCGCACTCCTTGTAGGCCCTCCCGGAACAGGTAAGACCCTTCTTGCCAAGGCAGTTGCGGGCGAAGCACATGTTCCTTTCTTTTCACTGACAGGCTCCGATTTCATCGAGCTCTATGTCGGTGTCGGTGCATCGAGAGTAAGGGACCTTTTCAAGGAAGCAACCAAGAATGCACCCTGCATCATCTTCATCGATGAGATCGATGCGATAGGAAGAAGCCGTGATTCCAAGTACGGCGGCGGAAACGAAGAAAGAGAACAGACCCTGAACCAGCTTCTGTCCGAGATGGACGGATTTGATTCATCAAAGGGTATCCTGATACTCGGTGCGACAAACCGTCCCGAGATACTCGATAAGGCACTCCTCAGACCCGGACGTTTTGACAGACGTATCATCGTGGACAAGCCCGATCTTAAGGGAAGAGTCGAGATCCTCAAGGTTCATGCAAAGGACGTCAAGATGGATGAGAGCGTCGATCTCGATGCCATCGCACTTGCAACCAGCGGTGCCGTGGGTTCGGACCTTGCGAACATGATCAACGAAGCTGCGATCAATGCGGTCAAGGAAGGCAGGGAATATGTCTGCCAGAAGGACCTCTTCAATGCGGTTGAGCAGGTTCTCGTAGGTAAGGAAAAGAAGGACCGTATCATGAGCGCCGAGGAAAGGAAGATCGTTTCCTATCACGAGGTCGGACATGCGCTCATCACCGCGCTCCAGAAGAATTCCGAGCCTGTTCAGAAGATCACCATCGTACCCAGGACCATGGGTGCTCTCGGATATGTAATGCAGGTTCCCGAGGAAGAGAAGTACTTAAATTCCAAGGAAGAGCTTGAGAATATGATCGTATCCGCACTCGGCGGACGTGCGGCGGAGGAGATCGTATTCGGTAATGTTACGACCGGTGCCGCCAACGATATCGAGAAGGCAACATCGATCGCCAAGAACATGATCACCCGTTTCGGTATGAGCGAAAGATTCGGACTTGCCGGATTTGCTACCGTAGAGAGCCAGTATCTCGAGGGACGCACATCGCTCAACTGCTCCGACCGGACCGCAGCCGCGATCGACGAGGAAGTCGTCAAGATGCTCAAGAAGGCTTATGACAAGGCCAAGGAGATGCTTCAGGGTGACCGTGAGCTGATGGACAAGCTCGCAGATTACCTCATCGAAAAAGAGACCATCACCGGTAAGGAGTTTATGCAGATCTTCCGCAAGGAGAAAGGAATTCCCGAGCCCGTTGAGGAAGAGAAGAAGCCTGTAAGCGAAGACGGTTCGGATAAGAAGGACGAGACTTCGGAGAATGCCGGCGATGCTGCAGAGAAGTCCGACGCGAAAGCCGAAGATGCCGGCGAAGAGGCTACTGAGGACGGTGACGTTACCGCAGAGGATGCCGCAAGGGGAATCGATGAGCTTCCCCCTGACGGCGGTCCCGACATAGGAATCTTTTCAAATCATTCACTTTGATAAATGCAGAGGAAGAACAGTTTCTACAGTAAAATAAGAAAAATAGGGGGCGGGGTATTTACTCTGCCTCTTGTTATTATCCTGCTGCTTTCTTTTCCAATGCAGGTAATGGCGACAGAAACCGTTCCGTCCGAAGCGATAGCAAACTGGCCCAAGGCTCCCGAGACAAGCGGAAGATGCGTGATTCTCATGGAAGAGTCGACGGGCGTTGTCCTTTATGCGAAGAACATCCATGAAAGATGCTATCCCGCCGCGCTGACCGCTGTTATGACGAGCATGCTGGCTGCGGAAAGCTGTGACCTGGATGAACGCGTTGAATTTTCCACCGCGGCCGTAAGGGATGTTCCTTCGGGTGTCGTAAATATCGCGATAGATCCCGGTGAGTCGCTCACGGTGAGTGAATGCCTTCAGGCGATACTTATAAGAGGTGCGGCGGAGTGCGGATTTGCGCTTGCCGAGCACGTGGGCGGAGGATCCAGGGATTCTTTCGTTGCGATGATGAATTCGAGGGCTGCGGCACTCGGATGTAAGGAGACTTCCTTTGCCAATCCCGTCGGACTTCATTCGGAAGACCACTACACCACCGCATATGACATGGCTCTGATCGGAAGGGACTTTTTCGACAACGAGCTTTTGTGCAAATATTCGCTCCAGAAAAACCTCCACCTCTTCCCTTCGGAATACCAGAAGGACGAGATCATCGAGCACAACGGAAACCGTATGGCAAACGGCGGAGCCTATGAATATCCGTATCTGATCGGTGCGAGGACGGGCTATACCGAGGAAGCGGGATACTGCCTTATCGCCGGTGCCGAAAAGGACGGAATGAAGCTGATCGTCGTCATACTCGATGACGGAAGCGATGAGAGATATGAGGATGCGATCAATCTTTTCAATTACGGATTTTCCGATTTCGCACTTGTAAACGCATCCGAAAACGAGAAGTCATACACCGTCGGCTCCGGAGTCGGATCCTACGGAACCACTGATATAATGGGCGATTCGAGGCCTATGCTCTCCCTTGACAAGAGGGATTACGTGGTTCTTCCACTCACCGTGGAATTCACCGATCTTCAGAGCAGGATAACCTACGAGAACGTTCCCGAGAGCGAAGCCGCAAGGATAATCTATTCATACGAGGGAGTGTATCTTGGGAAGTGCTCGATACTTTTCGGCGAGCCTTCGGATGCATATGATTTCGGAACGGCCGCGGCCGAGGAGGCTCCCGCAGAGGAGAAACCGACCAAGACCTTCGTATTCATCAACATAGCCAAGGTAGCGAAGATCAGTGCGTGCATCGCGGCGGGTCTCGGACTTTTATATCTGATCGTAAAGCAGTACAAAAAATACAGAAAGGTACACCCCAACTGGAGAAGACAGTACAGGAAAGAACGTAAAAAGAGTTTCTTCGCCGGAAGGAGTTTCAGAAAACCGAAATGAGACTTAAGAATGTTCCCGGATGCAGGGAAAGGATAGCAGACAGCGAATATGTCATCCCCGAGGATGAGCTGGTTCAGACCGCGGGAAAATGGAACGAGAGGTTCGAAAAGCCCGCGCCCATCCGTATCGAGATAGGAATGGGAAAGGGCCGTTTCCTTCACGAACTGGCACTTCTGAATCCCGACATCAACTACATAGGAATAGAAAAATACTCCGCCGTTCTGCTCCGTGCGGTGCAGAAGATGGAGGAAGATCCCAAGCCGAACCTCCGCTTTGTGAGGATGGATGCCGAGACGATCGCGGATGTTTTCGCACCCGGAGAGGTCGACAGGATATATCTTAATTTTTCGGATCCCTGGCCCAAGGACAGACATGCAAAAAGACGTCTTCCTTCTCGCGAATTCCTGGCAAGATATGATAAGATATTGGTTGACGGCGGAAGGATAGAATTTAAGACCGACAACCGTGTTCTTTTTGACTGGGCAGTCGAACAGCTCGAGGATACGAAGTGGAAAGCGGATCTTATCACATACGATCTCCACGCCGATCCCGCCCTTCTCGAGGGCAATGTGATGACCGAATATGAAGAGAGATTTTCTTCGATGGGTAATCCGATATGTAAATATATTATCAGCAGGAAATGAAAGGAGAGACTATGGCACTCGAAGTAACCACAGAGAATTTCGAACAGGAAGTACTTGAATCATCCCTCCCCGTGCTCGTTGACTTTTTCGCAGACTGGTGCGGACCCTGCAAGATGATGTCGCCCGTTGTGGATAAGATCGGTGAGGAGATGGCTTCGCAGATCAAGGTCTGCAAGTGCAACATCGATGACAACGATGCCGTTGCCGAAAAGTATGAGATCATGAGCATTCCGAACTTCATTATCTTCAAGGACGGAAAGCCTGCTGCAAACCAGGTCGGAGCAGTCAGCCCCGAGCAGTTTAAAAATTGGATCGAGGAGAATATCTGATGGCAAGCGTCAAACTGACAAAAGTTATCGAAAGGATGAACCTTACGAATCTCACTCCCGAAGTGGACGTAACGCGAATCCGCATAACCCAGCCCGATATCAACAGACCCGCACTGCAGATCGCAGGATACTTCGAGTATTTCGATCCCGCGCGTATCCAGATCATCGGATACGTTGAGTATTCCTACATGGAAAGTGCGCTCGACGATGCACAGAAGTACGAGGCATACGATAAGTTCCTTGAGCATCCGATGCCTGCGATAATCTTCTGCAGAGGTCTTAAGCCCAATGACATCTTTATGGATGTTGCGAGAAAATACGGCATTCCCGTTCTGCTTACCAATGAAGCAACTTCGGGATTCACCGCGGATCTTATCAGATGGCTGAACGAGCAGCTGGCTCCCATGATCAGCGTTCACGGCGTTCTGGTCGACTGTTACGGTGAAGGCGTACTTATAACCGGTGAGAGCGGTATCGGTAAATCCGAGGCGGCGCTCGAGCTGATCAAGAGAGGACACCGTCTTGTAACGGACGATGCTGTAGAGCTCAGGAAGCTTTCCGATACACTCCTTGTGGGAAGCGCTCCCGACATCACAAAGCATTTCATCGAGCTCAGGGGTATCGGAATCGTTGATGTAAAGGCACTGTTCGGTGCATCGAGCGTCAAGGACCAGCAGCAGGTAGACCTGGTCATCAGGCTCGAGGATTGGAACAAGGACAAGGATTATGACAGACTCGGACTTGAAGAGAACTTCACCGAGTATCTCGGAGTAAGGGTGGTATGCCACAACATTCCCGTAAGACCCGGCCGTAACCTTGCCGTAATATGCGAGACCGCAGCGGTCAACTACCGTCAGAAGCAGATGGGTTATAATGCCGCTCAGGAACTTTATAAGAGAGTCCAGGCTTCCCTTGCCAAGAAGAGAGCAGAGGAAGAGGAGGGAGAAGAAGAGACAAAATGAAATACGTATTTGGAGCAGACATAGGCGGAACCACCGTTAAACTCGGACTTTTTGACGATCAGATAAATCTGATCGATAAGTGGGAGATCCCTACCGATAAGACCGACAAGGGTAAGAACATTGTCGGAGATGTATGTGACAGCATCCTTGCCAAGATGCAGGAAAAGGGCATCGACAAGGCGGGTTGCATCGGTGTCGGAGTCGGCGCTCCCGGAGCGGTTGACGAAGACGGAGTTATGACCGGCGGTGCGGTAAATCTTGGATGGGACGTATTCAATCTCAGGACCGCAATGGAAGAAAAGCTCGGCGGGATCAAGGTCATCGCAGGAAATGACGCGAATGTCGCTGCATACGGCGAGATGATGAAGGGCGGCGGACAGGGACATAAGAATGTCGTAGCCGTAACTCTCGGAACAGGCGTAGGCGGCGGTGTAATAATCGGCGGAAAGCTCATCACCGGATCTACCGGAGCAGCCGGAGAGATAGGTCACATCAGGGTTGCCGACGGCGAGGAAGAAAAGTGTAACTGCGGTCACACCGGATGCCTCGAGCAGTATGCATCCGCTACCGGAATCGCAAGACTTGCAAGAAGAAGACTTGCCAAGGACGACAAGGCCACCTCACTCAGAACCGTAGAAAACCTCGATGCAAAGGCAGTGTTCGATGCGGTCAAGGCAGGTGACGAAGTTGCGATCGAGATCGCAAAAGAGTTCGGAAGCTATCTCGGAAAGGGACTTGCATCCGTTGCGGATGTCGTAAATCCCGAGATCTTCGTTATCGGCGGCGGTGTATCCAAGGCGGGAGAGATCCTTCTTTCCTTTGTCGCACCGGAATTCGTAAATTATGTATTCCCTCCCTGCAAGGGCGCACAGTTTGCGCTCGCAACCCTCGGAAATGATGCGGGCATCTACGGATGTGCGGGAATGTTATTATCCGATATTTAAGAAATACTCCGTTTATAGTATAGTAATAGGGAGAAAAACCTGTTGCACCCGAAGGGGTGCGGAGAGGAGATTTTATGACCGGAAAGGAAATAGCGGCAATATTAGCCGAGCATCTCGATGAAAGATATATCCATCCGGATTCTCCGATGTCTGATTGCTGTTCATTCAGGACCGGAGGAAATGCACTCTGTATCGTGGAAGTCCACAATGTTGAGGAGCTCAGAAAGGTTCTCACTTGTGTCAGGAAGAAGTTTCTTCCCTATTCAATACTCGGAAACGGAACCAATATCCTCGTGGAAGACGAGGGTTATTCGGGAGTTTGTATAATGCTCCAGGGTGAGTTCACCAAGGTGGATGTCACCGGATACGAAGTAACCGCAGGCGGCGGTGCATCACTTGCTGCGGCAGGACGTATGGCAGCCGATATGTGGCTCACCGGAATGGAATGGGCATGCGGAATACCCGGAACCATCGGCGGCGCGATCAAGATGAATGCAGGTGCTTTCGGAAGCGAGATGAGCACCATCGTAAAGAGGGTAAAGGCACTTACCACCGCGGGTGAGGAAGTTTTCCTCCGCCCTTACGAGTGCCATTTCGGATACAGGACATCACTTTTCTGTGAAAAGAAATACATCGTTCTTGAGGCTGTTTTCGAGCTCAGGAAGGGTGACAAGAACGAGATCAACGCAACCATCGAAAAGTACGCCAAGGAGCGCAGGGACAAGCAGCCCCTCGATCTTCCCAGCGCAGGCTGCATCTTCAAGAATCCCAAGGATAATTTCGCAGCCAAGCTCATCGAGGAAGCGGGACTCGGCGGAGCACACGAAGGCGGTGCAATGGTATCCAAGAAGCACCACGGATTTATCGTTAATACCGGTACTGCCACTGCGGCAGATATCGTTAACCTTATGAACAGGGTCAGAAACGAGGTATATAAGAACAGCGGGGTACGTCTTGAGCCCGAACTTATAGTACTCGGAAGGCCCGGAAGGTATTGATCCCAAATGCGTATCGTAATAATAACCGGAATGAGCGGAAGCGGAAAGAGGACCGGCATGAAAATGCTGGAGGATATAGGTTTCTACTGTATCGACAATCTTCCCGCTTCACTTGTTGATAAGTTCGTTGAACTTCTCGCCCAGCCCGGAAATGAATATGACAAGGTTGCTCTCGGTATCGATATCCGTACCGCAGGCTCCATGAAGAACCTTGCCCAGGTAATAAAGAGCCTTAAATCCTCGGGACATGAGACGGAAGTTCTTTTCCTCGAAGCCTCCGACAAGACCCTCATCCGCAGGTACAAGGAGACCAGAAGACTCCATCCCCTTGCGGGCGAAGGCACGATCGAAGACGGAATAAAGAAGGAACGCGAAGAGCTTAAGCCCATCAGGAAGCAGGCCACTTATATCATCGACACCTCGAACCTCCTCGTTAGGGATTTCAAGGCCGAGGTCGATTCTATTTTCCGTAAGAACGAAAAATACAGCAATCTCAACATCAATATAGTTTCATTCGGATTTAAGTACGGTATCCCTGCGGATGCCGATCTTGTGCTGGATGTAAGATTCCTTCCCAATCCTTTCTACATCGATGAGCTGAAGAATAAGACCGGCCTCGACAAGGAGGTCAGGGACTATGTGTGCCAGTTCGAAGAGACGGGCAAGTTCCTCGATAAGCTTGAGGATATGCTGGAATTCCTTATCCCCAACTACGTAAAGGAAGGAAAATCCAACCTTGTCGTTGCGATAGGCTGTACGGGCGGAAAGCACAGATCCGTCACACTGGCCTCGGCTCTTTACGAGAGGATGAAGGTAAGGACGGATATAGGCTTTAAACTGACCCACAGGGATGTAACTGCAGGCTGACGGACAAAAAGGAGAGGCGGTATGTCTTTTTCCTCGGATGTTAAAGAAGAACTGGCGGAAGTCATCCCGCAGGCCAGGCACTGCAGGATAGCGGAGATCTCGGCAATAATGCATTTTGCCGGCCAGATCGGAGTGGATCACAGCGGTGAGATTACCGTCGGATTTAACACTTCGGGCTCTTCACTTATAAAAAAAGGCTTTACTTTACTTGAAATAACATTTAAGATAGGGAAGTCGCTGAAAAGTACCGATCCGGAGTTCGAGTCTCTTCTCGACCTGGTAGGTGACGGTAGCGACGCGGTTTCCGGACTTATCCTCAAAAATGCGTGCTGCAAGAGGGCCTTCCTAAGAGG
>JAEEGK010013935.1_pt1 | contig 18034 bp, 13 predicted proteins | sample 8958771 | NCBI WGS metagenome assembly JAEEGK01 (sample SAMN16246547, study PRJNA631951) | gut metagenome | biome: gut microbiome; feature: rumen; material: SC-attached | host: Bos | place: Iran: Karaj | collected 2018-10
CTTCATTCAGCTTCCCCTCTGCACTGTATGTGTATTACGGTTATGGGGAAAGCGAACGGTTACAGGTGAAGTGGTGCGAGGTGAAGGAGGCAAGGCCGGATGAGCCGAGACTGAAGTTGGACTCTATGGAGGTCAAGACAGACAAGGCCACGGCTGTGATGTTTTCCGATCTGATAGAACATGCCGTCGCCACATGTATGTTCAACGATGAACGAATGGGCTTCGACGGAACCACATACTTCTTTGGGAACAGTATTCGTGTTGCCACGATATGGTCGCCCGATAGCGGAAGCAACTGCAAGAGGCTGACTGATGTGCTGGAAAAAGCCATGACGGCAGTCAAGCACCAAAACGAAGACGAACTGAAGGCATTGCTGCCCGAGGTGGAGTCCCTGACAGAGGTCTTCAAGAAGCTTTACCCTAAAGACTGAGGCCTCAGCCTTTCCCGACTCGTTAAAAATCGTTAACTTAGCCATTTTCTTTGTTACAAAAGCCGCTCCTCGGCGTTATATATATGAACGTCCTATTCAACAAACAGGATCGTTTAGATTTAGTGTTAATAACACCAGGGCCCACGCTGCTCCTTCGTTGTGAAACGTGGGAGCAGACTTTTTGTCAAACCTGTAATTCCAGCGGCTTTTCGACCACGAATTTCGAGCCAAGAGTAACGCTCTTATTATGAGGTATTTACAAACTCGGCACACGGCGCTCAAAACGCCGCCTGCGGCGATGGCAATCCCCGCGTGCGGCGTTGGGCATTTCCGCGTGCGGCGATGGCAATCCCCGCACGCAGCGTTTTCAACCCCCTCTTGCGGCTTTGAATCCGACCTATTTTCAAGAGAAAAAAGCCCGTTTTCTTGGAAAATATTGCAAAACTCCATATCTTTGCAGCAAGAAAATATTTATCAACCAAAACAAGGAACATTATGAAAAAGATTGCGTTTATCCTCATGGCCTTTGTGATGGCAATGTGCCTTCCCGCTCAGGCCGACAACGACCGCGTGATTACCTACGACCAGCTGCCTGCTCAGGCTCAGACTTTGCTGAAGGAACATTTTGCAAACAAGGTGCCCCTCATCATCACCATGGACTTCGACGACTACAAGGTCATGTATCAGAGTGGCGAGAAGGTGGAGTTCGACAAGAAAGGCAACTGGAAGGACATCGAATGCAAGGCGTCTGCCGTTCCCACAGCCATCATTCCCGAGCAGATTAAGGCCAGTGTGAAGAAGACCTTCCCTGCTGCCACAATCATTAAGATCGACCGCGACCGCCGCGGCTACGACGTGAAGCTGAACAACGGAATGGAGATAGAATTCGACAAGAAGTTCAACGTTGTAGGTATCGACGACTAAAGAGCATTAAGAAATTGAAAATTGAAAATTGAAAATTAGAGAAGGCCGATGTCTCGCTCATCCGAGGCACCGGCCTTTCCTTTGTCTATAGGCTATCAGCAGGGCTTGCCTTCTATGTCGCGGCCCTTCACCTCCTCGAGGAAGTCCTCGCGCATCAGCATGAGCAAGTCGCGCGTATATTCCATCAGCAGGCCTTTGTAGTAAGTCACATCCTTGTAGTTCGAGCGTGTGATACGCTCCCATAGTGTGCGGCGCGAGCCATCGGCTTGAAGTGGAAGGGATTGCGCTGCCAGTCGCGGAAACGAGCAAAGAGTTGCTTGAGTTTCATTCTCTTATAGTTTTATTGCCGACCTTCATCAGTGCGATGCCGATGATAATCCAGATGATTTCGCGGACACGGCAGATGATGCTGACGAAGAAGCCTTGCTCGACGGTCAGGCCCATTGCGGCTGTGGAGATGGCAAAGCCGCCTTCCTGCACGCCGAGCTGCATCGGCAGGAAGCCTATCAAGTTCGAAAGCAGCGTGGTAAGCGAGACGATGAGGATGCTGTGCAAGAAGGTGAGCGTAATGCCCTCGAACCCTCCACCGCCATCTATGCCGAAGAGGAGGAGCATGAAGAGCACTTCGGCACTCTGCACGATACGCGAGAGGTACTCGAGACCCAGGGCTGCATAGAAGTTCTTGCGGCTCTGCTGATGCAGGGCTGCTATTTGCGAATCGACATTATGCAGGGCTTCTGCGTGCGCTTCGAGAAACCTGTCGCTCCATCCTTTGAGCCCCGGCAGATGACCCAGCCAGCGAATCAGCCTCACGACGAGTCCGTACTTGTATCCCCGATAGAAGAGATAGAAGGCAATCAGGCAGAAGACCACGATGATGCCTAAGACGATGCCGACCGTCGTATCGAAGGGCAGGTCGCCAGCCAACGCGAGGGCAAGGTAGAGGAAGACTGACGTGAACCAGAACCAGAAGTGGGCGAAGACATGGAACATCGCATAAAGGATGACGCTGGAGGTGGCGTGCTGCTTCGAGATGTCCTTGCTCAGCTCCATGATTCGGTAAGGTTCTCCGCCCAAGCCGCCAACAGGAGTGGCATAGTTGAGCGCATAGCCCGTGATGGTCAGCTTGTAGATTCGCCAAAAGCCCACTTTCTCATCGGGATCTGTGTTGCCCTTGATGACCGACATCCACGCGAGTGCATTAATGCCATAGACAACAATCCAGATGCCTACGATGGGGATGAGCCACAGACCTGCGCGGCAGATGTGGCCCCAAAGCTCAACGAAACTGACGTCGAACGTGAAGAGCATCACCACGACACACACGATGCCGAGGACAAAGAAGAAGTTATTCCAGCTCCACTTCATGCTTCGAGTTTTACTTTTTCTGCAACCCTGCGGCAGAACGCTTCGTGGCGGCGGTTAATATAATATGTAAGGAGCCCCATGCAGACTATCTCGAAGAGGAAGTTGCAGACGGGCAGGTCGATGAGGCAGAACAGGAAGAACATGCCGGAGCGGAAGTTGAAGGTGAGCATCGCATTGAGCGGCATGATGGCTTTCGACTCGCGATGCAGCTCCTCGCGGACGGCGTCGGGCATATTGCCGGCACTTCCATATTTCTCCCGAAGCGTGCGCATAAGCCTCTGGAACTCAGGCGTGGACTTCTCTTGCTTACGTGTATATTCGATGTATGTCTTGAGGAAATACTTCCAGAGGCGGTTGCCTTCTGCCGGCGTCTCGTCGTAGACCTTCTGCTGCTGCTCGGAGTTGTCGAGCTCGCTGCCTTTCTCGCCTTTCAGGAGGAAGAGATGCACCTGGATGTAGTAGTCGGCAAGTCGTTGCTGGCCGCCCATTCCTACGAAGCCCGAATAGAGTGCCAGGCAGACTACCACTATGGTTGCTATGATGACATTCTGTTCCGTATCAGGTATTCCAAGCCATCCAAACTCCAAAGAATGGTGGTTGTAGAAGCGCACCATCAAGAGGACATAGATGGGCACAAACCACACAAAACCCGCCATTCCATCGAGAATTCTGCCCAGACGGCTCTTCTTGCCGGTCATCCTGGCGAGCTGTCCGTCGGTACAGTCGAAGATGTCTGCCTGGCAGAGCAACAGGATGCCGATGATGTTGAGCAGGAGTCCGTGCCAGCCCTCATAGTAGAAGCTGCCGTGCATCAAGAAGATGCTGGCTGCCGCACCGATAATCATGGAGATGATTGTAACGGTGTTGGGGTGGATGTCGAGTTTTGCGAAGAGCAACGCCCACAGATAGCTGAGCGGTCGCACCACGCGATAATCAAGCCAATCTTCTGTTTCAGAAGACTTTAATGTCGCTTGTACTTTCTTCTTCAGGTCTTGTATCATATATTCTTTTGCTTTCATGTTGACGAACCCCTACAGGAGCGCTGCATAACACCTCGTGTCTAGTTGGCGGACTTAACGTGTCTAGTTGGCGGACTTAACGTGTCTAGTTGGCGGACTTAACGTGTCTAGTTTGCAGGCATCTCTGCAGATGTGTTCTCGTCTTTAATCTGCAAAAGTACAACTTCTTTTCCAATAATTCCTCATCTTTCGTGTTTTTTTTCGTTTTGCTTTGTGGTTCGATAGAAAAGTCGTAACTTTGCACGCCAAAATAAATCTAAAGAAGATGATGAATTTCTTAGACAGAAACGAATTCAATTTCGAGCCTTCCGAGAAGGTCATCGAAGCGATAAAGAACTTCGACCCACGCACACTCTGTTTCTACACCCGCATCTACGACCAGGGGAAGAAGAGTGTCATAAGTGTTAAATTGAGCGAGATTTACAATGTTCCCGAGGACCAGGTGCTTCTGGGTTACGGCGGAGAGGAGATGCTGAAGAATGCCATCCACTATTTCCTGATGGAGGGCGACAACAAGACTATCCTCATCCCCGAGTTCTCCTGGTGGTACTACAACAGAGTTGCCGGCGAGTGTGGCGGATCGTTCGAGATGTACCCGCTCTATGAGACAGGCGACACCTTTGCCTACAACGTGGACGAGGTCATCGCCTACACCAATCGCATTCACCCCCGCATGCTGCTCCTCGCCTCGCCAAACAACCCGACGGGAAACAGCCTGACGAGCGAAGAGATAGGACGCATCATGGAGAACATCCCGTCGGACACAATGGTGCTGGTGGACGAGGCATACGCTTCCTTCATCACCACCGACGTGGACTACATCGCGCCTCTGGTGAACAAGTACAACAACCTCATCATCTCGCGCACACTCTCCAAGTTCTACGGACTCCCAGGCCTGCGTGTAGGCTTCGCTTTCATTGGCGCCGGCCACGACCAGTTCCTGAGTTATTGCAACAAATACCTGGGCTACAACCGCTTCTCGGAAGCCGTTGCCCTCGCTGCTCTCGAGAGTGACGAGCACTACAGGAAGGTGGCGGACGAGATGGATTGGGGCCGCAAGCTCTTCCAGAAAGAGCTGGGCGACAAGCCGGGCTTCAAGGTGTATAAGAGCGTGGCGAACTTCATCCTCATCAAGTACCCGACAGCCATCAAGGAGAGACTGCAGAAGGCGCTTGCCGACCAGAGCTATAAGATCAAGTTCATGACGGACAAAGGCCTCGAAGACTGTCTGCGCATCACCCTCGGACGCCGCGAACAGATACAGACCGTAGTGGATACCATCAAGAAGACCCTCTCTAACTCTCCCTTAAAGGGAGAAGACTAATCCCCTCATACAATACAAGTATGACTTATGAATAAAGGGACAAAAGTTACTGATTCCTCCCCCTTTAAGGGGGAGCAAGAGGGGGTCCGTGCCATCATCCTTGCTGCGGGCACAGCTTCCCGACTCCGCCCGCTCACTCTTCACACACCGAAATGCCTCCTCAAGGTGGGCGAACGCACGCTCCTGCAACGCTCTATGGACGCACTCATCAAGGCTGGCATACGCCAGTTCTGTATCGTGACAGGCTACTTGCATGAGCAAATCGAGCACTTCGTCAGGCAGACATACGGCGAGAGCATCGATGTGTGCTTCATCCACAACAAGGATTACGAATCGACAAACAACATCTATTCCCTCTGGCTGGCGCGTCCGCAAGCCGACGGACAAGAGGTTCTGCTCCTCGACAGCGACCTGCTCTACGACGGACAAATCGTGGAGCGTGTCCTCGCAGACAAGCACGAGAATGTGCTCACCCTGATTCGTCACGAACTTGGGGAAGAGGAGATGAAGGTCGTGATGAACGGAGACGGCGCCATCACCGAGATAAGCAAGACATGCGACCCTGCTTCGGCTGCCGGCGAGAGTCTCGGCATCGAGCGAATGGGCAAGGCATATACGACGGCGCTCTACAAGGAGTTGGACACGATGATGAACGAGGAACACCTCGAGAACAAGTTCTACGAACTGGCCTTCCTGCGACTCATTGCAAAGGGCTCTACCTTCAGCGTGCTGGACGTCACGGACCTCTTCTCGTGCGAGCTCGACACAATCGAGGACTTCGAGAACGCCAAGCAGCGCATCCCCGCACATCTCTACTAATCACTAATCGCTTAGGAATCAGGCGCTTCCTGCCATCTTTCATTTTCAGGCAGGAGCCCTTGGAAACGCCGCCTGCGGAATTGCCAATCGCCGCACGCGGGGATTGCCATCGCCGCACGCGGAAATGACCAACGCCGCACGCGGCGTTTTTTGTGCCCGCCAAGGGGGATTTCCAAGGCACCCAAAGAGGCCTTGAAATGCCACTTCTGCAAACAAAAAGGAAGGTGTGCCAAATCGACACACCTTCCCTTGCTTGGTCGCTCTCCCTCTCTCTTGAAAAGAGCAGGGAAAGGAGGTTTACCATTCGTCGTCCCAAATGGACTTGCTCTCCTTTGTCAGGATTTGGTTGGCATCATCTATCACAGGATCATCATCGGCGGTCGGAATGATAACCGGCAAAGACTCTGTCAGCATAATATGCCTGGTGCTGAGAGCAACGACTACGCAAGTCGGCTGATAATATATCCTCTTCATTAGAACAAAATTTTCTTGCCGTTAATAATGTTGATACCCTTTTGCTTCTTCTGCAGACGCTGGCCAGCGAGGTTGTAGATAGCACCCTCTGTTGTCTGTTGTCCGTTGTCTATTGTCTGAATAGAAGTTGCGCCGTCCTCCTCGAAGCCATAGAAGCCCTTGATGCCTGCGCCGCCGATTGAGAGATAGCCCTTGCCGGCAGGGATAGGCAAGCCTTCCTCTACCTGATAGAAGCCTACTTCATCATTTATCTCAGCGAGGCAATACTGAGTGCCGTCGGCTGTGATTTCCTCGAGAGCAGCCTTCAGCAAGTTGCCTTCCAGAGCGGCAGGCGTAGTGCTGGCAGCAGGAATGACATAAGCGCCTTCGGCAGCCTTCACGAGGACAGCCTCGTTGGCAGGAGCCGCTGTGATGGGCGACAGGTGAACATAGCCTTCCAGCGTTGACTCTGTCACAGCAAAGGCTTCAACCTCTGTCTCGGAGAAGTCCACATCCTTCGGAGCCACATAAGTAGCATAACCAACAGAAGAGACTAAGAGTACATTCTTCTCGGGCAGAACCTCTGTTCCCTCGGCACCAAAGTCGTCGAAGCAGAAGTAAGCGGGCGTCTTCATGCCGTAGGCGTTGCTGTCGCTGCTGCTCAGAGCGAAGCCAATCTTGGCAACCTCGCCAAGACCAGAGAGGTCAACATAGCGCCAGTCGTTGATGATGTAGGCAGTAGCCTCATCGCGCAGGTCAGCAAGATAGTATTCCTTGGTAGCTGTTTCATTGTCTTCGGCATCATAGCCCGTAATGGTGAGCTTGAACCAGTCGCCCTCCTCGAACTTCTTGGCATAGCCGTCGCCATTCGTTATCGAAGTGTAGGCATAGGCAGAGTTGGTGATATAGAAGCCAGGCACAACTTGTGGCTCCGTGAGCAGCGTCACATAGCAAGGGCCGTTGAACTCGGCAGCAAAGGCAACGCCGTAGTTTGCGGAACCATTGTGGCCGCCGCCTACGACATTATTCCATTGGTCATCGAGTGTCTCGTACTTCGTCTCGGTGCAGCTTGCGTAACCAAACCAGTACCAGTAGTCCCAGTCGTGCATGCAGCCGGTAGCAAACTCATAGTCGCCGCTCACGAATTCCGTGCGCTCGTCGTCTTCCTCTTCAGAAACGCTCATGTGGCTCTCAGCGGCAAGCTCGATGTCCTCGAAAGTAGCTATCTCAGCAGGCAACGTCACATTCCTCTCAGGCAGGACCTCTGTGCCTTCAGCACCGAAGTCGTCGAAGCAGAAGTAAGCGGGAGTGTTCATGCCATAGTCGCCATTGTCACTACTGCTCAGAGCGAAGCCAATCTTGGCAACTTTGCCAAGGCACGAGAGGTCGACATAGCGCCAGTCGTTGATGATGTAAGCAGTAGCGGCATCGCGCAGGTCGGCAAGATAGTATTCCTTGGTAGCTGTTTCATTGTCTTCGGCATCATAGCCTGTGATGGTGAGCTTGAACCAGTCGCCCATCTCGAACTTCTTGGCACTGGCATCGCCGTTGGTCATCGAAGTGTAGGCATAGGCAGAGTTGGTGATATAGAAGCCAGGCACAACTTGTGGCTCCGTGAGCAGCGTCACATAGCAGGGGCCGTTGAACTCTGCGGCAAAGGCAACGCCATAAGTCTCGGAGCCATCAAAGCCACCGCCCACGATGTTGTTCCACTGGTCGTCGAGCGAAGCGTAGCTGTTGTCGGTGTGGTTGGCATAACCAAACCAATACCAGTAGCCCCAGTCGTGCATGCAGCCGCTATTGAAGGCATAGCTGCCGCTGGTGAAGAACTCGCGGTCGTCGTCGTCCTCTGTGCCGACGCTCATGTGGCCGTCAACGGGCTCTGTGATGTCCTGAACGTCTTCGAAGGTAGCAACGGCAGGCGCAGCAGGACCAACAGGCAGCACGACGGCAGGCACGCGACCGAAGACGGCGTTCTGACTAATAGCGGTGAAGTTGGGAGCGCGACCTTTTTCCTTTGATGTAAAGCGATGGTTGCCTACGGGGTCGCCGTAGCCGCTGATGCACATCACGCCGTCGTTAATCTCGATGGTCTTTGCCGTCCAGTCGTCAGGAACGGTGAAGGAGATGGCTTGTGCTGTGGCAGTGGCAGCCATCGTGTAATTGTTGCTCTTGCCTTTCGTCACGCTGACGCCATCGGCCGGCTGCTTGTAGTCAAGGAAGCCACCGAAGTTGTGGATGCCTGCCAGCTTGCCTGCCGGATGATAGAGGCCTGAGTACTGCACCGTGACAGCGTCGCCGGGGTTCACTCTCTCAACGACTTCATCGCCAACCTTGATGTCGCGATGGCAAGGTTTGGCTGTCATTACCTGATAGACGCTCTTGCCTTCTGCGTTGGTGAGGCAAACGATGTTGCGGCCTTCAGTCAGGCGAACAGTATAGCTGCCGTCGCCATTATCGGTGACGCCTTCAGCAGAGAAGCCTGTATAGGAAGCCATCGTCTCGCCGATAACGGGGCGAGCAAGTGTGACAGAAGCGGCGCCTTCAGGCGTGAAGGTGTAGTCGAAGCCTTCCTCTGTATCGAGATAATAGAGCACGTCGCACTCAGCATCGACGTTCTCAAGAGCCATCTTTGTGTCAACGCCATTGACTTGTGTCAGGTAGTTCTCGTTGATAGTTATGTTGGGCGTGATGCCGGTAGCTTGTTCGCCGACGGTCACCACAAAGGCACCTGTGTTCTCTGGCCAGATGGCGCCCCAGTCGTTGCCGCCTGCGAAGTTGCTCGAGGTGGCGCTATTGTTGTAGTAATCCAGGTGGATGCCGTCGTAGGTGACGAGCACGATGGCTGTTCCCTCGCCCACTGCCGTCAGCAGTTCATCCTCGACCTTCACAACACTTTCGTCTGCCTCGCCATTGAGGTTGACGACCGTGAAGTGGAAGTCAGGCTCGATGAAGTAGTTGGCAGTAGTGTTATTGGTGAGCTCCCAGTTGCGCATGGGCAGGATGTCGTACGTGTCGCCCACGCCAGCGAGCTGCAAGTGGCCTGCAGGGTTGATGTTGAGGAAGAGGTCGCACACATTGTAGCCGTTGTTGGAGGTCACGTCGTGGTCGATGGCCTTGGGGCTACGCGCCTCCATGTCGGCATCGGTGAAGGCGAGCGTCGGGCGCTTTGTCTCGTCGCCGCTCATGGTGAAGATGCCGGCTTGCGTCAGCTTGCCTTCCTTCATGATGCGATAGTTATACTGCTGTTTGTCGGCAAGGATGTAGTTATAGACCGTGCCGCCGTTGGTGATGCTTTCAGGCGCTACCTCCTTGAACTTCACGAAGTGAGCCGACTTGGTGCCAATGAAGCAGGTGGCTCCCTCGGGCACCGTAACGCTGTAAGCGTAGCCCATCGGGGCCTCGGCCTGTATGGTAGTGTTGAAGTTGACGGTGCCTGTGTAGCTTACCGGCAGGTAACCTTCTGCCAGACGAGCCTCTGAAGGCACAACGTCGAGGTAGTAGGTGTTGCCGTTGAACACGAGGAACATCTTGTGGCCATTCGTGTACTCGCCCATCGTGGTGTTCACTACGTTGCTTTCCTTATCGGTGACTTTGATGTTGAGGGTATAGTCAGTGCCATACGTCCAACCGCTGTTCCTCACATTCACCTCGGGCGAGTAGATGGAGAAGTCAGTATGCTCGGCATCGATGTCGAGCTGAATGGTGCCGCTTACTGTGCTGCCGTCACTTGCTGTGGCAGTCAGCAGGTAGGAACCGGGAAGGACATCGAAGGTGTACTTATTGCTTGTAGGCTCGCCTACCTCGACAGACTCGTTTGTATCCATGTCGACGAGGCTCTTGATGAGCTTCGACTTGGCATTCATCGTGACGGTAACCGTCTGGGGAAGGTCGAAGCGCACCTTGATGTTGTCCAGCGCTACATAGCCGGGCGTGTTGAGTCCGTAGTCGCCCTCCAAGTCGCTACTGCCGGTGACGTATGTGCGGAGGGACTTCACCTTGCCAAGCGGCGTGAGGTCCACGCTTGTCCAGTCTGTCACAAAGTTACGGCCGTCTGCCAGCAGGAAGGTTACCTCGTTGGTTGTGCCGTCCGCATGTGTTCCCTCAAAGTGAACAACGAACTGGCTCTCGTCGGTAGCTGCCGGCGCAAAGCCGTCGCCATTGACAAGGGAGTTGAGCACATAAGAGGTGTTGATGACATCAACCGACTCGATGACGCGCGCCTTGCCGTCGGAGAAGTAGAACGGCTTGCAATTCGTGAAGGAAGGATAACCCTGCAAGTTCACGGAGTTGAACACAACAACGAACTGATTGTCGCTTTGTTCCAAAGGAATGCTCAGCTGGCGCGTGTAGTCGGCCTGGCTGAGGTCATCCAAGTAATAGTTAGAGATGGCAGCGCCGCCACTCCAGAAGGCTTGACCCATTCCGCTGTCCTCAAAGCCGTCCCATACGAGTTCCGTGTTTTCATCGTCGTGCCACCAATAAGAACTTGCGCCGTCGCCATAGAGTAGCGAGCCCATGTACTCGGCTTCATCAATGAGCGTCGACCATTCGTTGCCTGAGCCCCAATAGTCGTCATCCTCGAAGGTGAGAGTTTTCACCTCGTAGCTCTGTGCGCTGGAAAACAACGCTGCCAGGCAGAAAGCCAAAGAGAATAATGATCTTTTCATAACTGTTGTTTGTTAATAATTAGGTTAAATGTATTTATTTGATGTTGTTTGTTGTATCTTTCAGCTGCCTGTGTCGGTTTGTTTCGCTTGCCTGGTTGCCCGACATCGCCTGCCATGTTGATTGCTGCATCATGAATAATCAATTGCTGCATCATGATAAATCAATTGCTGCATCATGATGCAGCAACGAACGCCGCTGCCGGAGTCACCTGCCGTACCACGTTTTCTTGCCTGATTTGATGTAGAGGCCTGCCCTACCCTTCGTGGGAGAAGGAAGCTTGCGGCCGCTGAGGTCGTAGAAGGCTTTAGGGGCTTTAAGGTCGTTAGCGTTGTTAAGGTTGTTTAGGTCGGTTGCCCAGTCTGCCGGAGGCAAAGCGAGGAAGTGACCCGGGTTGATATAGACCTTGTGCTTGCCGATGAGCTGACCTGCGGGCGACCACTGGTAGAGATAGCCGGCACCCTCGAAGGAACCGGCATCGGTGCCGTAGATGTAGCCCGTATATGGATTGACGTAGATGCCGTATGGCTGCCCCATATTAGCGAAGTCGGCCTGCAATGTGCCCGGCAGCGACTGCGTGAGTCCGCTCTGTCCTCTGGTTTCGATGAATGTCACAGGGTCGATGGTAAGGGTAGAGAACACGTAGTCCCCTGTGATATAGGAGAAGGCGGAACCGACTGTAAGGAAGCGTCCGTCGAGCGTCGTCGTGTTGTAGGTGACGGGATAGTTGAAGACGACGAAGCACGCCTCACCCTTGAGCGCCTTCTCACAGTCGAAGATGAGTCCGCAAGGGGGTATGTAGTAGTAGTCGCCAGGCGAGTTGATGCACAGGTATCGCCCGCTTTGCGACATCTCGCCGTAGAGGTTGGGGATGCCTGTGTCGATGTTCTTCTCCAAAGTCATCGTGGAGGCATTGATGATGCTGATTGTCGTCTCGAACTCATGATCGCCCTCTTGTTCAGCATAACCGCCGGTGTTTGCCACGAAGAGGCGGCCCTTGTAGAGTGCTATGCCCTCGGGCTCGTAGCCGACCTCGCAGGTGGCCACCACCTGGAAGTTGCTGAGGTCTATCTTCGCCACGAAGCCTTTGTCGAAATAGACTGTGCCGTTGATGGTCTCGCACTCATGCCCGTAGCTGGAGACATAGACGAATCGGCCGTCCGTGCAAAGGCGGCGATTGTTGGGGATGTCCTCCGTGGCGGCAACAGCTGTGCCGTCGGGACGGATGAACTGCACGATGTTCGACCAGTTGATGGCAATAGCGATGAGGTTGTCGCTCACCTGAACGATGTCGTTCGGCGTATCGCCAAGCTTGTAGCCGTTCCTGTCGCGGAACCACTGGTTGCTGACTATCGCGCCGTTCTCGAAGTAGCTGAGCCGGCCATTGTCGGCTTGCCACATGCCCTCGTTCAAGAGGATGAGCCGCTCTTGCGCGTGCGCGTTATATATATATAATGTAAGGAGAAGTGTCAGGAAACGTTTCATAGTGCTTAATGGTCAATGGTCAATTTTATATCTTCAATGTTCAATTTTCAATCCTTCAATATTCAATTTCCAATCTTCAATAACAACTAAATGCCGAAGGATAGTGTGATTTTATAGTTACGACCGGGCATCGGGTAGCGCGGCAAGTGTTCGTATTGTATGTCGAGCACGTCGCACACCTCCAGACAGAGGCCCAGCGATGTCTTCTTGATGTTGTGCGTATAGGAGAGCTTCATGTCGATGTTGTGGTAAGGCTCAAGGATGTCCTCGGGATCTGCCTTGCTCCACATCCGCTCGCCCACATAAAGATAGGATGTTGTGAACTGCAGGGAGCGCCAGCCGGCAATGCCCGTGACGCCCGAAGAGAACGTCGGTGAGTAACATATCGGCTTGTCGTACATATCTTCGTCTTCAGGATCGGTGCGGTCAACATCCCTTTGCCAGGTGAGCGACGTGAGCAGGGAGAAGTTCCATTGCCCCGTGTGATAGTGCCCCTTGACCGTCGCGTTCAATCCTCGGCAGAAGGTCTCGCCGTAATTCATCATCGACCAAGTGTATGTCCCCTTCAAAGGCAAGCAGACAATGCGGTTCTCTATCTTGTTTATATAGGCATCAGCTTGCACATCCACTGAGCCCCCCCTCCCTTTGGAGGGGGATGGGGGGAGGCTATAATGGTATTCCACGCCGAGATTGAACTGCTTGGTGTACTCCGGCTTCAGGTTTCTGTTGCCGACTTGCGTGTAATAAAGGTCGTTGAGGGTAGGAGCACGGAAGATTTCCTTGTACCATCCGCGCAGGGTAAGGCCGCTGAAGGTGTAGGCCAACGACACGGCCGGTGTCCATCTGTCCAGCGGCTCGGCCGCTCCGGCATTGGCAAAAGTCCAGTCGCTGTAGCGTTGGTGCAGCGCCGACGCCGCAGCTTGGATGCCTCTCCAATTTAGCTGTGCCGCAAAGACAAGCTTCTGGTCAACGCGCTTCACATCCTCGAAACGCTTGAGGTCGGCTTTCAAGATGCTGTATCTGATGTCGTAACTCGATGAGACAGACAGCCAAGACCAAGGCATATAGGCAGCGCAGAGTGCTCCGTAGGCGTCCTGCTGGCGGTAATGATTATCGACGCGAGCCGTGTTCTGGTTCTCCGGATACTTCGTGCAATAACGCAGATATTCGTTTGCATACTTGGTGTTCGCCTTGAAGAGGACTTTCCTGAAGAACCTCTCCTGATAGCTTGCCTGCACAAAGAAGTCGCGGTCCCACTCCCTGCCTACATTCGTGTACTTGTCGCTCAAGCGCCTGACTATTCCCCCCGGGCAGCCTCGCTCGGAATCATAGTAATAGACATGCGACGAGAAGCCGCCCTTGAACAAAGCAGCCTCCACGCGACCGTAGCGGATGTCGCTGTTTGTGCGATGGCCCACAGTGTCCTCATATTCCGAATGATAGCGGAAAGGATAGTCGCCTCGGCTCGAGCAGTACTCGCCATCCACGAAGCCCTGCCAGCCTTTCCAGCAGAACTGTCCGTTCACTTTCGCCATCCAGGTGAAGAAGGAGGCGTTGCGTAGCTGCACAGACAGCGAGTCGTGCGTCGGCCTCTTCGTCTGCAGATAAACCGTCGCACCCGATGCATACTCGCTGGCCGACTGGCAATAGTCGAGCTTGTTGGCATTGTAGAGCGACACCGTCTCCATAGAAGAGAGCGAGAACTTGCCGAGGTCTACGGTGCCGTTCTGTGCGTTGGTGAGTCGGATGCCGTCCACATAGACGCCGACATGCTGGGCTCCCAAGGAGCGGACGTTGATGGTCTTCAGTCCTCCAAGCCCTCCATAGTCCTTAATCTGCACGCCGGCAAAATACTTCAGGGCATCTGCCACAGAGGTCGTGCTGAGGGCCTGAAGGTCGGCACCGCTGAGAGTCTGCGAAGTGGCAATCGTTCGCATAGGCTGCTTCGAGGTGACCGTCACCTCGTGCAACTGCTTTATAGTGTCTGCAACCTCTGTTCCTATAGAAGATTGAGGCGTCTCTGGATTCTGCGCACTGGCACTTGCTGTCACAGCAAATGCCAATACGGTAGCCAGAATCGCTAGCAGATAGTATTTTCCCATTGAATATTGAATATCGACCATGAACATTCTTCTCCCATAGGAGAGACATTTTATCTCCCTCTCTTCTGGAGAGGGCTGGGGTGAGGCTGTTCTTTACATCCTTGTCCCGAGGATGCTTGCTGTTGTTTTGCGAAATGGCAGGTTTCCTGACTCTTGCCCGGCAGCGCGTCTTCCCAGGAAGGTGTCCCAGTGACGTTCGGTGCGCTGCACGCAGAAGGCAATTACAGTAGCGGGCACTGCTCCGGCATTGCACCGGATTCCCTCTCTACCCTACTCCTTTTCTCTCTCCATGAAGAGGATTGAGGAGGTTCGGGTATCACCAAATGCGCCACAAAGTTACGATTATTTATGCAACCTTGCAAGGGAAAGGACAAAAAAAGCACGCTCTCCTATAAGAACGTGCACTTTATATTATAGATAATAGCGTCTCTATCGTGTCATAATAACCTCGTATGTCTTGTTCTCTCTATAGAAATAGAGCGAGCACTCCATCGACGAGGTAGGCTTATTGTGGAGCGTGATGCGGAAATAGGGCTCGCCATTGACTGTGCCCTCAATGATTTTAGCATCCTTGATGGTGAAGGCGGTGTTGTTGGAGGAGTTGTATTCCTCTTTTGTCGCCTCATCGCTAACGCCATCCTTATAATGGAACTTCCTCGACGAGAAGTTGTGGTTGCTAGCACTGAACTTCACCTCGAAATAAAGCGCAAGTGAGTTCTCCCACCTTATCCACTTCCCGTTAGCATCCTTTAGCATATCCGCATGCCACGCAACACCATTGATAGTATTGCGAAGCTCCCAATCTGACCAGGACTCGCCCTCGTCTGCATCTGCACAACTCGCCATTCCTGCACTCATAACAATCACGATGGCTGCTGCAGCCATGAATAAAAACTTTCGCATAATTATATACTCTTTTTGCGATGCAAAAGTAATACTTTTTGCGAAATGCTGCAAGGAAAAACAAAAAAAAGCACGCCCAGCCTTGCGGCCAAGCGTGCTTTCTATTTTATAGCCAAGAACTAAATTGTAAATTGTAAATGGCTAAATTGTAGATGGGGTTACCATTCCTCGTCCCAAACGTTCTTGCTGCCTTCGGAAGAGCTGCCGTTGTCGCCAGCATATTCCTTCGAGAGCTGTCCATCGCCGATCTCATCGTACTTGGACATAGCCATCATTTCCACAGGCATCAGGCGTACTACAAGTGTCTCAGGTGAAATATATGTCTTTTTCATAATATGTTTTTTTATTATTTATTATCCTTCCCCCCTCCCCTTAGAGGGGGAGGGATGGGGAGAGGGTCTGTTTTACTTAAGAATCTTCTTGCCGTTCACGATATTGATGCCCTTCTGCATCTTGTTGATGCGCTGACCTGCAAGGTTGTAGATGGCACCTTCTGTTGTCTGTTGTCCGTTGACGATTGTCTCAATTGCTGTTGCATCATCTTCGAGACCAAAGGCGAAGCCCTTCACACCGCTTGAGGGAAGTGCGAGGTATGCCTTGTGAGCGCCGTTGGTAAAGGCTGCGCCACCTTCTGCCATCCAGTAGAAACCTACATTGGCACCGCCCTTTGTGGAAAGAGCATAGAAGACATCACCACCTGTTGTGGTAGCTTCCTCGTCGGAACCATTCAGCTTGTTGGCTGCATCTTTTGTGAATGAGCCAGCAACCACATTGAAATCATGTTCACCTGCGCTTCCCTGAAGCACAACGGCTTCACCGGCAGGAATAACTGCGCCTTCACCATAAGTGGTGCTCACTGCAATACTGGTGCCGTCGTAAGAATAGGTATAAGCTGTTACACCAGCAGGAACTTCGAGGTTGCGGTCGCCATAGTACAATGTGCCATAACCAACAGATGTAATCTCAACAGCAACTACAGGAGACTCTGTCTTAAGATCGATGTTGTCAACTTGGACATTGCCGCTTGAAGTATAAAGACGAACTTTTACATTACCATAGGTGTTGAGCATAACTGTCCAATCTTCCCAATCAGAACTGTTTAATGGTTTGGTTTCCACATCTTCCCACGCTTCGCCATCACGTTGCACTTGGACAGTAATAGTTTTGCCATTACCCTTCTCCTTTTTCACATTGCAAGAGATTGAGTGAGGGAAAGATATCAGGCTGACAGTCTCGATAGAAGCACCTCCATTCATCATGCCATAATGATTACTGCCTTCTGCTTTTTTACTAACACTACTAAAAGTCCAATCAGGATATGCTGCATTGAGGTCACTCTTAAGCGTTTCGAAATCTATGGCAACATCTCCATCGCGGGGAGCAAAGTTGACAGTCACAGTGCAGTCCGCAGTAACTTCGCTTACAAAGAGTTTATAACCGTTTTGTACTACAGTAGCAGCACCTTCCGGACTTACAGTATAAGCCTGTGCAGCAAAACCAAAGCCTGTCTCTGGTGTGGCAATGATTACATTACCGTTAGCAACTGCTGTGCCCCAATCACTATGATTAGTCGCTGCCGTTACTGTGTAATCATCACTTGCAGGTGCAGGAGTGTAAGTCACAGAAAGGTAATTAAGAGAAAGAGGTCTGTTCTTACTTGTGCAAGTAAAAACGACAGAGGAACTATTTAAATTTCCCCAACTTTGTTGTGTATTATTTATTTCTTTTTCACTTCCGGCACAAGAAAGTTTACAATAACTCGATGACCCAATTGTAACAGAATTAATCGTTGCCGCATTATTTGCAGTCAAAGTTAGGGTAGCATTTTGGGCAACACTAATCTGACCGTTTGAAGCAGTACCATCAGCCTCAAAGGAGATGTTTAGATCATCTGCGACATATCCACTTTCCTCAAAGAATTCATCCATCAAGACCGTAATAGTCTCAGTCTGTGCCTGAGCAGTACCGGCAAAAGCGGTTGTTACCACGGCCACGAGCATAGCGACGCGCAGCCATACATTCTTAAGTACCTTTTGTTTCATAATTACATTCCTTTAATTATAAATAATGTTATATACTATCTGCTTGTTACACTTAATCAGGTGCAAAGGTAAGGATATTATTGTATCATGTATGAATTCGAGGCGATACTTTTATGTTTTTCCCTTATTTTCTTGATTTATATCAACTCTACCCCTTCTTAACTGTCATAAAAGGAGCAAAAAAAAGGCAAGCGAACCACGTCGCTTGCCTCTGTTGCATATTGTTATCCTGTCTCCCAACCTGAGAGGGCTGGGGTGAGGCAGTTTACCACTCCTCGTCCCAAACATTCTTGCTGCCTTCGGAAGAACTGCCGTTGTCGCCAGCATATTCCTTCGAGAGCTGTCCATCGCCAATCTCATCGTGGGTGGACATGGCCATTATTCCTACAGGCATCAGGCGTACTACAAGTGTCTCAGGTGAAATATATGTCTTTTTCATAATATGTTTTTTTATTATTTATTATCCTTCCCCCCTCCCCTTAGAGGGGGAGGGATG
>JAEEGK010013936.1_pt1 | contig 18034 bp, 19 predicted proteins | sample 8958771 | NCBI WGS metagenome assembly JAEEGK01 (sample SAMN16246547, study PRJNA631951) | gut metagenome | biome: gut microbiome; feature: rumen; material: SC-attached | host: Bos | place: Iran: Karaj | collected 2018-10
TTATACATACAGTTAAAAGAAAGTTAAGACAAATGAAGGAGTAACCTGTTTTTCGTAAAAAAATAATTTATGGAAGTTGCAGAGAATATCGTTTTTAAGTGCAGTAGGACTCATTATGCCGATGAATTTACTATTAGTTATGGCGAGGCTATTTTTCTATTCGCTCCGCCACCAATGAATATGCTTGATAAAGAGGCATATTTTGTAAGGCTGATGAAAAGGCTGTTTAATAAAACAAAACACGTTAGGTATGTGGAGAATAATACGAATATATGTAGCTGTAAATCAATGCCGAAATGGATTTCGTGTATCTCGGAGTTAAAGAAGAATGATATTCGTCTGATAAATGAAAATATTGAGATGTTCAGAAAATATAGAATATTTAATTCCTTGTTGGGGAATGTCACTTCTGATGATATTGATTGCTTGGAATCTGGGGATTTACGATTGGTGAATTTAATATTAAGCAGACTGAAGGGGAATGATTTTATTGAGTTAAATATTGTAGGTCTTACTTTTGAATCCATTCGGAATATGCTTAATTTCATATTGGCTGACATAGCACATTGTAAGGTTGCATACATTATTGTCTGTTATACTGATTTTATACCAGCAAAGTGCAATCCAATTAGCTTGACGGAGGGAAATGTAGAAACACTAATTGAATTGCTGAAAGAACGCAACAACGTGTTAAAATGTATAAAAAAGGAGTCTGGAACGTATTGACTAATGTCTTGTTAAGCCGAAATTGCCGCAAGAACTCAGTTTTGCCGAATTTTGAAATTCGACATAATGTAGAAACAATTATGCAGTCAGCAATACTCTATCTCCTTAGCTTCTTTCCTTGTGGTACAGGTGGCTGAGGGCGAGGCTGAAAGCGCATAGGGTTGTCTCGGTCGCCCCATACAAAAGCCTTGAGAAGTCCGCCAAGAGGAAGTTCTATCTTCGAATCGCCAATCTTGATATAAGGGTTTACCAAAGGCTCAGTTATCCATTTGCCGTTCATAGGGTTGACATATCTGTTCACTCCCACTTTCGCACCAAAAGTCTTGTTTAGTCGGATATCTGCATACCCTCCGTAATTGTTATTGTTAACGTAAGGACTCATGGCTGGACCTACATGCATCTGGTTGGCATAGTAGTAACCGAAGGCATGAAGAGAAACCCTTGAATTGATGTTATAGCCGATAGTGCCGCCATATCCCATCTGCGTAGAAAGCGTGTGCTGCCAAGGCATCCAATATTTGTTGGCAATAGCCATTGCGTTGAAATCCCATCTGCCCACATGCTGGTTTAGCGACACCGTTCCTCTTTCTGTGCCCATCAATCCCACCTGTTGGTTTGTCATTCCGTAGAATCCAATCGATGCACCTCTCCACAGATTAAAACTCGTATTGCCTGCTTTGGGAATATCTGTATAGATTCTTGAGTTGTCGTTGAATGCATGAAGTTCTTCAGGTTTAGGTTTTAGGCTCATAGTGGCAAATTTCGGGTATGTTGAATCGCGCTGCAACAGAGACTTCTGTTCGACAGGTAGCATATTGATGCTGCTGTCTGACTTTAACAAACCGTCCGTTTCGCTCTGTGCTTTTATTGCAGATGAACAAAACGCGCAACATAGTGCTAAAATGAGTTGTTTTTTCATATTGAATAGTTTTTCATACCTTAATGCAAAGGTATGAAATTTTTTAATAAGGAGTGGGATTTTTGTAAGATTTATTATATCAAACTCGAAAAGCCTAAAATATTCTTTGAAATAGCTGAACTGTAGTTTGTTACAGATGCGCTTTTGAGAGAGAACGATGAGGCTTGAAACATCAAAATGTATAAGGTTCGATAATCAATCGGGCAGAAAACCGAAGAATGAAAAATCCTTCTGTTTTCCGCCCGATATTTTGTCTGTATCGATAAAAAATCAATATTCAATCTTGTCAACCTTCAGACGCCAGTCGCGGAAGGCGCGCTGAGCCTCGTGGCGCAGCAGGCAGATTGAAGGAATGTTGCGCGAGTCGGCAGGCTTGTCAATCTCGTCGTAGATAAACTGGTCGTCGAAGTCGATGTCCTTGGCATCGACAGCCGTGTTGCCGTAGTAAATCTTGTTTATTCCGCTCCAGTAAATCGCGCTCAGACACATAGGGCAAGGCTCGCACGAGGTGTATATAACGCAGCCGTCCAGTTTGAATGTGCCCAGTTTCTGGCACGCGTTTCTGATAGCAGAGACCTCGGCGTGTGCCGTAGGGTCGCTGTTCGCCGTCACGCGGTTAACGCCTGTGGCAATAAGTTCGCCGTCCTTAACGATTACCGCTCCAAACGGACCGCCGCCGTTCTTCACGTTCTCGACAGATGCGTCTATGGCAATCTGCATAAACTTCTTGTCCTGCTCGGTAATCTCGCTGCTCTGCACAATGGCAAGACTCTTGATGTCGAGGTTAGGGTACTGCTCAAGGATGCGCTTGCGTCCCTGCATATAGTCCTTTTCGATGAGGAAGGCGCAGCCAACCATCTCTGCTCCAGCCTGATGGATAAGGTCGATGGCAGCCAGAGTAGTGTTTCCGTTTGCAATGAAATCGTCGACAAACAGAATCTTGTCGCCCTTGCTCAGCATGTCGGTGCCCAGCACAAGGTCTATGTTCTTAGCCTTTGTAAACGAGTGAACCACGGTTGTGTAGCACTTATCCATGGTGCTTGGCTTTGCCTTCTTGATGTAGACAACAGGCAGACTCATCTCCAAGCCAACCATAATGGCCGGGGCGATGCCGCTTGCCTCTACCGTCATTACCTTTGTTATTCCGCTGTTGGCAAACATGGCAGCAATTTCCTTGCCTATGCTGTGCATCAACTGAGGGTCTATCTTATGGTTGATGAAACTGTCAACTTTCAGTATTCCGCCGGGAAGATACTTACCTTCTTCGGCTATTCGTCTTTCAAGTTCTTTCATGATATGTGTCCATTTTTAGTCGTTAATAATCGTTATTTCCACTCAATAACGTCGCCCAGACATCCGCTTGGCATCTGAATGCCCAGCATGTTGGCAACTGTTGTAGATATGTCTGTTATGTGGTGCGTGCGGTTGTCGGCCACTCCGTGCGGAACGTGCCAGCCCATAAGCATGAATGGGATGTGCGCGTCGTAAGGCGACCATACGCCGTGGCTGTTGCCCAGATAAATGCCGTTGCGCTTGTCTATAAGTTCGCTGTATCCGTTTTCGAGAATGAGTGCAATCTCGCCGCTGCGCTTAGGGTTGTAGCCGTTGGCAACCTGCTCCTTCAGTCGTGCAGGCAGATATTCGGGCATATTGTTTATGTCGAATGCGTAGTGAACGTCTGGACGCTTCAGCATCTGCTCTATGATGAACTTCTTAAGAGCGGCGACATCAGCCTTCTGCTCGCCAATGGTGCGGTAGTTAAGATGAATCTGATAGTTCTTCGCGCTCATCACAACGTCGTCCTTCAAGCCGAATTTCTCGTTTATCGCCTTGTTCAGTTCCTTGCATACGGCTTTGTCGTCCCACGCGCCGCCTGGCAGTTTGTGGTCGATAAGGAACGACGGATTGTGCGCTCCGGCGTGGTCGGCTGTGAGGAAGGCAAGATATCCGTCTTTCCCGAATTTTCCGTCGAGATAGTTGAAGAAATCAGCCAGTTCGCGGTCGAGGCGCAGATAGCAGTCTTCCATCAAGATTGAGTTTGGACCAACCAAGTGTGAGATGGCATCGGGAGCCGAGAAACTAACGGTCAGGAAGTCGCAAAGTCCGTTCTGACCGAGTTTTTCGCCCTCTATGGCAGCCTTTGCCATGGCGAGGGTAAGATTGTTGCCCCAATGCGTGTGCTTTATCTCCTTAGGGTTGAGTTCTGCTTCGTAAGGACTAGCCTTCTTCGTGCTCTGAACGTATGTGCTCTCGTCGAAGAGTAGGTTGCCCCAGCCTTGTTTCAGGTATTTCTTGCCCAGTTCCTGCTTGTTGAAATCTTTTACCCACTTAGGCAACTCGTTCATATAGTAAGTGCTTGTAATAAAGCAGTTATCCTTAGTGTCGTACCAATATGCTCCGTTGGCTGTGTGTCCTGCCGGAAGAATGGCGGCGCGGTCTTTCAGCGCAACGCCTATGGTCTTGTTGCGGAAGTTGTAAGCCAGACGCAACTCGTCGGTGATGGTTGTTACGAGCATGTTGTGAGGCGACATCTTTCCTGCCGCGTTCTTAGAGCCTACGCTCTCGACTGAATCGTCCTGACAGCAGTAAATCTTGCGCTGCTCCTGCTCGATAAAGAAGCTGTTGCCCGTGATGCCCGTGAGCGCAGGCACCGAGCCTGTGAAGATACATGCGTGTCCCACGGCTGTGACTGTCGGGATGTAATTAATCATCATGTTGTTGCAACTCACTCCCTCGCGCATCATGCGCTTAAATCCGCCGTCGCAATAGCGGTCGTTGTAGCGCATCAGGTAATCCCATCTCATCTGGTCAACAACAATGCCTACAACAATTTTCGGACGTTCAACCTGTGCAACTACCGTTGCCATACTTGCCACAAGGAACGAAAACAGAAAAAATAGTTTCTTCATACGTTAATGCTTTTAAAATGCCGTAAAGATAGTAAATATTTATAAATTTTGGTTGTTTTTTAACTTAGGTTTCATTAAATTTGCATCTGTGAATTTCTGAAACCATGGGAAAAAAGTTTTTTTACAATGCTATGATTGTAAACGAGGGCACATGTGCAATGGGCTCCGTTTTGGTCTATGATAACATTATTGTCAAGATTGTATATATTGATGAGGGTGCTGCCGCGTACAACGATTTTGTGCACGAGGCACAGGAGCAGGGGGCTGAAATTATCTTCTGCCAAGGAATGTTGCTGATGCCGGGCGTGATTGACGACCACGTTCATTTCCGCGACCCCGGACTAACCCATAAGGCAGATATGGAGAGCGAATCGGCTGCCGCTGCCGCTGGAGGCGTTACAACCTTCTTCGACATGCCAAACACCAAGCCGCAGACCGTGAGCATCGACGACCTTAACGAAAAGTTCCGCCATGCCGCCGAGTGCAGCCACGTTAACTATTCGTTCTTCTTCGGAGCAACGAACAGCAATACCGAGATGCTTAAACAACTCGACAAGAAAAAGGTGTGCGGCGTAAAGGTCTTCATGGGCTCATCAACAGGAAATATGCTTGTTGACAACTACGAGTCGCTCAAGACAATATTCAAGGAAAGTCCTCTGCCGATAATGACCCATTGCGAGGATACAGAGATTATCGACGCCAACATGGCCGAGTACAAATCGCACCACGGCGAAGATCCCGATGTTAAGTTCCATCCCGAGATACGAAGCGTTGAGGCTTGCCTCAAGAGTACCGAACTCGCCGTGAAACTGGCAAGGGAAACTGGCGCGCGACTGCATGTGGCACACATCACAACTGCCGACGAACTCGAACTCATCCCGAAGTCTAAGGCGGCTCTTAACGGTAATGGCGAAGATAAGTTCGAGAACATCACAGCCGAGGCTTGCGTGTCGCATCTGATGTTTAACGATGCCGACTATCAGACACTCGGCACACGCATAAAATGCAATCCGGCCATCAAGGGCGAGCAGCATCAGAAGGCACTTCAGAAAGCACTCTTCGACGGACGCATTGCCGTTGTGGGAACCGACCACGCTCCGCATCTGCTAAGCGAGAAGGAGGGAGGATGCGCCAAGGCGGTGAGCGGAATGCCGATGCTTCAGTTCTCGCTCGTATCGATGCTCGACCTCATGACGACACTCTGCAACAACGACCGCCAGCAGGCTGCCATTCAGACAACAAGGCTGATGTGCCATAACCCGGCATCGCTCTTCGGCATCCGTCGCCGGGGCTACATAAGAGTGGGCTACAAGGCCGATTTCGTTATCGTTCGCGAGGCGGAATGGACTCTTAAGCAGGGCGACATCATAAGCAAGTGCGGATGGAGTCCGCTCGAGGGCAGAAAGTTCCATCATCAGGTTTATGCCACCTACTGCAACGGCAACAAGGTGTTCGACATCAAGCAAGGCGTTGACCGCAGTTGCATAGGCGAGGCGGTAAGTTTCGACCGATAGTTTTTCAGCAGAAAAAAATAATCATTTAATCGTAATTATCATGTTATTATCAACAACACCAACACTCGAAGGCCATCAGATACAGCAGTATCTGGGCTTGGTATCTGGCGAAGTTATCATCGGAGCCAATTTCATAAAGGATTTTACAGCATCGCTGCACGATTTCTTCGGAGGTCGTTCTTCGAGCTACGAGCAGACTCTTATCGAGGCAAAGGAGGCTGCGCTGAAGGAGATGAGCGAGCGTGCCGCAAGACTGGGCGCAAACGCCATCGTTGGCATCGACCTCGACTACGAGGCTATAGGTGCAAAGGGCAGCATGCTTATGGTAAGCTGTAGCGGTACTGCCGTAAGAATATAGTTCTTTTTATTTAGAACGCCTCGGCTTGTCTTCTTGTTGGCAAGCCGAGGCGTTTTTTTTATAGATGCGCTCTCGTTCGGGAAAAGTTTTTTTGGGGAAATAGACGCAGAAAGAAACTCCGCTCAGTAATCGCGTTAACCGTAGTTTCTCGATTTAATCCCGAGTTTGCGAATAGATATAGTCCAGTGATATCTCTGAATAGTCTATATCTCTGTTTTCATCATTATCAAAGTCGACAAAATCTATATAGTCGACTGTACAATTCCCATTTTTTAGGATAATTCTTAGGGCATCAATAGAATAGCTGGGAATAGTTCTCGCTCCCTTTGCATCTTCTTCTTTAATTTTATCGATGTTCCAGTCGTTTACCAATTGTATTGCATATTTTGATAAACCTGTTCTGTCAACTCTTACAAAGGTTTCGTTTTCAAAGCCATAGAATAGGAACATCTTGCTGTTCCATATTATGAAATCAAATTCACCAAGAATTCCAGCCTCTTGCATAATGAAAATCGTGTCATTGTCTTTGTTGTATTGTAAACTGTCGATATAATTCCAATGAATACCCTCTATTCTTTTGCCGTATTTTTTCTTTGCTTCTTGGTATATGTAAGAGTGTCGATGTTCTGGAAATGGCATGTTGATATATTGAGCCGATGCTGTCTCAATAATACCAAATAATGCGATGATGTAAAGCCAATGCTTCATGTTGGGCTTGTTTGAGTTTAATTGTGAGCAAAGATACAAATTATAAGACGTTATGATGTAATGCTAAATAAGACTTTATTTGCTTTTCTATGTTAATTATTCTTAATTCGGATTTGAAAACTATAGCATAAGTCCATCTTATGGACTGAAATGTGATATTTTTGCAAAAAATAGTCGGTAAATGAAAATAAAAATACTGTTCTTTCTGTTGTTAGCTTGCCTTCAGTCATTCTCGCAGAGCATTGATGGCAGATATCAAAACAATGACGGAGAGAGGTTTATTGTATCTGGTGAGAAAATGTATCTTATGTCTCCTGTGGATTCGTGTAGGTATGGTTTTGACACTCTTGCAATATGCTCAATCAAAAATGCAGGTGAGAATAGCTATAAGGTAAAGGCTATAAATCGTGATGATTGTTACAAAACGTGGTCTGTAAAAAAATCTTATGAGAAGCGTGACGATGATTCTGTAAAAATCTACTTTATAATGCCTTATAAACATAAAGACTTGGATATCTGGGTTGGATATAATGCTTCTAAAGATGTTTTATATCGAGTCAATGTAAATGGAGATAACAAGGTGACTATTCCAAAATGTAGCAGATATATTTTCTGCATTCATCCAACTGTATTGCCAAAAGTTCATTGCGGAGGAACAACGATAGAACGTAAAAGTTATTCTTCTATATTTTTCTATTATTCAGAACTGAGTATTGACAAGGAAACAAATAGAATCGACATCTTTCTACCCGAAATCAACGATATCTTCTTTTCGCGATGTAAGGTAAAATGTCCGTATCTCTATGTAAAAGGCAAGAACCTCAATTGGGATGGAAAAGTCTTTAAAAAGGAAAAACATAATATTTTTCAGCGGTGGAAACTACAAATTCCAAAGTCACACCCAAGCCGAAATCTTACGCCCATTCAATAGCAAGTTAACAGAGTTAGGACAACAAGTTTGTCTTAACTTGGTGACGAAGTCAGTCACAAAATAATCATCAAAATTCCACATTTTGATAAATTCGTAAAAATAGACTCGCAACTGCACATAAGGCGGTTGCGAGTCTTGCTATTGTATAAAAGTTGATTGTGTTGTTGCGGTTGTAAGAAGTCGTAGAAACTCGAAAATTAAATTCTTTAAAAGAATTGTTAATTCTGAATTTTTCAATTTTCAACTCTCAAAAGAAAAATTGTCAACTGTCCATTGTCAATTAAAATTTTCAACTTTCAATTCTCAATTTTCAAGTTTCTTACGAAGCCTTATGGTCGAAACTGGCATCCCAGTCCTTCCATACGGGCTCGCGGCCTACAGCCTTCAGCGAGGCGATGATGTCGCCAACCTTGCGGTTATCGCTCACCGTAAACTGTTCCAAAGCCTGCGGATAAGTGTGATATCCTCCCGGATTTACGCGACTCTCGGCACTCATCGTGGTAACGCCAAGCATAGCCATGTTGTTGCGGATGAAGGCTGGCTCGCGTGTTGAGTAACTGATGTCTACATCGTGGTCGAAGATTCGCATCGCGAAAGTAGCCTGAGCAAGCTGCTTGTCCGTCATGTAGCAGTTAGGGTGGAAGCCCTCGTTCTGTGCCGGGCGCATACGCGGAAAGTTAACCGAGTATTTAGTGCGCCAATATTTCTTCTGAAGATAGCGCAGATGATAAGCCATCATCGTTATGTCCGTGCGCCATTCCTTCTCCAGTCCAATCAGCACGCCCATGCCTATGGAGTGCACTCCGGCTTGTCCCATGCGGTCGAAACCATTTACGCGCCACTCAAACTTGCTCTTCATGCCACGCGGATGATAGATGTTGTAGTTTGCCTTGTGATATGTTTCCTGAAAGCATATAACACCGTTCAGACCATGCTCGCGCAACTCGGCATATTCTTCGGCAGCGAGAGGCATAACCTCAATCTTCAGGTTCGAGAAATATTTCTTTGCAATGTCGAGAGCCTTTGCCAGATAGGGCACTCCTGCCTTAGCCGGATTCTCGCCCGTGACAAGCAGAATGTTCTCGAAAGGTGCAATCTCCTTTATCGCCTTGTACTCGTTCTCAATTTGCTCTGGCGTCAGGATTACGCGCGGCATTGGGTTGCTGACGTGAAATCCGCAGTAGACGCAAGAGTTTGAGCACGAGTTTGTTATGTATAGCGGAATGAACATCGACATAGTGTTGCCGAATCTTTCCTCGGTATATTTCTTGCTCAGCTGAGCCATCTGTTCAAGATAAGGCTCGGCAGCAGGAGAGAGCATGGCCATGAAGTCCTCAACGTCGCAATGGCTCTTTGTCAGCGCGCGTCGCACGTCGGCATCGGTCTTCGACATGATTTTCCGGGTTGTCTCGTCCCAGTCAATCTTTTCCAATTCGTCTGAAAACATCTTTCTCTTTCCGTTAGTCGTTAAGGAAGGCGGTTAGCGGCGATGATGCCGATGCCACCAAGTTGCCCGATGTTACTGCGCCCAGTCCGCTCTCGTAAGCCATTCTGCCAGCCTCTACTGCCAGTTTGAATGCCTTTGCCATCTCAACAGGATTGCCTGCAACCGAGATTGCTGTGTTTACGAGGCATGCCGATGCGCCCATTTCCATAGCCTCGGCTGCGTGACTTGGTGCGCCGATGCCTGCATCTACAACCACCGGAACGCCAGCCTGCTCGATGATGATGCGGATAAACTCCTTTGTTTCAAGACCCTTGTTTGTGCCGATAGGGGCAGCCAATGGCATTACGGTTGCTGCGCCGGCCTCTTCGAGCTGACGGCACAGAACGGGGTCTGCCTGACAGTATGGAAGAACCACGAAGCCCAGTTTTACAAGCTTCTCGGTAGCCTTCAGAGTCTCTACAGAGTCGGGCAGAAGGTATCGAGGGTCGGGATGAATCTCGAGTTTTAGCCAGTTTGTGCCGAATGCCTCGCGCGCCATCTGTGCGGCGAATACCGCTTCGTCGGCATCTCTCACGCCCGATGTGTTAGGCAAAAGTTGTATGTTTGGGTGGGCAATGTGCTTAAGCATATCGTCTTCTTTGTCGTCAAGCTCAATGCGTTTCATGGCAAGCGTAACCATCTCTGTGCCAGAAGCCTTGATAGCCTCTTCCATCACTTGGTTTGAGCTGAACTTTCCAGAGCCAAGAAACAGGCGCGAGCCAAATTCCTTGCCAGCAATTACTAATTTCTCCATTTATATAAGTTTAAGTTTTTCAGAATATTATCCGCCGCAAGCGGCTTTTATTATCACCACGTTGGCATTCTCGGCAAGCGGTGTGGCACTCCATTCCGAGCGCGGAATCATCTCGTTGTTTACGGCTACTGCCACGCCCTTTTCGGGCAGTTGGAGCTGTGCGGCAAGGTCGCTCACGCTTGTGCCGTCGAACTCAGTTTCCTTATTGTTTACGGTTATTTTCATGCACAATGAATTTTGTTTCGTTCTAAATTCTGTAGAAACAAAGTGTGCGGTGAGGCTTTGAAACATGTCCTTTCGCCGGTATTAGCCGGATCAAGTATTTAGGGTATAATCTCAGCCTTGAAAGACGTTCAGGGCACCCCTCTGTTCTACTGAGGTGCAAAATAAACTATTATTTTTGTTATTTCCTAAAAAAACGTTGATTATTTTGCAATAAAAAAGCGGAGTAATCGAACATTTAGATTACTCCGCCATATAGGTTGCTGATATTATGCTACAAAGCCTTTGCCTTGTTTATTGCAGGGTTGGCATACATTGTAAGTATGCGCTCGCGCAAGAATGCCTCGTCTTTGTTCGGGAGGTCGATTTTTGCAATCTGTCCTGCCAGATATTTCTCGAAGAAAGCCTTGTCCTCGGCTGTGTACTTGTCTGATGAGTCCGAGCCTGTAAGCTCGTCCATCGCGATGTAGTTGCAAGGATAGAGCATGTAGTTCGAGTGTATACCCTTGTCGATGTGCTTTGCAATCATGCCGAAAATCTCGGTCTTAGGAGTGCTGCGGTCAATAGTGTCGAGCCACTCGTTAATGCAAGGCGCGGTGTGATAGTGGATATGTCCCTTGAATCCGTAGATGCCGATGCTCATGTTGTCGAGGTCGTCCTGCTGGCTCTTCTTAAAGTCAGGGTTGTCGCGCTTCTGCTGGAACTCCTTGGCTTTCAGATAGTCGCATGGGTCGAACTCGTACGAGATGCTCAGCGGAACGATGTTCATGTCCTTCAAACGGTCTATGATGTCGCCCTCGCCGCCCATTGCAAGCATCTTCAGGATGCTGTCCTGAGTAAGGTCGTTGCTGTCCTTGGCTCTGCCTTCGCGCTGCGCCATCCAGATGTTCTCGTTCTTATGGTTGATGGCAAAGTGCATGTATCGGCTCATCGTTGCCGATGCCTGAAGCATCTGGCGCATGGTTAGTGCGCGCTGCACAATGAAGCTCTTGTTTATGCGTACAATCTTCTTTATCCAAGGGCGGATAAGGAGGTTGTCGCCGATGGCAATCTCTACCGTTGTGTCGAAGCCATTGTCTACAAGAAGAACCGACAGAAGTGCCGAGTCGAGCACGATGTCACGGTGGTTAGAGATGAAGGTATGATGCTTGTCGCGGTCGGTAAGACTGTCGGCATTCATCTCCATGCCTTTGCCACACTTTGCTACGAGACTCTTCAGGAGAGGGTAGACGAGTGCTTTCTGAAATTCGAGGTTGGTCTTGCATTGCAGAAGCTGCTTTGCAAGCATCTCGAACGGAACGTCGGGCATCACCTTTGCCATCACAGCCTTGAATTCCTCGTCGGCTATCAGTTCCTGATACACGGCTGGCAACTCCTCGGGAGTGTAAGGCCGTATGTCGTTGAATTCTTCAGGAATAGTCATGATTAAAGTTGTTAGTCGGTTGTTAGAACTGGTTTTCTATCACGTCGCTCAGCACGTCGCCCATGTTCAGACCGGCAGCCTTTACCTGCTGCGGAATGAAGCTTGTGGCAGTCATGCCGGGTGTAGTGTTAATCTCCATCAGCATAGGCTTGTCGTTGCCCTCGGCATCTTTTGTAATGATGAAGTCTATGCGGATTATGCCGTTGGCGTGCAGAATGTCGTAGATTTCAGAAACCATCTGGCGTACCTTGGCTGTTGTCTCGTCCGACAGACGGGCAGGCGTAATCTCCTGAACCTGACCGTTGTACTTGGCGTCGTAGTCGAAGAACTCGTTCTCCGAAACTACCTCGGTGGCTGGCAGAACAACGTTGCCCTTCTTTGTCTTGAAGCAGCCTACAGAAATCTCCGTTCCCTTCATCTCTGCCTCAATCATCACTTCGTCGCTCTCGTTCATTGCCTTGGCGATGGCTGCCTGAAGCTCTTCGGTCTTCTTTACCTTGCTAACGCCGAAGCTTGAGCCGCCTGCGTTAGGCTTTACGAAGCATGGCAGACCTACCTTGGCGATTATTGCCTCGTCAGAAGGCATCTGCTGACCTTTTCGCACAATGAGCGATTCGCTCACCGGAACGCCGAAGCCCTTCAGATACTGGTTCAGCGTGAATTTGTTGAAAGTCATAGACTCTACAAGCACATCGCTCGTTGAGTAAGGCATACGGATAAGGTCGAAGTAACCCTGAAGTATTCCGTTCTCGCCCGGAGTTCCGTGTATTGTTATGTAGCAATAGTCTGGAGTAATTTTCTTTCCGTTATCGCTGAAAGAAAAGTCGTTACGGTCAACGGCAACTCTTTTGCCGTCGGCTAAAATCGCTTCCCACGCAGTGCCTTTAATCTCTACCACATAAACTTTGTACTTGTCGTGGTTCATAAACGAGAAGATACCCTGAGCGGAACGCATTGACACATCATGTTCAGATGAGTCTCCGCCAGCAACAATAGCAATTGTTTTCACTTTTTCTGATAAATATAAATTAGTAATATGTGTTAATTTTCGTTATCTTTCTTTGCGCCCATGTAGGTGCGCCATCTGTCAAGAAGCTGGACGATGTCGTCGGGCAGCTCTGATGTGAAGAACATGTCCTCGTGGGTTATAGGGTGCTGGAATCCCAGTGTCTTGGCATGCAGAACCTGACGGCTGCACACATCGAAGCTGTTGGCGATGAACTGTCGGTAACTGCTGCTCTGGTTGCCTCGCAGAATAACGTTGCCGCCGTAGCGCGTATCGGCAAACAGCGGATGGCCGATGTGCTTCATGTGCGCTCTAATCTGGTGTGTACGGCCAGTCTCGAGCACGCATTTCACGAAGGTAACGTAGCCGAAGCGTTCGAGCACCTCGTAGTGCGTAACGGCATGTTTTCCGATGCCCGATTCGGGGTCGAAGACGGTCATCTGCATACGGTCGTTAGGATTTCGGGCTATGTTTCCAACAATCGTGCCCTTGTCCTCTTCTATGTTTCCCCAAACCAGAGCATTGTACTCGCGCTTCGTTGTCTTGTTGTAGAACTGCATTGCGAGGAACGTCTTTGCCTCGATGGTCTTAGCCACCACCAGAAGTCCGCTCGTGTCCTTGTCAATGCGGTGAACCAGTCCCACGCCCGGGTCGTTAGGGTCGTAGTAAGGGTCGTCGCGCAAGTGCCATGCAATGCCGTTTACGAGTGTTCCGCTGTAGTTTCCGCAGCCCGGGTGAACCACAAGTCCGGCAGGCTTGTTTACAACGATTATCGAGTCGTCCTCGTACACTATGTTTAGCGGAATATCCTCCGGAATTATCTCGTTGTCGTAGCGCGGACGGTTGTACATCATCTGGATGATGTCGTACGGCTTTACTTTATAGTTGCTCTTTACAGGCTTTCCGTTTGCAAGGATATAGTTAGCATCGGCCGCCGCCTGAATGCGGTTGCGGCTCACTCCTGCCAGACGGTCGACAAGGAACTTGTCTATTCTTAGTGGCGATTGTTTACCGTCGGCAGTGAATCGGAAGTGCTCATACACGCTGTCGCCTCCTTCGGCATACTCCTCGTCGCCTTCGTCGCCCAGCATGTCGCCTATGTCCTCGCCCAATTCGTATTCTGATTCAGGTATTTCAAATTCGTCGTTATCGTTAATCATAATCGTCTTTAAGAGATTTAACTATCTGTTTATCTACTACTCATTCGCTGGTTCTTCGCCCTCTGCCGCGGCAGCCTTGTTGCTTGCAGAGTCTGCCGATGCGTGGCTGTCTCCATTTCCAACTATCAGCACGAGAGTTGCCGATGAAGGGATGCGGTCGCCTGCGGATATCTTTCTGCCTTTGTACTTAACTCCGTAAACCCAGTCCTTCTCGCCCGGTATCAGTTCTGCTGGTCCGGTCTTTATGCCAAGAGCCTCGAGTTTAGCCTGAGCGTCGCGCAGCGATGCGTTGTCGGCAATGTCGGGCAGAACTATGGTTGGAGTCTTCGTCTGATTTATCGTAAGGTAAATGATGTGTCCTTTCTTCACAAAGTTGCCTGCTGTCGGCGATTGTTCCACCACGCTCTCCGGAGCCATGTCTTTGCGGTATGTTGAGTCTACAATCTCGTAAGCCAGTCCTGCCTCGTCCAAAATCTGCGCAGCCTTGCTGCTGTTCATTCCGGTAATAGACGGAACGGTAATCTTTTCGCCGTGGTGAGTATATGAGTCAATGCCATACAGGGTAACAGTTATGAGCAATACAACAACGCCCACCATCGCTATTATGTTAAGCCAGAAGAAACGGCTCTTCTGTCCTTTGAAGAATTCTTTAAAAGTCATACCTTTTTATATAGTTTGTTATATGCGTGGCAAAAATACAAAAATAAGCGCAAAAAAAAAGCAAAAGTTTTGGAAAACCTTTTGCTTCTTTATAATTCATTGTGTCTTGCTAACAACAAGCGAATTATTTCTTTCCGTTGAACTCGTCAGAAATAGTCAATTTCTTGCGACCCTTAGCACGGCGAGATGCCAATACGCGGCGGCCGTTAGCTGTTGCCATTCTCTCGCGGAAACCGTGCTTGTTTCTTCTTTTTCTGTTAGAAGGCTGGAATGTTCTCTTCATTGTATGAATTTTTTAATTGTTATTATTCAACTTGTCAATCGGGTTGCAAAAATAGTTACTTTTTTTTAAATTACAAAGAATTGATTCATTTTTGCGATGATATTTTTGCAAATTTAACTGATTTCCACTATTTTTGCATCCAAATTTTGTAATAATAACATAAAAAACCGTATGATAAATTCACAGGACATTAAGAAGGGAACATGTATCCGTCTTGACGGCAAACTTTATTTCTGCATCGATTTCCTTCACGTAAAGCCGGGTAAGGGTAATACAATTATGCGTACAACTCTTAAGGATGTTGTTTCAGGCCGCGTTATCGAGCGTCGCTTCAACATCGGCGAGAAACTTGAGGATGTACGTGTTGAGCGTCGTCCTTATCAGTTCCTTTACCTCGAGGGTACAGACTATATTTTCATGAATCAGGAGACTTTCGATCAGGTGCCTATCGCTAAGGACCTTGTAACAGGCGTTGATTTCATGAAGGAGGGTGATATTGTTGAAGTTGTGTCTGACGCTTCTACAGAGACTATCCTGTTTGCTGAAATGCCAGTTAAGACCGTTCTCCGCATCACTTACACAGAGCCAGGCTTGAAGGGCGATACAGCAACTAACGCATCAAAGCCAGCAACTGTTGAGACAGGTGCAGAGGTTCGCGTTCCATTGTTCATCAACGAGGGTGAACTTATCGAGGTTGACACTCGCGATGGTTCATACCTTAACCGTGTAAAGGAGTAATCACTTTGCAAACAATTTAATAAGTAAAAGCACGCCGGAAGGTGTGCTTTTTTTTGTTTTTATTTTGCCGTTATCCGTCTTTGTTGTATTTTTGTAAAATAAACCCCGATTTGACGAAAATCAACTATGGACAATACTTCTGCTAACCGAAACAACGGCATAGCCTCGCTTGCAACCGAAGACAGACCGCGCGAAAAGATGGTGCGGCTGGGGGCTGAAGCTCTGACAAATGCCGAGTTGCTCGCAATTCTGGTCGGAACAGGTACGGCAGAAGAATCTGTCATAGAGTTGATGCAGCACATTCTCAGAGACTGCGACAACAACATAAGTCTGCTGGGCAAACGCACGGTCGACGAACTTTGCAGTTACAGAGGAATAGGCGTGGCAAAGGCAGTATCGATACTCGCTGCCTGCGAGCTGGGAAAACGCCGCAGCATGGTCGAGGACAACCGCACGCACATTGAGTCGTCGCGCGACATCTACGCACTCATGAAGCCACGCATGCAAGACCTCACCGTCGAGGAATGTTGGGTGATACTTATGAACCAGTCGGCAAAGGTGATAGCCGTCGAGAACGTGTCGCGCGGAGGGATAACAGGCACGATGGTAGACGTGCGAATGGTACTCAGAACGGCTCTGCTGAAGCAGGCAACGACGATTGCCCTCTGCCACAATCATCCATCGGGTAACACACGCCCAAGCCGCGACGACGACAATCTTACGAAGAGGCTCTTCGAGGCTGGCAAGATAATGCAGATAAGGCTCGTAGACCATGTAATCGTTACCGAAACAGGCTATTACAGTTATGCCGACGAGGACAGAATGGGCTTTTAAAACAAAACTGAATATGGATAAGTTAAAGATAGAAGAAAGAATAATTGAGGTGCTGAAAACCGTCTATGATCCCGAGATTCCAGTAAACATCTACGACCTCGGACTCATTTACAAGATAGACCTCGCTGATGACTTTACACTGAGCGTAGACATGACGCTCACCGCACCGAACTGCCCTGCCGCCGACTTCATTATGCAGGACGTGCAGCAGAAACTCGATGCTATCGACGGAGTGAAATCGGCTACCGTCAACCTCGTCTTTGAGCCTGAATGGCACAAGGATATGATGACAGACGAGGCAAAAGTAGAATTAGGCTTTGATCTATAAATGAAGAAAAACGTATATTTCCTTTCAGATGCTCACCTTGGCTCAAGAGCCATTCCGCACGGACGGATGCATGAGCGCAGGCTTGTCAGATTCCTCGACAGCATCAAGGACAAGGCAAGCGCGGTGTATTTCCTTGGCGACATGTTCGACTTCTGGTTCGAATACAAACTCGTTGTACCAAAGGGATATACCCGATTCCTTGGCAAGGTTAGCGAACTGACAGACAATGGCGTGGAGGTTCACTTCTTTACAGGAAACCACGACATCTGGTGCGGCGACTACCTCGAAAAGGAGTGTGGCGTGATTATGCACCGAAAGGAAATCGTAACCGAGATATACGGTAAGGTGTTCTTTCTTGCGCACGGCGACGGACTGGGCGACAAAGACAAGAAATTCCGTTTCTTGCGATGGCTGTTCCACAACAAGGCGGCGCAGACGCTGTTTGCAGCCATCCATCCGCGCTGGGCTGTCGATTTCGGTCTTAACTGGGCAAAGCACAGCCGCATGAAGCGCGTTGACGGCAAAGAGCCGCCTTACATGGGCGAGGACAGAGAATACTTGGTGCTCTATGCCAAGGAATATCTCGAAACACATCCCGAGATAAACTATTTCATCTTCGGACACCGCCACATCGAACTCGACCTTATGCTGCGCCGCGACTCGCGACTGATGATTCTTGGCGACTGGATTAACTTCTTCTCGTATGCCGTTTTCGACGGCGAACACATGTTCCTCGAAGAGTTTATCGAAGGTCAGTCGCAACCGTAATTTTTCAGAAACAATATGAAATTCTCAATAATAGTACCCGTTTACAACCGTCCTGCCGAAGCCGGCGAATTGCTCGAGAGCCTCTCGCGCCAGTCGTTTACCGACTTCGAGGTGGTTATGGTCGACGACGGAAGCACGGAGACTTGCGAAGAGGTGTGCCGACAGTATGCGTCAAAGATGCCCGTGAGATACTTCTTCAAACCCAACAGCGGCCCGGGAGCAACCCGAAACTATGCCGCAGAAAAAAGTCAGGGCGAATATCTCATTATTCTCGATTCCGATGTGGTTCTGCCCGAGACGTATCTTC
>JAEEGK010013939.1_pt1 | contig 18032 bp, 14 predicted proteins | sample 8958771 | NCBI WGS metagenome assembly JAEEGK01 (sample SAMN16246547, study PRJNA631951) | gut metagenome | biome: gut microbiome; feature: rumen; material: SC-attached | host: Bos | place: Iran: Karaj | collected 2018-10
CCACCGACGGATACAGGCAGATGACCTTGTCCCCTGCGTTTCCGGTCCAGGTCCCGGAGAATTCCGCCTTGCTGCGGCCTTCCTCACCGGTAGAAGTGAACGTATCGACGGCCGTGATGCCGCCCTGGCCGAAAGAAACCACCGTAATGGATTCCTCCGAATTCCAGAACCCTTCCAGCGCCTTGCTTTCCGTGTCGTATTCATAAAGCGTCTTTGTGCCCGTCGGAGCGACGACGGACGCCTGGATCGTCATCGGAACGCCTGCTTTCTTTTCGGCCGGCGTCTTCTGGCAGCTGCTCATCAGCACGGCCGCGCAGGCCGTCATTGCGATAATCGTTATGATGCGTTTCATCTTGCAGTCGGTTTATCGGTTAAAAAACAAGATCCCAGCCATGTCCCATGCCCGGCACTTCACCGGAGGCGGCAATGATGGATTCAGGAACGACGTCGACGACTTCGACGGACGGGGCCTCGTAAGTCTGGCGGCCCAGGGAATGAAAAGCGGATTCAGATACCATTATTCAGTTTTTCTTAAAAAAGCTTGCAAGTATAGTGATTATTATCGGGAAATCCACCCCCTATCGGCCTGCTTCCGCATCTTTCCGCTTGCGGTACATCTGGTACGTGTTGTAGACGTTATGCCAGATGCTGTAGAAGCCGCCGGCCACGGAGACGACGGGCGTGAGGAAGGTGTAGCCCATCCAGATGCTGAAGACGGTGTTCTTCTGGCCGAGGGCCTGCCCGGCGGAGATGGGGCATTTGTAGCGGCGGCCGATCCGGCGTCCAAGCCAGAACTGCAGGATGCAGGTGAGCAGCGAGGCGACGCCGATCTCCCAGAGCACGGCCGCGCCGGCGGCGTTCTGCACGATGGCGCGCGTGCTCATCAGGATGGCGAGCGTCAGCGAGAACGCCCAGATGTAGAACGAAAGATTGGGGAATCGCAGCAGCCAGGCGTGGAATTTCGGCAACAGGTAGCGCACCAGCCAGGCCGCCAGGCACGGCAGGATGAGCAGCGGGAACACCTTGGCGAGGATCTTGGCGAAGGCCTCATAGAAGGTCAGGCCCGCCACCGGATGGATGAGCGGGACCATCAGCGGCACGAGCACCGACACCGCCAGGTTGATCAGCACGGTGTACGTGACCACGCCCGCCATGTTGCCGCCCAGCTTGCCCGTCACCACGGCGCAGGCCGTGGCCGTCGGGCAGATCAGGCAGAGCATCGCCGCCTCGACGCCGTGGCGCAGCGGCAGCTCCGGGCAGAAATACAGCAGCAGCGACAGGCCGACGAACAGCCCGCACTGCACCAGCAGCAGCCAGCCCATCCAGCGGTGCGGCCGCATCTGGTGCGGCTCGATCTTGCAGAAACTCAGGAAGAGCATCACGAAGAGCAGCGAAGGCTGCAGCTCCCTGACGATCTGTTCCAGCACCGGCCCGGCGGGATGCAGGGCCGGGATGGAATGATAGATTAAATAGCAGGAGGCGCCCACAATCATGCCGATGATGAGCGCCCAGTCCCTGAGGAATTTGACAAATGTGTAACGGTAGGTCCCCATCACTTCCCGATCCGGGCCAGGAAAGCTTCCACCGTGTTCTCCATCAGCATCGCGATGGTCATCGGCCCGACGCCGCCCGGCACGGGCGTGATCCAGGAAGCGCGCAGGCGGGCGCTGACGAAGTCGACGTCGCCGCAGAGCTTGCCGTCGTCGGTGCGGTTGATGCCCACGTCGATGACCACGGCCCCGGGCTTGACCATGTCGCCCGTGACCATGTTCGGCCTGCCGACGGCCACCACGAGCACGTCGGCCTGCAGGGTCATCGCCTTGAGGTCCTTCGTGCGCGAATGCGCAATCACCACCGTGGCGTTGCGGTCCAGCAGGAGCTTGGCCACCGGCTTGCCGACGATGTTGCTGCGGCCCACGACCACGGCGGTCTTGCCGTTGAGGTCGATGCCGCTCTCGTCAATCAGGCGGAGGATGCCCTTCGGCGTGCACGGGATGGTGCAGGGACGGCCGAGCCAGAGGTCGGAGACGTTGCGCGGATGGAATCCGTCCACGTCCTTCTCCTGGGCGATGGCGTCGATCACGCGCTCCTCGTTGATCTGCTTGGGCAGCGGGAGCTGCACGAGGATGCCGTCCACCTCGGGATCGCGGTTCAGGTCGTCGATCATCTTGAGGAGAGCCTCCTCCGTGGCGTCCTCGGCCATCGTGATCAGGCGGGAATTCATCCCCACGTAGATCGCGGACTTGACCTTGTTGCGCACGTAGACCTGGCTCGCGGGGTTGTTGCCCACGATGATCACGGCCAGCGAAGGCTTGCGGCCGTACTTGACTTCCAGCTTGGCCACGCGGTCGCGCAGCCCGTCCTTGATGGAGGCGGCGAGCGCCTTGCCGTCCAGGATCCGGCCGTCCAGGGCCCAGTGCGCGATGTCGCGGCGATAGAAGAGATTGTCGCACTGGATCTTGGCGATCTCGCCATAGACCTTGCGGTAGGCGGCGCGGATGTCCTTGCCCTCGGCCACGACCATCATCACGCGGCCGCCGGCCGTCAGCAGGCGGTCGCCGTCGCGCTTCGTGCCCATGTGGTAGACCTTGGCGTCGACCTGGTCCGCGCCGAGGATCTCGGCGCCCTTGTCGTAGGAGCCGGGATAGCCCTTGGAGGCCAGCACGACGCCGAGCGTCACGGCCTTGCGCCAGACGGGTTCCGTCGCCGGCTTGCCGGTCGCAACGGCCAGGAAAATATCATAGATGTCGCTGTCCAGCAGCGGCAGCACGACTTCGGTCTCGGGATCGCCGAAACGGGCGTTGAACTCGATCACCTTGATGCCGTCGGGGGTCTTCATCAGACCGCCGTAAAGCACGCCGGAGAGCGGGCAGCCCTCTGCGACCATCGCCTTGGCGGTCGCCTCGAGGATCTCCTTCTGCGCGAAGGCGCGGTCCTCCTCCGTGACGAACGGGAGGCCCGTGTAGGCGCCCATGCCGCCGGTGTTCGGGCCCTTGTCGCCGTCGAAGGCGCGCTTGTGGTCCTGCGAGAGCGGCATCGGATAGACCTTCTCGCCGTCCACGAAGGCCATGAAGGAGAATTCAGGACCGGTCAGGAAGTCCTCGACCACCACGCGGCCCTTGCCGAAGGCCTCGTCCAGCAGCATGCTGCGGAGCGCGGCTTCGGCCTCCGCCGCGTCGGCGGCGATCACGACGCCCTTGCCGGCGGCCAGGCCGTCGTATTTGAGCACGGCCGGGAACGGCCGGGCGTTCACGTAGGCAAGCGCCTCCTGGAAATCGTCGAAGCTGCGGTAGCCCGCCGTCGGGATGCCGTATTTGTCCATCAGCACCTTGGCGAACTCCTTGCTGCTCTCGATGCGCGTGGCGGCCTTCGTGTGGCCGAAGATCGCGAGGCCCGCGGCGCGGAAGGCGTCCACGACGCCGACCGACAGCGCGGCCTCGGGGCCGACGACCGTGAGGTCGATCCCCTGCTCCTGCGCAAAGGCGAGCAGGCCTTTGACGTCCGTATCCTTGATGGGGACGCACTCCGCCTGCGCGGCGATGCCGGCGTTGCCGGGGGCGCAATAGATCTTCGCGACCTGCGGGGAGCGGCTGAGCGCATCCACGATGGCGTGGCAGCGTCCGCCGCCACCGACCACGAGCACTTTCTTGTCCTGGGCCATATCCTATTAATGCTTGAAATGTCTGATTCCGGTAAAGAGCATCGTGATGCCGAGCTCGTCGGCCTTCTTGATGGCGTCCTCGTCGCGGATGCTGCCGCCCGGCTGGACGATGGCCGTCACGCCGTACTGTGCGGCCAGCGCCACGGTGTCGTCGAAGGGCAGGAAGCCGTCGGAAGCCAGGATGAGGCCTTCGGTGAATCCGGCCGCCTGGGCCTCCTTGAGGGCGATCTCGGCGGAGCCGACGCGGTTGGTCTGGCCGGCGCCCACACCGATCGTGTGGTTGTCGCGGACCACGGCGATGGCGTTGGACTTGATGTGCTTGACGATGCGCCAGCCGAAGTCGAGGTCGGCCAGCTGGGCCGCCGTCGGCTTGACCTTGGTCACGCACATCTCCTCGCTGACGGTCTCCATCGCGGTGTCGAGCTGCTGGGCGAGCATGCCGCCGTTGACGCCGACATACTGCATCGGGGCCTGCGCCTCGCGCTGCATCGGCACCTCCAGCACGCGGAGGTTCTTCTTGGTGGAGAGGATCTCCAGCGCCTCCGGCGTGAAGGACGGGGCGATCACGATCTCGAGGAAGATGGGCTTCATCCCGCGCGCCACCTCGGCGGTGAGCTCGCGGTTCACGCCCACGATGCCGCCGTAGATGCTGACCTTGTCAGCCTCATAGGCGGCCTGCCAGGCCTCCTCGATGTTCGCGCCCACGGCCGCGCCGCAGGGGTTCATATGCTTGAGCGCCACGCAGAACGGCGCGTCGAAGTCGCGCAGCACGTTCAGGGCGGCGTTGGCGTCCTGGATGTTGTTGTAGGAGAGCTCCTTGCCCTGGATCTGCTTCGCGAAAGCGAGGGAATAGGGCGCCGGCTCCATCGCCGCGTAGAACTTCGCGGCCTGGTGGGGATTCTCGCCGTAGCGGAGCGGCTGCTTGAGGTCATACTCGAGGAAGAGCTTCTCGTTCAGACCAGCCTGCTTGCGCATCCACGCAGAGATGCACATGTCATATTCGGCCGTGTGGGTGTAGGCCTTGGCGGAGAGCTGCAGGCGCGTCTGGTCGGAGGTCTTGCCGCTGGTGCGGATCTCGTCCAGCACGCGGTCGTAGTCGGCCGGATCGCAGACGATGGTCACGTCGCGCCAGTTCTTGGCGGCGCTGCGCACCATCGAGGGGCCGCCGATGTCGATGTTCTCGATCGCATCTTCCATCGAGACGCCCTCCTTGGCGATGGTCTGGCGGAACGGGTAGAGGTTCACGCACACGAGGTCGATCGTGCCGATCCCCTGCTCCTCCAGCGTGGCCATGTGGGCCGGCACGTCACGACGTGCCAGGATGCCGCCGTGCACCTTCGGGTGCAGGGTCTTGACGCGGCCGTCGAGGATCTCGGGGAAACCCGTGACCTCGCTGATGCCGACGGTCTTGACGCCCTTCTCTTCCAGCAGCCGCTGGGTACCGCCCGTGGCGATGATGGTCCAACCCAATGCCTGGAGGCCCTGCACGAAAGGCACGAGCCCGGTCTTGTCGCTTACACTGACTAACGCTCTCATAAATTGCTCAATAACTTTTGTATGGTTTCAACGTATAATGCATGTTCGATCTTCTGGCCGATGCGGTGGACCTCCTCGGGGTCGTCGCCGTCGTACTCGAAGGCCCGCTGGGCGATGATCCTGCCGCCGTCCAGCTCGGCGTTCACGTAGTGGATCGTGATGCCGTAGACCTTGACGCCGTATTCCACGGCCTGCTCCACGGCGTGCGCGCCGCGGAACGCGGGCAGCAGCGACGGGTGGATGTTGATGATCCGGCCGCCGTAGGCGTCCAGCAGGACGTCGGAGAGGATGCGCATATAGCCCGCCAGGCACACGAGGTCGATCCCGAGCGCGTCCATGCGCCGGACGATCTCGGCCTCGAACGCGGCCTTGCCGCCCATCTCCTTGGGCGAAGCCACGAAGGCCGGCACGCCGAAGCGCTCCGCGCGCGCCACAACGGCCGCGCCCGGCTGGTCACAGACCATCAGGGCGACTTCCGCGTCCAGGCGGCCGTCCGCGCATGCCTGCGCGATGGCCTCGAAGTTGGTGCCGGAGCCGCTGGCGAAGACTGCTAGTTTCTTCTTCCCCATTATTGCAGGATAATGTTGACGCCCGGCTTGTCGGTGACACAGCCGATGACGCTCGCCTTCTCGCCGTGGGCGGTCAGGATGTCGATGGCCTGCTGCGCCTCGGAAGCGTCCAGGGCCAGCACCATGCCGATGCCCATGTTGAAGATGTTGAACATCTCGCGGTGCGGCACGCCGCCCCATTTCTCCAGCATCTTGAAGACCGGGAGGATCTCCCAGCTGCCTTCGCGGATCTCCAGGCCCTGGCCTTCGCGCAGGATGCGGGGGATGTTCTCGTCGAAGCCGCCGCCGGTGATGTGGGCCACGCCGTGCACGTCGCAATGGCGGATCACGTCGAGCACCTGCTTGACGTAGATGCGCGTCGGGGTGAGCAGGACCTCGCCCAGCGTGCGGCCGCCGAACTCGGGCACAGCCTCGGAATAATGGTGGCTGCCGTCGGAGACGATCTTGCGCACGAGGCTGAAGCCGTTGGAGTGCACGCCGCTGGAGGCGATGCCCACGAGGACGTCGCCCACCTTGACCTTGGAGCCGTCGATCAGCTTGCTCTTCTCCACCACGCCCGTGGTGAAACCGGCGATGTCATACTCGTCGCCTTCGTACATGCCGGGCATCTCGGCGGTCTCGCCGCCCACGAGGGCGCAGCCGGCCTGCCGGCAGCCCTCGGCGACGCCCGCGACGATCGCCTCGACCTTGGCCGGGACGTTGTGTCCCAGGGCCACGTAGTCCAGGAAGAACAGCGGTTCGGCGCCCTGCGCCAGCACGTCGTTGACGCACATCGCCACGGCGTCGATGCCGATGGTGTCGTGCTTGTCCATCGCGAATGCGATCTTGAGCTTGGTGCCGACACCGTCGGTGCCGCTCACCAGGACCGGCTCCTTGATGCCGAGAGAAGCGAGATCGAACATCCCGCCGAAGGAACCGATGCCACCCATCGAGCCCGGGCGGGCGGTGGAGGCCACGTGCTGCTTGATGCGGCGGACCACTTCGTAGCCCGCTTCCAGGTTCACGCCTGCGTTTTCGTAAGATTGTGCCATATCGTTAATTATTCGTTTTCCGTTTCATCATAAAGCATCGTCGGATACTCGCCCGTGAAGCAGGCCTGGCAGGGATCGGCGCAGCCGAAGCAGGAGTCGCGGGTGGATTCGGGGCTCAGGTAACCCAGCGAATCGGCCCCGATCGCCTCGCGCGCCTCTTCCAGGGTGCGGTGCGAGCAGAGGAGCTCTTCGGGCGTGGAGGTGTCCACGCCGTAGTGGCAGGGGAAGCGCATCATCGGGCTGGCGATGCGCACGTGCACTTCCGTGGCGCCCGCTTCGCGCAGCAGCTTGACGATCTTGAGGGAGGTCGTGCCGCGGACGATGGAGTCGTCCACCAGCACGATCCGCTTGCCGCGGACGATGCTCTCGACCGGCGAGAGCTTCATCTTGACGCCCAGTTCGCGCAGCGACTGGACGGGCTGGATGAAGGTGCGGCCGACGTATTTGTGCTTGACAAGCCCCATCTCGTAGGGGATGCCGCTCTCCGCGCTGTAGCCCATCGCCGCGCTCAGGCTGGACTCGGGCACGCCCACGACGATGTCGGCCTCGACCGGGCACTCCCGGTAGAGGCGCCGGCCGGCTTCCATGCGGTAGGCGTGGACGTTGCAGCCGTCGATGTCGCTGTCAGGACGCGCGAAATAGATGTATTCCATCGCGCACATCCGGTGGCGGTTGAACTGCGAATAGAGGGTGCTCCGGATGCCGTGGTGGTCCAGCGAGACGATCTCGCCGGGCTTGACGTCGCGGATGAACTCCGCGCCCATGATCCGGAAGGCGCAGGACTCGCTGCTGACCACATAGCCGTCGCCCACCTTGCCGATGCAGAGGGGCTTGATGCCGTATTTGTCGCGACAGGCGTAGATGCGGTTCTTGGTCATGATCACGAAGGTGAAGCCGCCCTCGATCATGTTCAGGGACTTCACGATCGTCTGGATGCGGTTCTCCTTGCTCCCCTTCTTGATCAGGTGCGCCAGGAGTTCGCTGTCCGTATTGGTCTGGAAGATGGAGCCGTGCCGCTCGAGCAGCGCGGCGATCTGGCGGGCGTTCACCAGGTTGCCTTCGCCGGCGATGGCGAAGTCGCCCGACTGGTGGTGGAAGAAGAGCGGCTCGACGTTGTCCAGGCCGCCCTTGGAGGCGTTGGCGTATTTGACGCTGCCGATGCCCAGCTCACCCGGCAGCTGGTCCAGCTCGCCGTTGGTGAAGATCTCGCTCAGCAGCCCCTGCCCGCGGTGGCGGTGTCCGTTGCCGTCCTTGTCGAAGGTGATGATGCCGCCGCCTTCCTGGCCGCGGTGCTGCAGGTTGTGCAAACCGTAGTAGATGTAGTTCGAGGCGTTCTGTACGCCGTATACTGCCAGGACTCCCATTATAAGACTTTCTTCAGACGGTCAAGGACATTGGTATAACTCTCCACCACGCGGCTCAGGTCCAGGCGGAAGCGGTCTTTGTCCATCCGCTCCTCCGTGGCCTCGTCCCACAGGCGGCACGTGTCCGGGCTGATCTCGTCGGAGATGATGATGGCGCCCGTGTCGGTGGCCCGGCCGAATTCGAGTTTCACGTCCACCAGTTCGATGCCGGCCTTGTGGAAGAGCGGCTTGAGCAGCTCGTTCACCCGGCGGGCGGTGTCGTACATCCCGTCCAGCTCCTCATACGTGGCCAGGCCGATCGCGACGGCGTGGTCGCGGTTGATGAACGGATCCTCCAGCTCGTCGTTGTTGTAGCGCAGGTCCAGGATGGTGTTGGCGTGGCGGAAGCCCTCGTCGACGCCCAGGCGGGCGGCCAGCGAGCCGGCGATGCGGTTGTGCACGACCACCTGCAGGGGGATGATCTCGATCTTGCGGCAGAGCTGCTCGCAGTCGTCCAGCTGCTCGATGAAATGGGTCTCCACGCCGTTGCGGTTGAGATACTCCATCAGCAGGGCCGAGATCTGGTTGTTCAGGGCGCCCTTTCCTTTGAAACGGGCGCGCTTGACGTTGTTGTAGGCCACTGCCACGTCTTTGTAACGGAAAATCACCCGGTCGGGCTGGTCGGTCGCAAAAATCTGCTTTTCGTTCCCGTCGAAGATCAAGTCTCCTTTCGTCATGGTTATCTATCGGTTTTTCTTGAAATACGAAACGGCGTTGTCGAAGAGCGGCTGGTAGAGCTCCTCCTCGATGTTCTTGAACAGGTTGGGCTCCCAGCGCTCCGTGTGGCCCATCTTGCCGAGGATCTGGCCGGTCGGGCTGATGATGCCCTCGATGGCGTAGTTGGAGCCGTTGGGGTTGTACGGTGCCTCCATCGTGACCTCCTCGGAGAAGGGATCGACGTACTGGAAGGCCACCTGCCCCTTGGCGAAGAGCTCCTTCGCCAGCGCCTCGGAGACCACGAAGCGGCCTTCGCCGTGGCTGACGGCGATGGTGTGCAGGTCGCCCACGTTCATGCCCGCGAGCCAGGGCGAGCGGGTCGTGGCGACGCGCGTCGTGGCCATCTGGGAGATGTGGCGGTTGATGTCGTTGCGGAAGAGGGTCGGCGATTCGGTCGTGACCATGCCGAGATGGCCGTACGGGAGCAGGCCGCTCTTGACGAGCGCCTGGAAACCGTTGCAGATGCCGAGGATCAGGCCGCCGCGCTCCAGCAGGCCTTCGATGGCCTGCGCCACGCGGGCGTTGTTGAGCACGTTGGCGATGAACTTGCCGCTGCCGTCCGGCTCGTCGCCGGCGGAGAAGCCGCCCGAGAGCATCAGGATCTGGCAGCCGTCGATGGCGGCGCCCATCTCGTCGATGGAACGGAGGACATCCTCGCCCGTGAGGTTGCGGAACACGCCGAACTGCACGTCGGCGCCCGCCTTGCGGAACGCCTTGGCGGTGTCGTAGTCGCAGTTGGTGCCCGGGAAGACCGGGATGTACACCAGCGGCTTCTCCACCGGAGCGCCCTTCCAGCGCGGCGCCTCGTATTTGCCTTCCGGCTTGATGCCGCTGAGCATCTTCTTGTGGCTGGCCTCCACCTTGGCGGGATAGACCTTGGCGTACTTGCCGGCGTTGGCTTCCACCAGGCGGTCGATGCTGATGCGCTCGCCGTCGATCTTCAGCAGGCCGTCCTCGCCGTCCGTGACTTCACCCAGCAGGATGGCCTGCGGGAAGTCGAGCGGCGTCTCGGACTCCACGAGGATGGAGCCGTAGCCCAGGTCGAAGAGTTCGCGCTCGGAGAGCTTCACGTCCACGCCGAAGAGGTTGCCGAAGGCCATCTTGGCGAGGCCTTCCGCCACGCCGCCGAAGCCGAGGGCCCAGGCGGAGACGATGTGCCCGGCGGCGATCTCCGCGTGGACATAGTCCCAGTTCGCCTTGAGCTGGTCCACGTCCGGCATGCGGTTGGCCAGCGGGGTATGCTTGATCAGGTAGAGCTTGTTGCCCTCCCATTTGAGTTCCGGAGAGATCACGCGGCCGGCGTCCACCGTCGTCACGCCGAAGGCGATCAGGGTGGGCGGCACGCTGATGTGCTCGAAGGTGCCGCTCATCGAGTCCTTGCCGCCGATGGACGGCAGGCCGAAGGCGAGCTGCATCTTCAGGGCGCCGAGCAGCGCGGAGAGGGGCTTGCCCCAGCTGTGCGCGTCGGCGGTCATGCGCTCGAAGTACTCCTGGTAGGAGAAGCGCATCGTGGACCAGTCGCCGCCCGCGGCCACCACCTTGGCGCACGCGTCCACGACGGCATAGGCCGCGCCGTGGTACGGGCTCCAGCTGGTGAGGTACGGGTCGTAGCCGAAGGCCATCATGCTGGCCGTGTCGGTGTAGCCGGCGGTGGGGAGCTTCTGGACGGAGACCTGCGTCTCCGTGGACTGAAGCGCGCCGCCGTAAGGCATCAGGACGGTGGAGCGGCCGATGGTGGAGTCGAACATCTCCACGAGGCCCTTCTGGGAAGCGACGTTGGCGTCGGACAGCACGCTGACCATCTTTTCGCGCAGCGTGGCGCCTTCCGGCTCGCGGCGGAACGGGTCGATGTCCTCGACCGCGCCGATGGCGGCCTGCGCGAAGTGCTTGGCGCCGGCGCTGTCGATGAACTCGCGGGAGAGGTCGGCGACCGTCTCGCCGTGGTAGAACATGCGCATCCGGCCGCGGTCGGTCACGTCGGCGACGTGCGTCACCTCGACGTTCTCGCTGCCGCAGAAGGCTTCGAAGGCGGCGCGGTCTTTGGCCTCCACCACCACGGCCATACGCTCCTGGGACTCGCTGATCGCGAGTTCGGTGGCGTTCAGGCCGCTGTATTTGGTCGGCACGCGGTCCAGCCAGATGTCCAGGCCGGGGGCCAGTTCGCCGATGGCGACGCTCACGCCGCCGGCGCCGAAGTCGTTGGATTTCTTGATGAGGCGCGTCACCTCCGGGCGGCGGAAGAGCCGCTGGATCTTGCGCTCCTCGGGGGCGTTGCCCTTCTGGACCTCGCTGCCGCAGGTCTCGAGCGAGGTGCCGGTGTGCTCCTTGGAGGAGCCGGTGGCACCGCCGATGCCGTCGCGGCCGGTACGGCCGCCCAGCAGGAGGATGACGTCGCCCGGCGCGGGGCTCTCACGGCGGACGTCGTCCGCCTTGACGGCGCCCACCACGGCGCCCACTTCGAGGCGCTTGGCGGTATAGCCCGGGTGATAGATTTCACGGACGTGGGTGGTGGCGAGGCCGATCTGGTTGCCGTAGCTGGAATAGCCGGCGGCGGCCTTGCGGCTGATCATGCGCTGCGGGAGCTTGCCCGGCAGCGTGTCCTTGACGGCGGCGTTGATGTCGCCGGCGCCCGTCACGCGCATCGCCTGGTAGACGTAGGCGCGGCCGGAGAGCGGGTCGCGGATCGCGCCGCCCAGACAGGTGGCGGCGCCGCCGAACGGCTCGATCTCGGTCGGGTGGTTGTGCGTCTCGTTCTTGAACTGGAGGAGCCATTTCTCGGTCTTGCCGTCCACGTCCACATCCACGAAGATGCTGCAGGCGTTGTTCTCCTCGCTCTGCTCCAGGTCCTCCAGCAGGCCGCGCTTGCGCAGGACGCGCGCGCCGATCGTCGCCAGCTCCATCAGGCAGAGGCTCTTCTGCTCGCGGCCCAGTTCCTTGCGGGCCGCCAGGAATTCGCGGTATTCCGCCTCGATCTCTTCCTTGACGAAGGAATCGTCCACCTTGACGTCAGTCAGCTCGGTGGTGAAGGTCGTATGGCGGCAGTGGTCGCTCCAGTAGGTGTCGAGGATGCGCAGCTCCGTCTCGGAGGGGTCGCGGCCCTCCTGGGTGAAGTAGCGGACCACCTCGGCGAGGTCGTCGGTGTTCATCGCCAGGCCCCACTGCTTGCAGAAGGCGGCGTAGTCGGCCGGGGCCATCTTCGTGAAGCCCGCGAGCGAGGCGAGCGGCTTCACCTCCGCCTTGCCCTCGGGCTGCAGGCGGCCGAGGTCCTTCGGCCGGGATTCCACCACGTTGATATAATAGTGGCGGATCGCGGCGAGGGCCTCGTCGGAGAGGTCGTCGTCGAAGATGAGCAGGCGCGACGAGCGGATCTGCACGTCGGCGGACGGGTCGACCAGGTGGACGCAGTCCAGGGCCGAGGAGGCCCGCTGGTCGAACTGGCCGGGGATGTACTCGACAGCCAGGTATTTCTTGCCCTCCAGGGGGCACTCGTCCGTCACGGTGTCGGTCACGGTCTCGCCGAACACGGTATAGCGGCACTTCTCCAGCAGCTCGCTGGAAAATCCGAACAGGTCATACACATTCAGGAGCCGCAGGGTACGCAGCGAGAGAGAAAGGTTTTCGTTGAATTCACTCTTGAGGCTCTGCGCCTCAACCTGGAATTGCGAATACTTTTCTACATAGATGCGGTGAGCATTCATATATTATAATTCGGTTGAAAGGACCTTTTCTGATTGTTTCTTCCGGAAATCCTCCAACTTGGCCGCGAGCGCGGGATCCTGGAGGGCGAAAACGGCGACCGCGTAGAGAGCGGCATTCTTGGCACCGTCGATCGCCATGGTTGCGACGGGGATGCCGGAAGGCATCTGGACGATGGACAGCAGGGAATCCAGACCATTGAGGGCCTTGCTCCGGATAGGAACGCCGATCACAGGGAGCGAAGTCAGGGCGGCCGCCATGCCGGGCAGGTGCGCCGCGCCGCCCGCACCGGCGATCACCATGCCTACGCCGCGGTCGCGGGCGCCGGCCATGTAGTCGCAGAAGAACTGGGGAGTGCGGTGTGCGCTGATGACTTTTTTCTCGTAGGGGACCCCGAACAGATCGAGGGTCTCGCAAGCGGCTGACATGACGTCCCAGTCGCTTTTGGATCCCATGATGATGCTGACTTTCATACTTGAACTAACCAAAGTGCAAATTTACAACAAACCGAAACTCCTTGCAAGGAAATTTATTGACAATTTGCTTAAATTCTTTGTTGATAACTTCCAAGTATGCATCTGCGGGCGTCAGCCGCACGTTTTTTTCTTATATTTGTTTCCCGTATGAAAACAAGCAGCTCCTTCCGCACCTTCCTGCTGGCTGTCGCGCTTCCGCTCGTGGCCGCCGTGATTCCCGTCCTTGTCCTCACGCTGAGTTCCGGGGACGCCCCCCTGCGCAAGGCGCGCGGGCCTTTCTCCGCCTGGGAACGCACCCTCATCGAGCAGTCCGACTCCGTGATGTACGTCTGCGTGGTCACGGATCCCAAGGATTCCCTGGAGCTGCGCACCCCTTCCCGCGACCTCACCGACAAGGAGATCCGCAGCGAGCTCTATGCGACGCTCGCCGCCAAGATGCTCGCCACGGTCCAGTCGCCGCAGCAGGGCGGCGTGGGAATCGCGGCGCCCCAGGTGGGGCTCGCGATCCGCGTGGCCGCCATCCAGCGCCTCGACCAGCCCGGCGAGCCCTTCGTGGTGTATCCCAACATCCGCGTGCTGGAGCACCTCGGCGACACCGTCCGCGGTCCCGAGGGCTGCCTGTCCATCCCCGGCAAGCGGGGCGTCGTCCCGCGCAGCGAGGGCGTCGTGATCGGCTGGACCGATCCCGAGACCCTCGAGCCCCGCACCGAAGAGCTCCACGGCTACGTCGCCATCATCTTCCAGCATGAGACCGACCACCTCGACGGCATCCTCTACACCGACCGCGCCGAGTCCGTCTCCGACGACCCCGACTGGGACGCCGAGCGCGCCCCCTACGCCATGCAGGGCGCCTACGTCAAGCCCGCCTGGCGCTGCACCCGCTGACTCCCCGCCGGCCCGCCACCTCTGCCCAGGAGAAATCCACCCAAACATCGCTCTGGGGCCGTTTTTGTGGATTTCCCTTTCCTCTCCCACACTTTGTCTTCCCGGCCGCATCCTCCCTCGGGCTCGGTGCATCGCCCGGTAGCTTCGTGCTTCCATTCTTCTTTCCCTTTTTGGTAAACTATTTTTAGGACGATACACTGCCCGTTTTTCGTTATTTGTTTAATATCAATAGTTTATGTGATCTGACGGGGTGAAAAATGGGCCTGTCACTTCTCGTATATCTCTAACTATCAGCATTTTACACAAAACACCTCTGCGAAAAAATGTAAGGAGATACCCGATCGGGACCGGGCAGGACGGGCGTTTTCCGCAACACACTATCAATCAAGTAGTAATGAAAGTACACGTGGTAAAATCTGACTACGTATATTCTCTTAACACATTGATAGTCTGCAAATAGCGAAAAACGGGCGATATGTCTTTTGTATTCGCGATTTACTATTTGGGGACGCGAGAGGCCGTGCTCCAGAATTCGCTAATATACTGCAATTTAAGGTTTTATCCCTACCTGAAAACGAGCAAGGGCAATGTTCTATAATGTTGATATACAATTGTTTACAGCACACGCTGAGCGGGGATGTGGTGTGGGGCGGGAGGTGAGGGGCGGAGGACGGAGGGTGTGGGGCGTGGGGAGAAAAAAGTGGGGCGAAAGGCGGGGCGGGGATTTGGGAGTTCGGGGGAAAGTTCCTATATTTGCAAGGATAAAGTGTAATGAAGAGGGTTTACCACATCGACGTGTTCCGCCGCGGCGGCTTCCTGGAGGCCTCCTTCCGTCACTTTTCCCTTTTTGATGATTCCGGACAGCTATTTTAGCTGTCTGTTTTTTTATATATGGTGGAGACTATGGCGACTATTTTGTTGAAAGGTGGTACGCTCGTCGACGGCAGCGGCCGGCGGCGGGGCGACGTCCTGGTCCGGGACGGCCGCATCGCGGCCATCGGACCGGACATCGTCGAGGTGCCGGACGCGGAGGTCATCGACTGCAGCGGCAAGCTGGTCAGCGAAGGCTTCATCGACGTCCATGTCCATTTCCGGGAACCGGGACAGAGCTACAAGGAAACCATCCGCTCCGGCTCGCTGGCGGCGGCGCACGGCGGCTACACGACCGTCTGCGCGATGCCCAACCTCAACCCCGTGCCCGACAGCCCCGAGACCCTGGCCCTCGAACAGGAGATCATCGACCGGGACGCCTGCATCCGCGTCCTCCCCTACGCCTCCATCACCCTGGGCCGCAAAGGCGAAGCGCTCGTGGACTTCGCGGCGCTCAAGGACCGCTGCGTCGCCTTCTCCGACGACGGCAGCGGCGTCCAGCGCGACGCTATGATGCGCAGCGCGATGGAGGCGGCCGCCCGCGAAGACGTCGTCATCGCGGCCCACTGCGAAGACAACACCCTGCTGCACGGCGGCTACATCCACGACGGACGCTACTGCGCCGCACACGGCCATAAAGGGATCTGCTCCGAGAGCGAATGGGGCCAGATCAAGCGGGACCTGCTCCTCTGCGAGGAGACGGGCTGCCGCTACCACGTCTGCCACATCTCCTGCGCCGAGAGCGTGGAGCTGATCCGCCAGGCCAAGGCGCGCGGCGTGCGCGTGACCTGCGAGACCGGCCCCCACTACCTGTCCCTCTGCGAGGATGACCTCCAGGAGGACGGCCGTTTCAAGATGAATCCCCCGCTGCGCCGCGCAGAAGACCGCGAGGCGCTTATCGAGGGCCTGCGCGACGGCACCATCGACGCCATCGCCACCGACCACGCGCCCCACAGCGCCGAGGAGAAATCCCGCGGCCTGGCCGGGAGCGCGATGGGCGTCGTCGGCCTGGAGACGGCCTTCGCCGTCGTCTACACCGACCTCGTCCTGACCGGCAAGGTCTCCCTCGAGCGCGTCGTCGAGGCGCTGACCGCAGGGCCGCGCCGGGCGTTCCGCCTGGCGGGCGGCCTGCTCCCCGGCGCCCCCGCCGACCTCGTGGTCATCGACCCCGACGCCGCCTGGACCGTCGATCCGGCGGACTTCCTTTCCCTCGGCAAGGCCACGCCCTTCGCCGGCAAGGCCGTCCGCGGCCGCATTCTCCTGACCCTCAAGGACGGCAAGCCCGTCTATCAAGCATAAAGCCATGCAGAAACGACTTTTCACCATCGAGAGCAACGACCTGGAAGCGCGCGACACCTACCGCATCGTGCTGCGCAGCGACAGCCTCGTGACCGCCGCCAGCGGCCAGTTCGTGGACCTCGCCCTGCCGGGCTACTACCTCCGGCGGCCGATCTCCATCAGCGACTGCCGCCCCGACGCGGTCGTCCTCTACTACAAGGTGGTCGGCGAAGGGACGCAGGTCCTCTCCAGGATGGCCCCCGGCACCGCCCTCGAGCTGCTGCTGCCGCTGGGCAGCGGATTCCATCCGGAAAAATGCGCCGCCGACGCCCTGCTGATCGGCGGCGGCCTCGGCGTCGCGCCGCTCTACCTGCTCGCCAAAGAGCTGCTCGCGCAGGGCAAGCACGCCACGGCCGTGCTCGGCTTCAACAAGGCCGACGAGATCTGCCTGGCCGACGACCTGAAGGCCCTCGGCATCCCGGTCCTCATCGCCACGATGGACGGCTCCGTGGGCACGAAAGGCTTCGTCACCGACGCCATCGCAGCCGCGAAGCCGGTCTTCGACCGCTTCTACGCCTGCGGCCCCCTGCCCATGCTGAAGGCCGTCTGCAAAGCCCTCGACGCCCCCGGCGAAGTCAGCCTGGAGGAGCGGATGGGCTGCGGAGCCGGCTTCTGCTACGGCTGCACCGTCCAGACAGCAAACGGCCCCCGGCGCGTCTGCGCCGACGGCCCCGTATTCGACAAGGAGGAAGTGTTATGGTAAACAAAGACCTTTCCGTCAATCTCTGCGGGCTGCGCCTGGAGAACCCGGTCATCCCCGCCAGCGGGACCTTCGGCTTCGGGCTCGAACTCGCCGACACCTTCGACCTCAAGCTGCTGGGCGGCATCTCGCTGAAGGGAACCACCCGCGAGGCGCGCTTCGGAAACCCCACCCCGCGCATCGCCGAATGCACCGCCGGGATGATCAATTCGGTGGGCCTGCAGAATCCGGGCATCGAGGTGCTCGTGGGTGAGAAGGCGCCCGCCCTGCGGAAGATCTACGACGGCTGTATTATCGCCAACATCAGCGGCTATTCCGTGGAGGAATACGCCTACAACTGCGCCCGGGCGGACGCCTGCCCGGACATCGACCTCATCGAGGTCAACGTGTCCTGCCCCAACGTCCACGGCGGCGGGATGGCTTTCGGCACCGACCCGGCCCAGGCGGCCGCCGTCACGAAAGCCGTGCGCGAGGCCGTCTCCCGCAAGCCCGTCTTCATCAAACTCAGCCCGAACGTCACGGACATCGTATCCATCGCCCGCGCCTGCGAAGACGCCGGGGCCGACGGCATCACGCTCATCAACACCCTGCTGGGGATGCGCATCGACATCAGGAAGCGCAAACCGGTCATAGCCAACAAGATGGGCGGTTTCTCCGGCCCGGCCGTGTTCCCGCTCGCCCTGCGGATGGTGTACCAGGTGGCGCACGCCTGCGGCATCCCGGTGATGGGCTGCGGCGGCGTGGCCCGCGCCGAGGACGTGGTCGAGATGATGATGGCCGGCGCCACGGCCGTGCAGGTGGGCGCCGAGAACCTGCGCAACCCGCTGGCCTGCCCGGAAATCCTCGAAGCCCTTCCGCCCCTGATGGACTCCTTGGGAATCAACAGTTTACAAGAAATTATCGGCATCGCATAACCATGGCAAAAGACGTGATCATCGCCTGCGATTTCGCGAGCAGGCAGCAGACCCTGGAATTCCTGGACGCCTTCGAGGGGCGGCGCAAGCCCTTCGTCAAGATCGGGATGGAACTCTTCTACGCCGAGGGCCCCGGCATCGTGCGGGAACTCCGCCGCCGCGGGCATCCGGTCTTCCTGGACCTCAAGCTCCACGACATCCCCAATACTGTCAAGAAGGCGATGCGCGTGCTGTCC
>JAEEGK010013942.1_pt1 | contig 18030 bp, 10 predicted proteins | sample 8958771 | NCBI WGS metagenome assembly JAEEGK01 (sample SAMN16246547, study PRJNA631951) | gut metagenome | biome: gut microbiome; feature: rumen; material: SC-attached | host: Bos | place: Iran: Karaj | collected 2018-10
TATTTATTATTTATTATTTATTATTTATTATAATATAAAATAATTTAAAAATTAAATAATTGTTTCTTATTATGCATAATATATTAATTAAAATTAATTTAATAAAAATTAATTCCTTGTATATTATTCTACATATCTATTATAACAAATATAAATTAATATAAAGATCAATTAATATGAAAATAATTAATCATCTAAAATATTTTTATATTCATATTTCATTTCTTTTCTTTTCTTTTTCTTAATAAAATTAAAATGATTTCTTTAATTTTATAATATTTACATTTCTCTTATATTTTTTCTTTAATTTCATTATTTTCTTTATTTTCATCATCTTTTATTTCATCATCATGACTACTAAGTTCGCTTGAATTATGACTTTCTTCATTTAAATTATTTCCAATTTTATTATATATATTTTTCTTTTTATTTTCATTATTATGACTACTACAATTATCTTCACTTGAAAAACTTTTATTTTCTCTTGAATTTTCTTCACTTAATTCATGCATCATATAATTATCATTAAAACTTTTTGTTTTTCCTTCTTTAATTACATTTTCTTTTTTACTTATTTTTATTTTATTATTACTTTTTTCTATTTTAACTACATTATTTTCATTTTTTTGACTTTGATTTTTTTTGTCTCTTTTCATTTTTAGTTTAATAGAATCAATACGGATCTTTCTTCCCATTTCAAAATTTTCTATTTCATTGTTTTCATTTAAATTATTTGAATAATTCTTTTTCGTTTTATATATTTCTCTATCTTTTTTTTCATCAAATCTACTACTTTCTTCATTTTCATTTTTTTTTTCTTTTTTTAAATTATTTTTATTTTTATTTCTGGTTAAATTTTGAATTGAATCATCTTTTTCTATTTTTATTAAGTCTTTTGGATTCATTTTTTTTTCTAATTGATTTATTTTATCTTCATATTGTTCTTTTAAAGATTGTAAATTTTGATTTATTTGTTGTAAAACATTATTTTGCCATAAATTAATTTCTTTAATATGTTCATCTATTTTTTGATTTAATTTATTATAATTATCTTTTAAATTTTCAATAACATCATTAAATATTTTTTGGTTTTCTTGTAATTGAGTCATATTTGAATTTAATTTTACAAAATTGTTTTGAATTTTTTCAAAATTTTCTTCATGAGAATTCAATTCTTCTTGTATTTTATTTAAAATTTGATTTTCATTTATTTGATTACTTTTTTTTTCTTCTTTTAATTTTGGCATATCTAAATTTAATATATTTTGCTTTGACTTTTCTTCTAAATTTTGAAAATTAACTTCTATTTGTTTTGTAATTTTTTCTTCAAATAATTTATGTAAATTCTCCATTTCAGTCATTATATCATTCTTTATTTCTTTTTTAATTTGATTTATTCTATTTGTTTGATTTTCATTTTGAATTTTATTTTTTTTTAAAGCTCTGGCTTATAAATAAATAAAATCAAATTACATTTTAAATGATTAGTAACACTATCAATTAATTCATTAACAGTCATGTTCATATTTGGATCAGTAGACATTTAAATTTTAAATTATAAAAAATGAAATAAAAAATTAATTCAAAAAATTAAACAATTTAAAAAAATTTATATACAAAAAAAATTCCAAAAAAAAATTAAAGAACTCCAAAATTATTATATTTGCAATTAATATTTCATAATAATATTTTCCAACTCAATAAAATTTGGTCTATCTTCTTCATTTAAGCTAATCATTTTACATAATAAAGAAATAAATTTATTAGAATATTTTCCTTTAATAAGAGAAGTAATATAATTCATGACTTCTAAATCATAATTACAATTTCTAATATTAACCAAATATTTCAATTTTAAAGTAGAAGCAAAAAGTAAACACATTCCTAAACTAAAAACATCACTTTTATAAGGATTATGTTTAACTTTAAATATTCTATTATGTAAAGAATAAAATAATATTGGTGACATATATAACTCTGTTCCTCTTAAAGTACTAATAATATCTTTTTCATAAATAAATTTTTTTGCTTCACCAAAATCTGCAATTTTATAAATATTATTTTCAAAACATAAAATATTCTGAGCTTTAATATCTCTATGACCAATATTATTTTTTTCTAAAAATGATAATGCACTTACAAGTTGTTTTAATATATTTAATAATTCTTTTTCTGAATAATAATTTTTAATTAAATATCTTTGATTTATTTCTTTTTCCCAATCTGTTTTAGCAACTTCCATTAAAACATAAATTCCATATGTTGTATTATCAAATATTTTTTTTGATATTCCTATTATTGACATTATATTCATATGTTTATTATTTGATATTATTTCATATTCTTTTTCAATTGCCTCTAAACCTTTTTTTGTATTTGTATACATTTTTTTCATACAATAATATTGTTTATTTGGATCTTCTACTAAAAATATTTTCCCAAATGTTCCTTCTCCAATTTGTGTTATTACTTTAAAGTCTTCTTCTTTGAAAATAAAAGGTTTTTTTTCTTGTTTTAAACATAATTTTTTATTATTTGTTTCTTTTGGTAAATAATTATATGGTAAAATTGTTTTTATTATTTTTTTATTTTCTTTTTTTTCATTTGATTTTAATATATTTTTTTTATTAATTTCTTCATTATTTAAACTATTACCTGGAGGTTTTGTTACTTCATAAACTTGAATTTCTAATATTTTTTTATCTGTAAATGAATTATATTTTCCTATTGATTTCATTGAATTATTACTATTAGAAACATCTCTTATATTTAATATTCTCTTTTTTAAATTATGAATTTGATTTTTATTCATTAATGAATTATATTTATTATTTAAATAATTGAATGATGTTTCATTTTCTTCTTCTTGATTTTCATTATCATTTAAATGTTCATTTACAGCTTTATAAATTCGAATTGGATAATTTTTCTTATTATCAAATTGTTTATAACTACTTATTCCAGTTGAACTAGTTAAACTATCATTTTTATCATTATTAATATCTTTTTTATTTAAAAATTTATTAAAATTCAAATCATTTTTTTCTAAATTAAAATCATCATCTAAATCAAAATCTCCTTGAAAATTATTTAATAAATCCTCATAATCATTATCATTAAAATCAAATTTAAATTCATCTTTTTCATATTTTTCTTTTTCACAAAGAGTAAAAGTTCTAGTATTTAAACAAGAAAAATGTAAATAACACTTTGGACAAGTCCACATAAATTTTTGAACAGAAGCAAAAGATTTACATTTAGAACAAACAATAATAGAATTATTTAACAAATTTCCATATAATAAAAAACCATCACAATATTCATTATGTTTAAAATTAACTTTAAATGGATTTGAAAAACAATTACAAGGTAATTTATTTGGTTTTATTGTTATTTCATTAACAAGAGCATTTTTAACTGAATTTTTAATAGATAAAAATTCAAATTTATTATATTGTTTTGCACCACTTTTAAAAGTTTTATGACATAAAACACAAATCCAATTTATATTATAAGGATCAAATTCTTTATTACATTTTTTACAAAATAAATTATTTTTATTATTTAACCATAAATTATTATTACATTTATTACAAGTCATTTGTTGATTTAACATAACTGGACAATGATAATTTTCCCAAGTTGCTGGTTTTAAATTATCTTTTGATATATTGTTTTTTCCACTTGAATAAAAATCACAATCATGATATTCACAATACATTATTATTTGATCTATTTTATATACATTATGACATTTTGAACAAATTACTAATTTTATTTCATTTTGTGAATTTTTTACTGTTATAAATTTACCTTTACAATAATGTATTGGTTCTTTATTTAAGTCACAATGTTTTTCATATGATGTTAATTTATCTGAATATTTTATATTTTTTAATTCTTTTTCACATAAATTTTTTGTTGGTATATAATATTGTTTTATTATTCTTTTTATTTGGTTTGAAAATAAATTTTTATTTTTACGGATTTCATTTATTAAATTATTATGATAAGCTTTTAATATTATATTCATTCGATGGATAAAATTATTTAAAAATTCATCTTTTGATATTATTAATATATCTGTTATACTTGTATAAAATTCTTCTGTAAAAATTTTTAATATTTCTTCTTCAATTTTTTTTAACTTTTCCATCGATTAGGAAAAAAATTATTTGAAATTTTATCATATATTTTAATTTTTTTTTAATAAAAATTAACAACAATGTTTATATTTCATTATAAAAATCATAATTTATTTATTTAAGAATTTACCTAATGATGTATATTTAAGATATGATATACATATTGAAAAATTAAACAAAAATTATATTAATTTAAATGAACTTAAATTAGAATAATTATTAAAAAATAATTGTTATTTCAACATTTTATAATATTTTATAAATAACACTTTATTTTATTAAATAATAAAAATTATATAATTTTTTGAATTATTTTCATTAAATTTAAATAAAACATTAAAAATTTTTTGAAAAAAAATATAATGGGAATTGGATGTTGTAATAAAATAAATAATAAAAATGACTTTTTTGATGATTTTGAAAAAATAAACTCACAATTATATGAAAATTATTCAATAAAATATGATAAGAGTTCATCAAATTATTTATGTAGTTGTTTAACAGAAAAAAATGAAAAAATTATATTTGAAATTACACATAAAAATGAAACTTTCTCATTATTATTTTTAAATAAAATAAATGAAATAAGAACAAATCCTTTATTATTTTTTTCAGAATCAAAAAAATATAATTTATCAGATTTTTTTGAAGAATTTATATCAAATTCAGAAACTTCAAAAATAATTCCTTGGTCTTATGAAAAAGCATCTGAAATTTATGAAATAATGGATGATGATAAAAATGGAAGAGATGAAAAGAAAATCAATAAAATTAAAAAGATAAATGAAAAATTATATGAAGTTGATATATTATCAAATTTAATTTATGAAACTGAAAAAATTATGGATTATATTTGGCAATATTTAAAAAATTTAAATAAACAAGAATTAGAAAAGTTATTAATTAAAGAATATGATTGTGTTGTTATTTATACTTTTACTAGAATTGAAGAAGATACAAAAGATTTAGGTGAAATTCAAAGTTTTAGAAATTTAAAAGAATATAATAATGTAAAATATAAAAAAAATAATAATAAAAAAAAAGATATATATAATATATTCATCTTTTTATTTAACAAAATAAGCAAGCTTTAAAACTAAATTTTTCTATATTAATAAAATATAAATTATTATAGATAACAAAAAAATTTTTTTTAAAGAGCATATATGATTTATCTTTTATTATTGAATAACTTAATTTATAATTTTTAAAATGAACTTTTAAAAAATAAAATAAAATAAATTAAAATAAATAATTAGTTACAATGGAAGATGAACAAATAATAAAAGAAGAAGCAAAATTTTTGATAGCAAAGACAAAAAAAATGATGGAAAATATGAATTTAAATTCTATGCAGAATCAACAAGATAAAAAATATCAAAGAACAAATAAATCAAATCCAAAAATTAATAATAAATCATATTTAACTAATAATATTTCAAATCCATCATTTGATTCTTCTAATTTATCTCCAAGTAGAAGATCAAATGCTTTAGTTTATGATAATTATATTATAAATAGTAATTCAATAAATTCAATAAGTGATATGAAAATAAATATTAAAAATATGACAAAAAAAATTTCTGAGTTAACAAATACAATTCAAAAACTTGAAAAAGAAATTAAAACTAAAGATGATATAATTAATACTTTAGAAAAAAAATTATATTCCAATTCAGAAATAATTGATAATTTAAATAAGAAAATTATAAATGAAAGAAGTGATAATTCACAAGTTGAAAATTCAAATATGAAAAGAAAAATTGCTGATCTTGAAAAAAAAATTAAAGATAATACTTTTATGTATGAAGAAATTATTAAAGAATATAAAAATAAATTAAAAGGATTAAATGATGAACATGATGGTAATATTACTCAATTAAATAAATTATCAGAAGATTTTAAAAAATTAATGTATAATCATAATGGTGTTAATCATCAATTAGAAGAAAAAAAAAATACTGTTCAAGAATTTAAAAGAAAAATTGATGAACAAGAAATAAATGAAAAATTATATTCTCAAAAAATAGAAAAATTAGAAGATATATTAAGAGTATTACTTCAATTAATTAAAAATTTATTTAATGAAGAAAATGATTTTTATCAAAAAAGAAATGCAATATTTGAACAATTAAAATATTTAACTCAGAAATGAATATATTTCCTTTTTTTTATATTTAATTTTTTTTAAAACTAAAACAATAAAAAACTAATTTTAAAAAAACAAAAAATATAAATAATTTTAACAACTAAAAAAAAAAAAATAAATTAATTTATAAAATTAAAACTGTAAAAAAATATTAAATAAAAAAATGTTATTTAGCCATGTCCCAGCATGGGGTTTTGGTTCAAGTCCAAGTAGAGAACCAGTTAAAAATGATTCAAGTCCAGGGCCTGGTTCATATAAATATAATTATAGAGCAAGAAAAGGTCCATCATGGGGAATGGGTTCATCAAATAGAGGAACAATAGGATTAAAAAGTGAAAGTCCAGGTCCTGGTGCTTATTCAATTAAACCTTATTCAAGAGGACCAAAATATTCTATGAGATTTAAGCCAAATAGTTCATCTGAATTAAGAAATCGTTCACGAAGTCCCGGTCCTATTTATTTACCAAAAATTAGAAGTGGTTCACCTAAATTTTCTATTCAAGGGAAATATAAATATAAAAAAATATTAGTTAGTGATACTCCTGGTCCAGATTATAATGTTGGTACTAAGAATTTAAGAAAGGCTCCTGCTTATACTTTTTCACATGCTAAAACTGAAGTTGAAGAAAATAGAAAAGGATTTGGTCCAGGTCCAGGTCAATATAATTTAGAAAAAGGTAATGATAAACCTAAATATGGATTTGGTACTTCTACAAGAGATGCTGCTGGAAGTGATGAAGTTCCAGGTCCTGGACAATATGCATATAAATCTTCTGTTGGTGAAGGTGCTAAAATCACTATTGGTCAAAGATTAGATTATGATCCTACTACTAAAGAACAAACTGAAGTACCAGGTCCAGGTAATTATGAAGTAAGAAAAGGTCCGGCAGGTCCTCAATATTCTATTGGTACTTCTAATAGAGGTGATTTAATTAAAGTTGGAGATGGTCCTGGTCCTGCTGGTTATACACTTGATCCTGGTACAGTTGCAACAAGAAATAAAAATCCAGCTTGGAAAATTGGTACTGGAAATAGAGGAGATTTAGCAGAAGGAGATAAAGATGTACCTGGTGTTGGTAGATATGATATTAGTAAAAAAATGAAAGGACCTTATTATTCAATAACAGGTAAAGGAAATATGAATGATATTAAAGATAATGGTGTACCTGGAGCAAATACTTATTTACCAAATTTAAATGATTTAAGAAAAGCTCCAGCATATAGTTTTACTCATGCAGAACAACCTGATGATGCTAAAAAAGGTAAGTACTCTCCAGGTCCAGGTGAATATAATTTGGAAAAAGAAAATGATAAACCTAAATATGGATTTGGAACTGCAGTTAGAGATAAAGAAACAAAAAATGAAGTTCCAGGTCCTGGTCAGTATCCATATAAATCTACAGTTGGTGAAGGTGCTAAAATTACTATTGCACAGCGATTAGATTATGATCCTACAACAGTTGAACAAAGTAAAGTACCAGGTCCAGGTAATTATGAAGTAAGAAAAGGTCCAGCAGGTCCATTATATTCTATTGGTAATTCTACAAGACCAGAAATGGTAAAAGGAACTGGAACTCCTGGTCCAGCAGATTATACAATAGATCAAGGAACAGTGGCTACTAGAAATAAAAATCCAGCATGGAAAATTGGAACAGGAAATAGAACTGATCTTGCAGATGGAGATAAAAATATTCCTGGAGTAGGATCATATGAATTAGAACCAAAGTCAAAAGGACCATATTATTCAATTACTGGTAAAGGAAATATGAATGAAGTAAAAGATAATGGTGTTCCAGGAGCTAATAAATACTTACCTAATTTAAGTGATTTAAGAAAAGCACCAGCATATACTTTCACACATGCTCCAATTGGAGAAAATATTGATCCAACAAAATTACCTCCAGGACCAGGTCAATATAATTTAGAAAAAGATAATGATAAACCAAAATATAGTTTTGGAAAAGATGATAGAAGTCAATCAACAGTTGATGAGGTTCCAGGACCTGGTCAATATCCAATTAAATCAACAGTTGGTGAAGGTCCAAAAATAACAATAGCTGATAAATTAAATTATGACCCTAATTCAAAAGAACAAAAACAAATGCCAGGTCCAGGTGAATATATTATAAAATCAGGACCAAATGGACCATTTTATTCAATTGGAACATCCCAAAGACAAGAAATGGTTAAAAAAAAAGATTCTCCTGGTCCAGCAGATTATAAAACAGATAATTTAAATATTATTAGAAATAAAAATCCAGAATGGAAAATTGGAACAGGAAATAGAGCTGATCTTGCAGATGGAGATAAAGATGTACCAGGAGCAGGTGCATATTATAAACCAGAATTACCAAAAGGACCTTATTATTCAATAACTGGTAAAGGAAATATGAATGATATTAAAGATAATGGAGTACCAGGAGCTAATGCTTATTTACCTAATTTAAGTGATTTAAGAAAAGCACCAGCATATACTTTCACACATGCTCCACTTGATGAAAATATTGATCCAACAAAAGTAACTCCAGGACCAGGTCAATATAAATTAGATAAAGACAATGATAAACCTAAATATAGTTTTGGAAAAGAAATAAAAAATAAACCAATGTTAACTGATCCAAATCCAGGTCCAGGTGAATATCCATTTAAATCTACAGTTGGTGAAGGAGCAAAGATTACTATAGGAGAACGTCGTCCATATGATCCAGAAGAAAAAGAAAGAGAAGGAGTTCCAGGACCAGGAAATTACAAAGTTAAAGAAGGTGATAAAGGACCAAAATATTCAATAGGTAAATCAACAAGACCAGAAATGGTAAAAAAAACAGATACTCCAGGACCAGCAGATTACACATTAGATAAAGGAACAAAAGCAACAAAAAATAAAAATCCAGAATGGAAAATTGGAACAGGAAATAGAGGAGATTTAGCAGAAGGAGATAAAGATGTACCTGGAGCAGGTGAATATTATAAACCAGAATTACCAAAAGGACCTTATTATTCAATAACTGGTAAAGGAAATATGAATGAAATAAAAGATAATGGAGTACCAGGAGCTAATGCTTATGATATAGAAAAATCATCTGCTGTAAAGAAAAAAAATCCAAGTTGGAAAATTGGAACTTCTGGAAGAGATGATGTTGTTAAGAAGAAAATTAAAGAAAATGTTCCTGGACCAGGAACTTATGAACAAGAAGATAAAACTAAAACTAAACATCCTGAAGTTAAATTCGGTACTGGAAAAAGAAATGATGAAAAACCAAATGATGTTCCTGGACCTGGTTCATATAGAATTCCATGTTCTATTGTTGATTTAAATGATTATACTAGAGAACAAGGAGACTGGGAACCTGAATATAGATACGTTTAAATATCATAGGAAATTTTAATATTATATAATTTTTAATTATTTTTTATTAAAATTTATTATTTGAAAAAAATAATTTTTTATATATGTAAAATATTATTAAAATAAGATACTTATATATACTTTTTATAAACTTTTATTTATAATAATTAATTTTTTTTATATCTTTGAATTAACCATTATTTTCAAATTTGTAAATATTCCACTTTTATATTTTGGTTTTTTTAAACTTTTTCCATTCTCATCACTTAAAATATTTTGAAAATTTTTATTAAGGAAAAGATGTTTACTTCTCATTGTATCTCTAAAATTAAGATATCTCTCAGATTTATTTTTAATCATTTTATCTTGAGAAATATCAGAAAATAATGTAGTAGAAATAAATGGATTTAATTTAATATTTTTTTTCTCAGTTGATTTATTTTCAATATATTTTAATTTTTTTGGAAAAGCATCAACATTTTTTAAATAACTTGAATTAGGACTTAATTCTCCAAAAATTTTAATAGAATTAATAGGAGAAGATCTAAAAGGACTTTTATTTATTTCTTTTTTACAAGAAATTAAAGTACTTAAATCATTTCTATTAAGTGGTTTATTTGTTGGAATAGTAACATTAATATTTGTACTACTACCATTATAATTTATAGTAGAATATACATTTTTATTATCAAAATGAACATTTTTTGATAAATTATGATATTGATTTAATGTTGAAGTCTTATTTGAAATTGAAAGATGATTTCTTGTATGATAATATTTCTTTTCTGGTAAAATTAATTCTTTATCTCTTCTTGAATTAGAATTAAAATATTTAAAATTTAATGAAGGTAAACTTTCTTGTTTATTTGTTGTTATAAAAGCTTTATTTCTACTTCTATTTTCATTAAATAATTCAGTATGAGAATTTGATTTTAATTGATATAATAAATGTTTTTTTATATTTTGTGGTATTTCATTTCTTATATCACTATCACTTAAAAAATCATTTCCATATTCACTTAAATATTTATCATAATTATAATTTATATTATTTTCTACTCTATGACTTGTTGATTTTAATGAATTAAAAATCTGTTTATATACAAAATTTTTTTTTTCTGCAATATAATCTAATAAACTATTTTTTATATTTTTATCATTACTATTTAAAATCTTAATAAAATCAAATACAGATATTTTTTGTACTTCTCCTCTTTCACTAACACATTTTACAAAATAAAATCTTTTTTTACATTCTAATGAATCTTCAATTCCAACAATATCTTTATAATTAATAGTTCTAATTCTAGCTTTAAATAATTTATTATTATTTAATATTTTTTCTTCTTCATTTTTAATATCAACAAGACTTAATTCTTTACTATGAGAAATAATAATTTTTCTATTTTTATAAGGATTAAAATGACAAGGTGATTTTTCAGCATTAGCTAAAATCTCATCATATAAATGTCTTAATTCAGTATCTTTTTTTTTATTATTTTCTAATATTTTTTTCACAATATTATCTTTAGCATTAATAATATAAGAATAAAAATTTTGTACCCAACCATAACTTATCATTGAATAAAGTTCAAATGTTCCACTATTAATTAAATAAATAAAATCACAATCTTGATTTTGTTTATATAAATAATCTCCTTTTGTTAATTCTAATTTTGATATACAATTAAAAATTTTTAATAATAAATTATTAGGCCAATTTTCAAATAAAGGATAATCTTTTTTGAACATATTTAAACTTTTTTCAAGTCTCTTTTGTTCTAATTCTCTAATAATTTTATTATAATCACTTTTAGTTAAAGAAATACAATAAGTTTCATCAAGTGCTTTAACAGAAGCATTTCTAGTACAATTTTTCATTAAAGCAATTTCTCCAAATGGAAAACCATCACTAAAAATACCTAATTGTTGATCTTCTTCAATAAAAAAAAAAGATTTTTGTTTCATACTTTGAGCATTAGAATCTAATTTAAATAAAATTTCAACATCAATAATTAAATGATTATTTTTTTCAATCATTCTATCATATTTTAATTGATCTAATTCATGATATTTTATATCATACATTAAATTAGAATATTTTTGTAAAGTCATTTCTTTTCTATTATAAATTGGTTTATATAATGCAACTTTTCCTTTTAAAACAATATAAAATTTATCTCCTTCTTCTCCAAATTTCATTATATATTGATTTGGATTATATTTTTCTAAATTTAATACTGATACAATTTTCTCTGATTTTGATATTTGACCATCATCTTTTAATTTTTTGAAATAATCTATTTTTTCACTTAAAAGATTTGTTATATATTTTATTTCTAATTTTGTTCGTTGATGCTTTTCCTTTTTTAATACTTCTATTATATGTTCTTCTGCTGTTTTCTTTTTTATTTTTTCCTCATTCTTCTTTTTCTTTGGTGATTTTCTTGAATTAGATGATATTGATAAACGACTAGTTCGATATGGTGATTTTGTTTCTTCTTCTAATTTGTTTTCATTTTTTATTTCCATATATTTAATTTATTTTTAATGAATTTAATAAAAAAAAAATAACTTTAATAATTTTAAATATAATTTTATCAATAATCTAATAATTAATATATTAATAATTATTTATATAAATTTTGATTTCGATTTTTTATTATGATTTTTTAATAATATATTTTAAGAAAGATTGTTTTTTTATTTAGGTAAAATAAAAAAATTAATTTAAATTAATTTAAAAAAAATTTGTAATAAATTCTAATTTAACTTTTAATTAAAAACATGACTTTCTTTTTCTACAACTTCTTTAGTAGATCCATCTTCATAAACATAAGTAATTTTAGTAACAACTTCAACATTCCTTTTAACAACTTTTTTATTCATATTAAATTTTTTAACTTGATCAGCCAAATCATCAAATTCATTTCCTCCAATATTATTCCCTTTATTTTGAATTTCATTATATAATTTTTTATTTTCTTCCATATTTCTATAATTTTTAAAATCATCATTTTCTAAACTTAACTTAACAAAAGGACTTTGATTATTATTAGCATTAGGAGCTTCTCTAGCTAAACTTAATTCATTAACATTTTGTACACTTCTATTTTGTTCATCAAAATTATTACCATCTAAATTTAAATTAACAACAGGATTATTTGATAAATTATTACCAAAATTTCTATTATTATTATTACCATCTTTAGGAATGAAATCATAAGCAAAATCCATAACACACATTTGATATTCACTTTGATGAACACCACATGCAATTCCAATTTTTTTATAATCTGTTTTAAATAAATTTTCTCTATGTGGTCTATTTTCTTCACCATCATCTAAAGTTAATGAAACAATAACACCCATTTCATCATTAGGACCAAAATCTATATTTTCACCTAAATTATCAATAAAAGTTCCATATTTACATATTCTTTCTTCTGGTTCTGTACCATCAGAACTTTGATATTGTAATAAACCTTTTGGTCCTATATCATCAACATGTTCTTTTGCACTTTTTGCTAAATTTTCATCCCATATTAAAGGCTCTAATGGTTTTATACTTTTTAAAAAGGAAATTGCATCATTAAATGCATCTATTCCTTCTACCATTTGAATTTGTACTTTATTTGGTTCACTTAATATGTTTGTTGGAATATCTAAATATTGCTTTAATTGCTCTAAATGCTGAGCTAATTGCTTTGGATTTACTCGAAATTGATTTATGTATTTAAATATTGTTTTTGCTTTTTGCTCGTAATTTTCCATTTTTTAAATTTTAAAGTTTGATTTTTTTATTTTTTTTAATTTTTTTAATATCATATTTTTATTTTTTTTTTTTATTTTTTTTAAAAGAATAATTATGTTTTAAATTATTTAAATTTAAGTTTTTATATTTCACAATGAAATATTTGATAAATTATAATAATATAATTTTAAATAAAAATTTATAAAAAAGGAAAAATATAAAATAAAAAAAAATGGGAAATGAAGAAATAAAGAAAGTAAAAGCTATAAAATATTTTTCTGATTTGAGAAATGTAAAAACATCAGCATCGAATATTGATGAAAATGATAATTTAAAAGAGCAAGTCAATTTAACAATAATAATAAATGATTGTAACCCAAATAATAAATATAAATATTATGCATCAACAATAATTTCAAATCAAAAATGTAAATTATTAGAATCAAATATACAAAATCCTAATATAAAAGGAGAATTAACATTTGAGCAAACATTAGTAATGGAATATTATTTTGAAAAAGAACAAATCATATCTTTTGATTTTTATATTATCTCAGGAGATAATAGTCAAAATCCAATTTCTTTTGAAATTAAAACTTCATTAGGTGCAATAATTGGTTCTCGTAAAAGTACATATACTAAAAAATTAAGTGAAAATGTTAATGAGGTTATTTCAATAAAAGGAGATAAATTAGAACAATCAAAAGGTTTTCTTAATGTACAATTTGATGTTAATTCAAATATTCCTTTAGATTTAAAACAAGCAAAAAATAAAATTTTTTATTTAATATTAAATAATCATAAAATTTACTCAAGTGAAGCTTTAGGTGATAATGGTAAATTTACAGTAATAAATATACCAATTAATTTATTAACACCAAATTTCACAATTAAGTTTTATGATTGTAAAAAAAATTGTGTTGGGAATATTCAAACAACAATAGAACAATTTTCAAATAAAGAATATAATTTAAAAAATAAAATTCATTTAATTTTATCAAAAAACAGAACATTAATATTAACAAATAGAAGTTTTGTAAGTATTAAATATACCTTTTTAGATTATTTAAACTCAGGAGTTCGTTTAGGATTATCAATAGGAATAGATTTCACTGGTTCAAATGGTCATCCTTATGATTATGATTCTCTTCATAGGACAAAAGATCCAACAAATCCAGATAATCCAAATAATTCAAAAGGACCAAATGATTATGAAAGAGCAATTTATTCATGTGGAACTATTGTAGCTTATTATGATTATGATCAATTATTTCCTGTTTTTGGTTTTGGTGCTATTATTAATCCAAATGAAACTGAAGCTAATATGTGTTTTAATATTAATTTTAAAGATGATCCTCAAATTTATACTATTAATAATATATTAGTTGAATATCAAAAATGTTTAGAAAGAATTGTTTTTGCTGGCCCTACTTGTTTTTCTCCTATAATTAAAAAGGTAATTAATATGATTAATGCAAAAAATAATATTATGGAATATGAAATTTTAATGATTTTAACTGATGGTGTTATTAATGATATGGAAGAAACTATTGATGCACTTGTTGAAGGATCTTTCCTTCCTTTAAGTGTAATTATTATTGGAATTGGAGATGCAGATTTTAGTAATATGAATATTTTAGATGGTGATGATATTCCTCTTATTTCAAGAAAAGGAGTAAAAAGAATGAGAGATTTAGTTCAATTTGTCCCTTTTAATAAATTTGAAAATGATGCTGAAAAACTTTCTGCTGAAGTTCTTGAAGAAATACCAAGACAGATAGAAGAATATTATTCAATGAATAATTTATATCCTAATTCATTGAAAGATAATAAGGTTTAAAAATTTTTTTAAATTATATAAAAAATAATTAAATAATAATATTATTATAATATAATCCAACTTTTAAAAAAATTAATATTCAAAAAAAAAAAAATGGAATCAAACGTTTTATACAATCTTAGTTCAACCTATCAACATCACAAAGATACTCTTCGTTCAGTAGCATGTAACTCAAATGGTTTAATAGTAACAGGTTCCTTTGATAAATCCTGTTCTTTTTTTCAATCTACTTCGGACGGTTCATACACATTTTTAAAAGACACAAAATATCATGATGATTATATTTATATAGTAAGATCAGAAATACAATCAAGAGGTTTTTTCACAGGTTCAAAAGATAAAAGAATAATATTTATGGATAATGAAGGAAATCCATTAGGAGAATTTATGGGACATAATGGAACAATAAATTCAATTAGTCAAAGTAAAGATAATAATAACTTATTCATTTCTGGTTCTTGGGATACTACAGCTCGTATTTGGGATATTAATAAACAGGAAACTATATCAATTTTAGAAGGACATGCTTATGCTGTTACTGTTCTTGCTTTACCTGGAACAAAATATGTTACTGGAAGTCAAGATAAAAATCTTTATTTTTGGGAAGGTGATAGAAAAGTTAATACTGTTCAAAATGCACATGATGATATTATTAGAAGTATTATTTTAAGTCCTGATGGTGAGAGTATTTTTACTACTAGTAATGATATGAAAATTAAACAATGGAGTCTTCGTGGACAATTACTTAATACTTTTAATGCTCATGAAGGATTTATTTTTAGTTTATGTTTTAATGATAAATCACATCAATTATTTTCATGTGGTGATGATAGAGTAGTTAAAGTATGGAAAGAAAATGGTAATTATGAACAATCACTTCTTCATCCAAATACAATATGGGATTGTGCATATAATCCAATTAATAATGATATTTTAACTGCATGTGCTGATAGTATATTAAGAGTATTTTCAAATAATAAAAAAAGATGGATGAATGAGAAAGCATTAGAAGAATATAATAATTTATGTAATTTAGCTTCAGCACAAAATGAAGGTGGAAATGAAGGAGGACAAGGAGATCAAGTTGATATTAATACACTACCTTCAATTACTGAAATGTCAAATTTGAAAAATATAAAAGATGGAGAAATTAGATTATTTAATAATTATGGAAAAGGTGAAGCATATTGTTATAAAGCAAGTGAAAAAAAATGGGAATTATTAGGAGAAGTAATGGGACAAAAATCAACTCCTCAAAAAAAATATTATCCAGGTGATGATGTATTTAAACCAGGAAATTATGATTATATATTTGATGTAGAATTAAATGATGGTATAACACAATTACCATTTAATGAAGGTGATAATATTTTAATGACAGCTGAAAAATTTGTAGGAAGAGAAAAATTACATAAAGCTTATGTTGATGATATAATGAAATTTTTAAGAGCAAATACAGGTAAAAATAAAGGGAAAAAGAAACCAACAATAACACAAAAAAAAGATTATTCTAAACCAGTATCAAAACCTAAAAATATAAATCAAAAACCACAATCAACTGCAAATTATTATTTTCCTATTATGAGATATACTTTATATGATAGTGTAAATTCAGATGGACCTAATAAAAAAATAAATGAATTAAATAGTAAAATTAATGAAGGAGATAAAAATAAAAAATTAACAGATTTTCAATTAAAGCAAATAGGAAAAGTATTAAAAACAATAGGAGAAAAAACATTTTATCATAATAGTACATTTGATGAATATGAATTAAAAGAATTTTTAGATTTATTCACATCATGGCATGATGATTTATTAGTTCCAATTTTTGATGTTTTTAGAATGTTTTTATTACATCCTCAAAGTAATATGATATTTAAAAAAGCAGGAGGAGGAGTAGAACAATTAACAATAATACTTCTTTATCTTAAAAATAATTCAATTCAAATTTTAAGTATTTTAGCAATGAGATGTATTTGTAATATGTTTAATAATGAATATAGTAGAAATTTATTACAAGTTAAAAGACAAGATATTTTAGATTTATGTGGTAATTTTGTTGATAATGATAATAAACATATAAGAGGAGGAATTGTTAATATTTTATTTAATTATTCTATTATTTTTTCTACTTTAAATGATAATGAAGCTTCTTTACAAATTTGTGCTTTGATTAGTGAAATTTTACCTAAAGATAATAATGTTGATAATGTTATTTTAATGTTACAAAGTCTTGGAAATCTATTTGTTTTAAATGAAAATAATAGAACTATTGGAAAAGATATGGATATTTTAGATTGTATTAATGGAGTTTCTGTTGAAAATGATAATGGAAATGTTAAAGAGTTAAAAGATTTTATTAATGTTTTATTAAAATAAATATTTACAAAAATTCAATAAATAATATTATTAATTAATTAATAAATTTAATTTAAAATGATTTGTTTATTTTTTTTCTTTTATTACTGGTTTATTATTAATATTTGAATTACTATTATTATTTGAATTATTATTATTATTTGGATTATTATTATTATTTGAATTACTATTATTATTTGGATTATTATTATTATTTGAATTACTATTATTATTTGAATTACTATTATTATTTGGATTATTATTATTATTTGAATTATTATTATTATTTGAATTATTATTATTATTTGGATTATTATTATTATTTGAATTATTATTATTATTTGAATTATTATTATTATTTGAATTATTATTATTCGATTTTGCTTTATCTTTATGATGTTTTTTAGATTCTTTTTTCTCCTTTTTTTTACCTTC
>JAEEGK010013944.1_pt1 | contig 18029 bp, 16 predicted proteins | sample 8958771 | NCBI WGS metagenome assembly JAEEGK01 (sample SAMN16246547, study PRJNA631951) | gut metagenome | biome: gut microbiome; feature: rumen; material: SC-attached | host: Bos | place: Iran: Karaj | collected 2018-10
AGGGCCTGATGTGCGGCATCTGCGGCGAGCACGGCGGCGACCCGAAGTCCATCGAGTTCTTCAACACGATCGGCATCGACTACGTCTCCTGCTCCCCGTTCCGCGTCCCCATCGCCCGCCTCGCCGCCGCCCAGGCCGAGATCAAGCAGAACTCGAACGCGTAAGGGATCCGGGCGTTTCGAGAGAGAACCCTCAACTCATTGATTGGAAGGAGTTTGTCAGTTTGACAGGCTCCTTCTTTTTTTTGGGGGGGGTAAGGTATTGAGAAATGGTTGGGGAAAGAGAACTTGTTTACAGTTTTCAATCATCCTTCGGGATGGTCGTTTGTTTCTGTTAACTAATTACAAAGTCAAGACCCACATTATCGTCAATGGTAGTACTGACCGAGCAGTCGGCCCTTGATCAGCGGGGGCCGGGTTCGGCCCCCTGAAATGAAAAACGGTCAACTCGAAAGGGTTGACCATAATAACATAAAAAAGAAACAGACCCCCGAATATCTTCGAGGGTCTGCTTGATCAGTTCTTGTATTTGATGGTTGCAACACCTGTATCATAAAGGAAATCTCGAACAGTCTGTCCGGTCTTGAGCCAAATCACTGTTAGTTTTGGATTGGAACTGCAATACAACACTTCCAGCGCCAGGTTATGGCTCACGTCCAGACTCGTCAGTTGATTGGAAGAGCACCACAACTCTTTCAGCGCCGTACATCCTCTCACATCAAGACTCGTCAGTTGATTGGTATAGCACTTCAATACTGTCAGCGCCGTGTTCTGGCTCACGTCAAGGCTCGTCAGTTGATTGGAAGAGCTATTAAATGGATTGGAAAAGCAAGCCAAATACGTCAGATTTGTGAAACTCTCGATTCCTTTCAGGGATGAAATGCCTTTATTGCAGACATCAATGTGGGTAACCACCTTCGCCTCGGCGTAAGATACTTCTCCATCGCCGTCTGAATCGAAGTTCTCCACGCAATAAGCCTTGAAGTTCCCATCCTCAAATTGGACAAATGTACTATCATGATCCGACACAACCTCTATCGGGGATATCCTGGACAGATTGTTCCGTTTGATAGTTACGGTCTTTGCCGTGGTTTTTTCAAACACTCCGCCATTACCAGAGACCGTGATTGTAAAACCTTTGCTGAACGTCACCGGAGGGACAACGAACCAAAACAGCGTGCTCTCTTCAGCGGTAGCACCCAGTTGTACCGGAGTTGCACATGTAAGCGTGATTTCCGAAGTCGCATCACTGGCCATCGTCGTAGTTGGAACACCCTCCTGCGGCATAGTCACGGTCGCTTTTCCTGCCAGTTTCTCTCCATTATTGCCTCTCAAAGAAATTGAAGAGACGGATACGCCATCTCCATATAATTTTACCACTAAATACCCGCATACATTCTTGTATTGAAGGAAATTATTGGAAGTGACAGAAACCATTGTATTGGCACCAGGGCCGAAGGAGTTCTCGGCATAGTGCTGTTCGGCAGGAAGAGTAATAGTTATGGTTTCTGACTTTGAAATCATCGTAGATTCCTGGTATGGATAAACTGAAACGATATGGGAAATCGCATAACCCGTCGTAAACTCAGATCCTGCCACCTTATCAAACCCACCAGCATTATCACCCGTTTCACCAGTAAACCTATACTGCTGGTTACGGGTATTCTTATCAAAAATGGATACTCGATCGTCGCCGGTCCAGCGGAGAAGGAGATCCTCGTCGGCATAAACTCTTGTATCAATGTCTGAAGGTCGTTCAAAGGAAGCATAGAATACGACATCGTCCTGGATTGGAGTCTGGAAGTCTATCTCTTTGGTGGAGCATGAGGCTACCAACCCGGCTACAATTCCAAGATATAAAGCAAACCTTTTCATATCGCGTCAGTGTGTTTACCAGTCAATATCAGGATCATCCCCGCCACCGATGGGCTCGAGGTTGGACTGAAGGAAGGATATCTTCAGATTCGTTTCGATGATATAACCGCAAGGAGTTTGATAGTCTTTCCTTGACTCGTTTGGCGTATTGCTCTTCATATGCGGAAAGTTACAATTTGCAAAGATAAGAAAAAGAATGGAAAATGATGCATGTTCGAGGAGTTGGCTATCATTAACTTGGCCGCAGGCATGTATCCACTTCAAATAATAAGGCTGGAAATATGGTCTCACATCGATTCACAATACCGGGAGTAAGTACCCACCAGATAAAACAAGGTTGATGACAGGGTAACGGGACAATATCCTGGAAACACGAGAGAAGGACAGGATTGGAGGCATTGTTTACAGCTAGGACGTAAGTAATTGGTTTTCACACCCGCCTCGCCGCCGCCCAGGCCGAGATCAAGCAGAACCCGAACGCGTAAGGGATTCGGGGATTTCGAGAGAGAAACTTCAACTCAATGATTGGAAGGAGTTTGTCAGTTGGCAGGCTCCTTCTTTTGCCCCCCCCAACAATGCAACAGGCTGTTTATCAATTGATTACGAATCGGTCTATGTCCCAAACAGGACATAGACCGACCGGTATCATATTAACTATCAGCGACTTAGCAGCGCATCAAAAATCATCAAGATCACGATTCCCTCTTCGGCCGGTCCGGGTAGTAACTGACATGGCCGAGCCTTTTTTCACCCGATCGTTATCTCCGGATTTGGAGTTGAATTCGTAATTGATATAGAACCGGTTGGGGGACCTGAACTTCAACACTTCGATCTTTTCGCCGTTCTTGGAATTGTCGCAATCCCTCGCGTCTTCTTCCGTATAGGTTTCCTCGCGCAGGATATTCGTGATGCGGTCAATGTAAAAAGAGTTGATCAAGCGGTGGTCTTCACCGTTGACAACGAGCATAAGCATGTTGTCAAAAGCGTAGGGGCTGTTATCCTCGGTAAAGGTAATGGATGCATTCTCGCGTTTGGACGGGTTTCTGGCGAGCCCGCATCTGCGGTAGGGAGCTTCCAGGAGAGAAAACTCGCAGAAATGCCTAGAAGCATGGGCCGGAATCCATACCCCTTCTTTTTCTGTATATTCTATTCCGCGATTGATGGTGCTGGAAGATGTCGTACGGGAGGAGCGGCCCGATGTACGACTTGATCCGGATTCGCTGATGAACGCTGTACCGGAAGCCGTATTACCATAGGCGGAAGCAAATGCGTTTGCCATACCGTTGGCAACGGCGAAAGTGTTCGATGCGCCATAGGACGAACTGCTGACAATCGTACTGGACGAATTGGACGAGTAGGTCCTGTTTTGGTAATAGTCGAACGTCATGCCGTTCACAATCAAGAAGGAACGGCCTAAATCCACATAGACATCATTGTCGGAGTCGTTCGTAATGACGAAACTGACCTGACCGTTCTGGGCCCAGAAGTTATAGTCGACTACGATCTCCTCTGCCCGATAGCGGAATTTTCCGTCATTGCGAAGGCTCATCTGAGGGGATGATATGGAGGCAATCTGCTGGAAAGCCGTTGCGCAGGAGGTCAGTACAAGAAGCGGAACAAGATACAGGAGTTTTTTCATAATCTGTAAATGCAATATCTGATTGCAAAAATAAGAAAAGGATTGGGAAATTACCGACTCCGGAAAAAACAAAAATGTGCGGAACGGCATCGTTTCGCACATTTATCTGATAAAACCGGCCTTCGCGGCCGGAAAGTTCGATCAATAGCGGTTCAGCGGGCGTCCGGCGGTCATCATGTTGACCTTGCGGACGACGTCCTTAAGGACCTTTTCGTGCGCCGCACGTTCAGCAAGCTGCTCCTCGGTGGGTTCCTTGGCCGTGAGGGCGGCGAAGTGCGCATTGGAGGAAGCGAGGACGGTGTCGATGAGGTCGACGATGTCCAGCATGTCTTTCTCCACGAAACCGCGGGAGGTGATGGCGGGCGTGCCGATGCGAAGGCCGCTGGTCTGGAACGGGCTGCGGCTGTCGAACGGGACCATGTTCTTGTTCACGGTGATGTCGGCTTTCACGAGCTGGTTCTCGGCGAGGCGGCCGGTCAGGTCCGGGAACTTGGTGCGGAGGTCGATGAGCATCAGGTGGTTGTCGGTACCGCCGGAAATGACCTTGTAGCCCCTGCGGATGAATTCGGCACACATGGCGGCGGCGTTGGAGATCACCTGCTTCTGGTAATCCACGTATTCCGGCTGCAAGGCCTCGTAGAAGGCCACAGCCTTGGCGGCGATCACATGCTCGAGCGGTCCGCCCTGGATGCCGGGGAACACGCTGGAATTGAGGATGGCGCTCATCTTCTTGATCTCGCCCTTCGGGGTGGTAAGGCCCCACGGGTTGTCGAAGTCCTTGCCCATCAGGATGATGCCGCCGCGCGGTCCGCGAAGGGTCTTGTGGGTGGTGGAAGTGACGATATGCGCGTACTTGACCGGGTTCTTCAAGAGACCGGCGGCGATGAGGCCGGCGGTATGGGCCATGTCGATCCAAAGGATGGCGCCCACCTCGTCGGCGATCTTGCGCATCCGTTCGTAGTCCCACTCGCGGGAATAGGCCGAAGCACCGCCGATGATGAGTTTCGGCTTGCACTCGAGGGCCTTGCGCTCCATTTCGTCATAGTCCACGCGGCCGGTTTCCGGGTTCAGGCCGTAAGCCACGGGTTTGTAAAGGATGCCGGAGGCGTTCACGGGAGAACCGTGGGTGAGGTGTCCGCCCATGGACAGGTCCAGGCCCATGAAGACGTCGCCGGGACGGAGGCAGGCCATCGTGACCGCCATGTTCGCCTGGGCGCCGGAGTGCGGCTGCACGTTGGCATATTCCGCGTCGTAGAGCTTGCAAAGCCGGTCGATGGCGATCTGTTCGATCTGATCCACCACCTCGCAACCGCCGTAATAGCGCTTGCCGGGATAGCCCTCGGCGTATTTGTTGGTGCAGATGGAGCCCATGGCGGCCATCACCTGGTCGGAAACGTAGTTTTCGGAGGCGATGAGTTCGAGGCCGGAGGCCTGGCGGTCGTGTTCTTTCTTGATGAGGTCGAAGACCTGGAGATCCTGTTTCATATTCTTTTCTTTCCGTGTTTTTCGGCCGGGATGGCCGTTGCATCCACAAATATACGCCTTTTTTCTTAACTTTGCGGACATGAGCGACAGAAAATTGCTGAACATCGAACTGGGCCGCATCACCCCCGCCGAATACAAGGAACTTCCCCCCTCGGGACTCGTCGTGGTGCTGGACAACATCCGCAGCGCACACAACGTCGGATCCGCCTTCCGGACGGCCGATTCCTTCGGCATCGACCGAGTGGTCCTCTGCGGCATCTCCGCCGTCCCGCCCTCGGCGGAGATCCACAAATCCGCCCTCGGCGCCGAGGATTCCGTGCCTTGGGTGCACTATGACGACACGCTGGATGCCGTCGCCGCCTTGCGCGAGCAAGGCTATACCATCGTCTCGGTCGAACAGACGGTCCATTCCCTGAAACTCGGCACCTTCTTCCGCGACCCGGCCTGCAAGTACGCCCTGATCTTCGGCAACGAAGTCTCCGGTGTCCGGCAGGATGTCGTCGATGCCTCCGATTTCGCCCTGGAAATCCCCCAATACGGCACCAAGCACTCTTTGAACGTCTCCGTCAGCGTCGGGGTGGTTCTCTGGGAGATGGTGCGCTGATTATCAGTATTTTCAGTGGATTTGTTATCTTTGTATCCATTGAAGATGCAAGTGCCATGACCCTCGCCCAGTTATTCAAGAGAATCGTCCCTTATGTGAAGCCCCACCGCTTCCTCCTGCTGGCCACCCTGTCCCTCACCCTCCTCGGTTCCCTGCTGGCGCAGGTGAACGCCGTCGTGCTGGACCGGACCGTGGACGCCATCAATGCCCTGGTGGGATCGCCCGAATTCACCTGGGCGAAGGCGGCGAAAATATTGACCATTGTCAGCATCGTACTGCTCGGAAAGGAAATCCTCCGGGCCGGCATCTCCTTCGGACAGAGCATTTTCGGGGAAAAGCTCCAGATCAATATTTCCCAGCGGCTCTCCCTGGGCGTCGTGGAACGGATTCTCAAATATCGCATGGCCTTCTTCGCCCGGAGCGACAACGCGCCCGGCATGCTCCAGGCGCGCATCGACCAGGGTGCCAGCAGCATCTCCCGCACCATCCAGAACTTCTTCATCAACCTGCTGCCGATGATCGTGAGTTCCGTCCTGGCGCTCATCCTCATTTTCGCGGCCAATGTGTACGTGGGTCTGACGGCCCTGGCCATCGTTCCCATCTACTTCTGGATTACCTCCCTGCAAGGAAAGAAACTGAAGAGTTCCCGCAAGAACATGCGCGGCTTCAACGAAAGGCGCAGCGGCAGCATCATGAACATCCTCGAGAGCATGAATGTCGTAAAGTCCTTCAACCGCGAGGAAATCGAACTCGGGAAACAGACGGAACTCCAGGAGGGTTATTACGGCAACCAGTTGAGCATCCGGCGCGCTTCTTTCGGGTTCGATGCGCTGAAAAGCTTCGTGAGCCAGACCGGCACGGTCCTTATTATCATCCTTACCTCCTACCTCGTCCTCAGCGGTTATCCCGGGATGACGATCGGTAAGATCATGTACCACATCATGCTGTTCTCCAACGTAACGGCTCCGATCACCTCCCTCCAACGGATCTTCGACGACCTGAATGACGCCCTGGTCTACGCCGAAGGCTATTTCGACATCGTCGATGCGGAATGCGAACTGGAGCCCTCGGGCGGTTACCGGCCGGAAAAGGTGGAAGGCAACTTCGAGATGAAGAACGTGGATTTCACCTATCCCAACGGCACCAAGGCGCTGTACGACGTTTCCCTGAAGGTGGACAGCGGCAAGATCACGGCGCTCGTCGGGCTCAGCGGGGCGGGGAAATCGACCATCGTGAACCTGCTGGACAAGTTCTACGAACCGGACTGCGGCACCATCACCCTGGACGGCGTGGACCTCAGAGACTGGGACACGCAATACCTGCGCGAGAACGTCGGCCTGGTCCTGCAGAAGAACCATATCTTCGACGGCTCGGTCGTGGACAACATCCGGTATGGAAAGCCGGACGCCACTTTGGAAGAAGTGTATGAAGCTGCGCGCAAGGCCAGTATCTACGACCAGATCGCCGCCCTGCCGAAAGGATTCGATACGGCGGCCACCCACCTCTCCGGCGGCCAGCAGCAGCGTATCGCCATCGCGCGGATGTTCCTCAAGAACCCGCCTATCATCTTCCTGGACGAGCCCACAGCGTCGCTGGACGCCATCGCGACGGAGCAGATCAAGTCCGCGATCGATGCGATCAAGAAAGATCGCACCGTCATCATCATTTCCCATTCCATCTCCCAGATCATTGACAGCGAGATGGTTTATGCCCTCAAGGAGGGCCATATCGAGCAAAGCGGAAATCCCGATGAACTTTACCGCAAAGGCGGCGTCTACAAGGACATCGTCGATGCTTCCGCCCGCAGTCTCAACATCGAAAAACTCGCCCAGACCATCACCCAGTCGGTACCCAACGAGCCGGCGGAAGAATAAAACCGATCACTGCTATGAAAAAATTCCTTCTCCTTCTAAGTTTTACGCTGTGCCTGAACGGTCTCGCCCAAGGCGTCCATGCCGGCCCGTGGGTTTCGGAAGCACGAGCGGACCGCATCACCATCCTTTGGACCAGCGACGTGCCGGGGATGGCCTATGTCGAACTGGCCGACGGGACGAAGGTTTGGGAAACGTTTGCGGGCCGGCGCGTCTTCCATCGGTTGCATAGCATCCGGATCGACGGTTTGAGTCCGGGGGCGGAAGTTCGTTACCGCGTCTGCGGACAGAACCTCGTGGACGATTCCAATGCACGCAATCCACGGTTCGGGGACTTCTACGAAGGCGCCTGGCATAGCGTGCGCACCTTCGATCCGAAGGCCTCGGAGTGCCGGTTCTCCGTATTCAACGACATCCACATGCGGACAGAGTGGTATGAATCCCTCGCAGCCCAGGTGGATTCCGCAACGACCGATTTCCTGTTCCTGAACGGAGACATCGTTTCCGCTGGGAATTACGTGTTGGACACGCTGGTGCGCTATGCCATCGAACCGCTGGGAAATCTTCCTGCCGGCATTCCCGTCCTGTTCGGGCGGGGCAACCACGAAGGCCGCGGCAATAATGTGGAATTGGTGGCGGACGTTTTCCCCAATGCCGAACCGGCGCCATTCTACTACACGTTCCGGCAAGGTCCTGTCGCTTTCATCGTTTTCGATGCGGGCGAGACCGGGAAAACCCGGTCCATCCTTTACAGCGGGTCGGAAGTGTTCGAAGACTATCTGTACGAACAGATCGAATGGGCCCGGAAAGCGGTGCGTGAACCGTCCTTCAGGAAGGCACCCGTCAAGATATGCCTGCTGCATGTTCCCATGATCGACCATATCGACAAGACCGATTATCTCATCCAGCGCTGGCTGAACGAACATTTCATGTCCCTGCTGAACAAGGCGGGCATAGACCTGATGATCGGCGCGGACCTCCACCAGTTCATGTTCTGCGACGCCGGCACCATGCACAACGATTTCCCCATCATCGTGAACAACGAAGCCCGCCGCATGGACGTTGCTTACTCCCACGGCTTCATCACCCTCCGCACCTTCCATCCGGACGGCACAGAGGAATTCGAATACACGTTCAAACCTTAGTGTTTCATCGTGATGACGATCACGCCGTTGGCACCGCGGACACCGTAGATGGCGGCGGCGCTGTCTTTCAGGATGTCGACGGATTTGACGTCGTTGGGATTGATGGTGGAGAGGTCCTGACATTCAGCGCCATCCACGATGATAAGGGGGTCGGAGGAGCCGTTGATGGTGTTGACGCCACGGATGACGATCCGCTTGCCCGTAGTCACCATCACACCGGCGACACGGCCTTCCAGGTATTCATACATGTCGCGATAGGTCCGGACTTCATCGCCTTTCACCTGAAGGGATGAGACCGGATGACTCAGGTCACGCTTCTTGACAGTCCCATAACCGACATTCACTTCCTCATCGTCACGGGGCACCCGTGCCGGTACACCGCAACTCGCCGCCAGGGCGGTAGCCAGGAAAAAGAAAAGCAAACGGCGCATAGACCTAATGGCTGCCCACCGTCTTGATGATGATCACGCCATTGGCGCCCCGCATGCCGTAGATGGAGGAGGAGCCGTCCTTGATGACGTCCACCGATTCGACATCGGTCGGATTGATACCGGAGAGATCCGTCGTTTCGACGCCGTCCACGAGGATGAGCGGATCGGTCGCGTCGGAATTCGTGCCGATGCCCCGGATGATGATCCGGTTGTCCGTCGTCACCATGACGCCGGCGACACGGCCGCGGAGGTAATCATACATGGACGAATAGGTCTGGGCATCGCGCTTTTTTACCTTGACATTGGATACGGCGGTCGTGACCTTGTCCTGGTCCTGGACACCATAACCGACATCCACGGTATTTTCATTCTGGGAGACCCGGGCGGCGGAGCCGCAGCCGGCCAGGCAGGCGGTCATGATGACCAAAGAAAGGATCTTTTTCATAATGAAGTGGGGATTAAATTCGTTCAATGTCTCCCGAAGGGATCCAGCCGCGGCGTCCGTCGGCCAGTTCGATATCGGAGAAGCCGGACACTTCGTCCAGCACTTTCACTTTCGTCCCTTCATGCAGGATGAACAGGGACTTGGCCGCTTCGCTGGAAGGCGAACTGGTCACCGAGGTGACGGGACGCATCACGATGGCGGCGTCGTGGCGCTCCGCCGCCGCTTTCTGGCTGCGGGCGAAGCCCCAGGCCGCCAGGGCAAGGAGCAGTGCGGCGATGCCGGTAAAGAAACCGGCGCGGCGCGCACCTGCCGTGGGCCCGAGCAGGAACAGGAGCGTCAGCGCGAGTGCCAATGCCAGGAAAAACAGCGACAGGCCAGCCCAGGCGTTGGAAGGAAGGAGATAGTTCACCTTCCGGGCCCAGGTTTTGAGTATCAGTTCCGGAACTTCGTCGATACGGTCCTGGGTCTGGTTCCGGGCGAACTCCAGGTTGTAGCGGATATCGGCATCGGACGGATCCAGACGCAGGGCGCGCTCATAGTTCAGGATGGCCCGTGCGGTCTCCCCCGTCTTGAAATAAGCATTTCCCAGGTTGAAATACAACTCTTTGGATCGGAGGCCGGTCTCCGCGACGTCGGACCAGGCTGAAACCGCCTGGTTCCAGTCGCCGGCAGTATAAGCTTCGACACCGGCTTTCCACAGGGAATCCGGATAACTTTCGGCCCCCTGCATACCCAGCGGGAGCATCAGCAGGATAGCCAGCAATGTGGCGGCCGGAGCCGCGGAAACACCTTTCTTCATGGATGCATCGATGGCAGTGATGACGGAGACGGCCTGCTGGTAATGGGCGTTCATCGCATCATGACCGGCATCCGGCGCATAGCGGGCGTATTCGCAGGCGTCCAGGAGGTCGGTGAAGGCGGTGACCGTCTCAGGGGCGACACCCCGCTCTGCCAAAGCGGCGGCGATATTCTCCTTGCTCTGGTCGGCCATGTCCATCGTCAGTTTATCGGCCACAAAGCCGATCAAGGCGCGGTGCAGTTCCTCATAGAAGGCCGTATAGAGATTCTTGCCCAGGAAGTCACCAGCCAGCTTGAGACGCTTCAGCGCCTGGCGGGTAGCCTTGCGGTTGCGGCTGCCGGCCACGTCGGCGCGGCGGGCGGCCAGCTTCCGCAGGGACAGCCAGACGGCAGCGGCGGCCAGGATCAGAAGGGCAACCAGGATCCAATAAGCCGGTTTCCCCACAAAGAAGCCCTTGTCCTCGGAGAGAGAGGTCTTCGTCTTGATGAAACGGATATCCTCGCCCAGGTTCTTCACACCCTTGCGGTCCACCGTCAAGGTGCCGGCACCGTCCTGGGAAGGCTGGGAGGCGCTGCCGGCGCTCCGTTCCACGGAAAGGCGCAGCGAATCCGTGGAAGCCGTAGCATACCGGTGGCCCTTCACGTCATAATAGGCGAAACGGACCGGCGGCAAAGTGAAGTCGCCCGGACTGCGCGGAATGAACGGATACTCGAAAGTTTTGGAACCATTGGTCCCGCTCTTGTCCGTCGATGAGGTGGTTTTCACATCGTAAACCTCGAAATCCGGCGGAAAATCCAGTTTCGGGGCCTCTACCAAGGAGACATTGCCCTTGCCTGTGACCGTGACGATGAGGGACGCCGCATCGTGCGTCTTCAAGGCATCCTTGCTCAGTTTCGCACTCACGGAATACTCGCCCACGGCGCCGGAGAATCCGGCCGGGGCACCGCCCGGAAGGGCGGCCACCTTGACATTCACGGCCGGTGTCGAAACCCGCTGCCGCTGCGTCACATAGTCATTCTCAAAGAAATCGTCGAAGATGGAACCGGTCCGGGGCCGCTGGGTGCGGACGTTCACGAGACAGACAATCTCAGACGGGTCGATGGTCAGGGTGCCCGCCTTCTGCGGAATCAGCACCCAACGGCGCAGGACGGCCGCATTGTACATCTTGTCACCCACCTGTTCCCGTTGGAAGTCAATCGTCTGCGGCGTATCCACTTCCTGGCTCCAGAAGCCGTTGAACTTCGGGAACTTGGCATCCTCGAAACCCGTCAGGTTGGCCCGCTGGTAAATCTTGAGCGTGGCCGTAATCGGCTCTCCCACCATGGCTTCCCGCTTACTGAGGTTGAGCCGCATGAACAGTTCGCCGGTATCCGCCGATGCGGACGGACGGGAACCTTGCTGCGCATTGCCCTGGGAGGAACTTCCCTGTCCCTGACCCTGCGCCTGGGCGGCGGCGCTGTCATTGCCTTCCACGACGGTGATCTGGACGGACCGGGAACGGATCTGCTCGCCCTTGACCGTGGCGGTCGCCGGCGCAAAGGTAAACGTTCCGGTCTTCTTGGCCTGCAGGATGTAAGTGTAGGAAGTCTGCGATGAACGGGTGGTCTTCCCATTCACGATGGAGACGCTGGTGGAAGTACCCTTCTGGGGCCCCCAGACAAGGTTGAAATCGTCACCGGGGCTCCATTGGAACTCCGAAGGGGCATGTTCGCCGTCCACGACGAAGACGACATTGAAGCGTTCCGACAATTCCACGATATTATGCACATCCACCCGGATGGTCGATTGGGCCCATCCGGTAAAAGCCATGCACAACGCCACGAAGGCTGCGATCCATCTTTTCATAACGCGACTACCAATTCTTCTCTTTCTGGCGGGACTTCAGTACGGCCGCCTTTTCCTTGTTCACCTTGTCCTGGGTCTCCTTCTCCTTGGCCTGGATGGCCTGGAGCATCTGCTGGGCCTGCTGGGGCGAAATCTCGGAACCGTTGTAAGGTTTCTGCTGCTGCTCCTGGTCCTGCTTGTCCTGGTCCTGGTTCTGATCCTGATTCTGCTGGTCTTGATTCTGGTCTTGGTTCTGATCCTGGTTCTGCTGGTCCTGGTTCTGGTCTTGGTTCTGGTCTTGGTTCTGATCCTGATTGTCATTCCCGCCACCGTCCGGATTGTTTTCCAGCATCTTCCGGGCATAGACATAGTTCTCTTTCGCCTCCAGGTTGTCCGGATCGATGATGAGCGCCTGAACGAAAGCCTCCATCGCCGCCCGGTACTGCTTCTGCTGCAGGGCGGCGTCACCCAGGTTGAAGAAAGTATCGAACCCCTGGGCTTTCTGCTTCTTCAGGCTCCGCGTCTCGGGAACATGCCGCAACGCCTGCTGATAGAACTTCCCTGCCTCCGCGTAGTTGCCCTGACGGTACAGGTTGTTGCCCAGGTCATAGGCCGCCGCGACGGAAGTGCTGTCGGCATTAAGTCCCTTGCGGTAGCTGATGTCGGCATCGCCGTATTTCGCCTTGGCGAACTGACGGTTGCCCCGGCGGACATCCTTCTTGTCCACCTGTGCAAAGGCCGAAACGCTCAGCAACAGGCATATGATCGTCAAAAACTTCCTCATTGGTCAAACCATTTTTTCTTCGGACGGCGCTCGCCGATGAGCATTTCAATCACGAACAGCGCCAGTGCGATACCGAAGAAATACATGAACTGTTCGTCGTACTCCTCGAACACGATGGAACCGAACTCCTCATCCTCCATCCGGCGGATGTCGTCGATGATGGGGTTCAGGCCGAATTCATCGTTCCCCGCATGGACATAGGCCCCGTTTCCGGCCTTGGCGACCTTCCGGAGCATATCCTCATCCAGTTTGGTAACGACAATCTCACCGTCCTTGTCTTTCAACAAACCGCCTTCGAAAGGAATCGGCTGGCCCTCGGAAGAGCCCACGCCGACGGTATATACCCGTATGCCGTTCTCAGCGGCTTCCTTCGCGGCGGCGACGGGATCATCCTCATGATTCTCACCGTCGGAAATGACAATGATCACCCGGCTCTTTTCGCTCTGGGCGCTGAAACTACGGATGCCCGTGAAAATGGCATCTCCCATCGCGGTACCCTGGACCGGCACCGACCCGGTGTCGATGCTGCCGAGGAACATCTTGGCCGACACATAGTCCGTCGTCACCGGCAGCTGGACAAAAGACGAGCCTGCGAACAGGATGAGGCCGATACGGTCGTCCTTCAGCTTGTCCGTCAAGCGGGAAATCGCCAGTTTGGCGCGGTCCAGCCGGTTCGGGGAATAATCCTCCGCCAGCATCGAATTGGACACGTCCAGGCAGATGACGATCTCCGCCCCACGGGTGGTACGCTCGGACAGACGGGCGCCGATCTGCGGCCGGGCCAGGCCCAGCACGAAGAACGCGAACGCCAGGGAGAAGAGCACCATCCGGACCCAGCCCTTGGAACCGGACCACGACGGCATCAGGGCCTTCACAAGGGCCTCGTCGCCGAATTTCCGCACCCGCCGCGCACGCAGGGTACGCCAGATCCCGTAGCCGACGAGCAGCAGCGGAACCAGCAGAAGCAGGTACAGATACCGATATTGAGCGAAAATCAACATGTCAAGGCAATCTTCTCAAAAGGGCGCGGATCAGGATCTCCAGCAGCAGGCACACAAGCGCCCAGACGGCATATTTCGGGAACAGGTCCTTGTAAACCGGGAAACTGTCCACGGTCGTGCGGGTCTTCTCCATCCGGCCGATCTCGCTGTAGATCTCCGCCAGTTTGGTGTTGTCGTCGGCACGGAAATACTTGCCTCCGGTCTCCGCCGCAATCTGCTTCAGGAGGGGTTCGTCGATTTCGACCTTCATGTTCTGCACATCCGGTCCCCAGGGGGTCATGACCGGGTACGGGGCCTCCCCTTCCCGGCCCACGCCGATGGTATAGACGCGGACCCCGTAGGTCTTGGCAATCTCGGCGGCCATTGCCGGATCGACCTCGCCCCGGTTGTTCACACCGTCGGTAAGGAGGATGACCACCCGGCTCTTGGCGTCCGAATCCTTCATCCGCGCCACGGCGGTCGCAAGGCCGTTGCCGATGGCCGTGCCGTCCTCGATCAGGTCAGTCTGGACTTCCTTCATCAGGTTGATGAGGGTGGCCCGGTCGGTCGTGAGGGGACACTGGGTATAACTCTCACCCGCGAACACCACGATGCCCATCCGGTCCGTGGGGCGCTGGGCGATGAATTCGATGGAAATGTCCTTGGCGGCGGACAGGCGGTCCGGCTTGAAATCCCGGGCCAGCATACTCGTGGACACATCCACCGCAAGCATGATGTCGATGCCTTCGGTATCCACCTTCTCCATCTGGCTCTTGGAACGGGGGCGGGCGATACAGATGACAAGCAGGCACAGGGCCACGAGACGCAAAGCCTCGGGCAAGTGCCGGATGATACCCAGCACGGACTTTCCGCCCTTCACCCACGGCGTCACAGTGGACACGCGGAGATGCGGACGACGCTCTTTCAGCTCCCGGAACAGATACAGCGCCAGGAGAAGGACCGGAAGCACCAGCAGCCAAAGCAGATAGGGATACTCGAAATACATAGGCTACTTGGGCATATAATCTTCATCCTTCTCGACATGGGCCGCCGGCTTCGGCGCCTCTTCTTCCTCCGCTTCGGCAGCAGCTTCTTCCTCCACCTGCGTCTGATAGGTCGATGTCACGAAGCGGACGGCCTGCGGAAGCACGGTCGCATTCTCCTCGGGCGTGGCGACAAACTTCGCGAACTTCACGAAGTCAGCGCGCTCGAAGAGCTCTTTCATCTCTTCGTACAGATCCACGGGAATGTCGGTCCCGCGAAGGCCTTCGAAGATTTCGGCAGTGGTCATTTCCATGGCACCCACGCCGTAGCGGGAAACGATATATTCGCGGAGGGCATCAGTCACACCGGAGTAGAACTGCTTCTGCTTGTCGGGCGCCCAGAACTTGTCACCGCGGTATTTGTCCAACTTACGGAGCGCCGTAATGTGCGCGGGCTCCCGGAAAGCGGGGCCATCGGCATTCCGGCGGCGGCTGCGGAGCCAGGCGATCAAGCCGATAACCAGCAATGCCAAAGCCCAGAAGCCCATCAGCCAGGGCATTACCTCCGATGCCGTCAAGGGATATCCCGCCTGTTTCCGCAAGTCGTGCGGAATGTAGGTGGCCGTATCCACCGGCATCGTGAACACCTGGATGGTCTGCCGGTCGAACTGGAGGGTGTCCACGGTTCCGTCCGGGTGGATCCGCTGGACGAACAGAGGCGGAAGCTCGTAGGTCCCCTCCTCGAAAGGCTGGATGGAAATCGCGGCGCGGATGTTCAGGAGGCGGCTGTTGTCCGCCTTGATCTTCTGAACTTTCACAGTGTCCACCTGCCACATCGGCAGGGCCAGGACATCCTGCATGAACGGATTCGCCACCTGCGGGAAAGCCAGCACGGTGCTGTCAGGGACATTGTCCAGCTCGAATCCGTAAAGCAGACGGTCCGCCACGAGTATGGAGTCTCGCGGAGTTACCGGCTTGATGAAGGAGCCCTCCTTGAGGATGACCCTTCCGCCGGAATCCGTCGCGGTGGTGTCACGCCAAGCATCCTGGGCCGATGCGGTCGCAACGGTCAGGAAGAGGGCGGCTATGAGGCAATTTCCTTTCATCGCTTATGGAAAAGGGAAATCAGGTTCTTGACGTAATCCTCGTCCGTGGCGGTATCCACGCTGTCCACCTGGTAACGGTTGAACAGCTTCGCGGCACTTTCCGACGCGGTCCGGAACCATTTCTCATAGGCGGCACGGGTGCTCCGGGAGGATGTGTTCACCCACGCGCCCCGGCCCGTCTCGGAGTCCTTGACATGGACAAGGCCCACGTCCGGGATGGTCCGTTCGCGGGGATCGTAAACGCGGATGACGGAAATGTCGTGTCGGTTCACGGCCACTTTCAAGGCGTCCTCGTACCGCGGGGCACCGTTCTCGTCCACGTCCAGCATGTCGCTGAGTACGAATGCGGTGCAGCGGCGTTTGATGGCGTTCGTCAGATAGCGTAGGGCCTCGCCGATGTCTGTTCCGTCGTGCTCGGGAGTGTATTCCAGAATCTCGCGGATGATGTGCAGGAGGTGGCTGCGTCCTTTCTTGGGCGGGATGAACTTCTCCACGGTGTCACTGAAGAAGAGGGCGCCCACTTTGTCATTGTTGAGCATCGCGGAGAAAGCCAGGGTGGCGGCAATCTCGGCCACCAGCTCGCGCTTGGTCTCTCCCACCGTACCGAAAAGGCCGGAACGGCTGATGTCGATCAGCAGGACCACGGTCAGCTCCCGTTCCTCCTCGAACACCTTCACGTACGGCGCGCTCATCCGGGCCGTCACGTTCCAGTCCATATTCCGCACGTCATCCCCGTACTGGTACTCGCGCACCTCGCTGAACGCCATTCCACGACCCTTGAAGGCCGAATGGTATTCACCGGCGAAGATCTGGTGGGACAAGGCTTTCGTCTTGATCTCGATCTTACGGACGCGCTTGAGCAGTTCCTGGGGGGTCATACGCTTACGGAACGATGACGGCGTTGATGATCTTTTCGATGATCTCCTCGGTGGTGACATTCTCCGCCTCGGCCTCGTAGGTCAGGCCGATACGGTGGCGCAGGACCTCGTTGCACACGGCGCGCACATCCTCGGGGATGACGTAGCCGCGGCGTTTGATGAAAGCCAGGGCTTGTGCGGCCAATGCCAGGTTGATGGTGGCACGTGGTGAGGCCCCGAAATTGATCATCGGCTTGAACTTGTCCAAACCGTATTGCTCGGGATAACGGGTGGCAAAGACGATGGAGGTGATGTACTGTCCGATCTTCTCGTCGATATAGACCTCCTTCACGATGCTGCGGGCGCGCACGATGTCCTCGGGCTTGAGCACGGTCTTGGTGACGGGGTATTCGGAAAGCAGGTGTTGGCGCAGGATCTGTTTCTCTTCATCCTGCTTGGGGTAATCGACGATGACTTTCAGCATGAAGCGGTCCACCTGGGCTTCGGGCAGGGGATAGGTGCCCTCCTGTTCGATGGGGTTCTGGGTGGCGAGCACGAGGAAGGGCTCCTCCAGCTTGTAGGTGCTCTCGCCGATGGTGACCTGTCGCTCCTGCATCGCCTCCAACAGCGCGCTCTGCACCTTGGCGGGGGCGCGGTTGATCTCGTCGGCGAGGATGAAGTTGGCGAAGATGGGACCGTGTTTCACCACGAACTCCTCCCTTTTCTGACTGTAAATCATGGTTCCGATGACATCGGCGGGCAGCAGGTCGGGGGTGAACTGGATGCGGCTGAACTTGGCCTGGATGATATTTGCCAACGACTTGATGGCCAGTGTCTTGGCTAATCCGGGGGCGCCTTCCAACAGGATGTGACCGTTGGCTAACAGGCCGATCATCAACTTCTCCACCATCTGCTTCTGGCCGATGATGACGTTGCTCATCACCATGTTGATGAGGTCAACGAAGGAACTCTCTCGTTCTATTTTCTCGTTCAACTCTTTGATATCCACTGTGTTGCTCATAGTGCTTGCGTTTTAGATATGCTTTGCAAAGATACGATTATTTTCGACAAAATCGTACATTGCACAAAATCCGAAAAATAAAACGCTGGTGGCAGAAATAATATGGTAGGTGGTTGAAATGCTATTCACTCTTTTCCACAAAAACAATAAAATCCCAGTCGGCGGGATTTCCACCTCCTAC
>JAEEGK010013945.1_pt1 | contig 18029 bp, 18 predicted proteins | sample 8958771 | NCBI WGS metagenome assembly JAEEGK01 (sample SAMN16246547, study PRJNA631951) | gut metagenome | biome: gut microbiome; feature: rumen; material: SC-attached | host: Bos | place: Iran: Karaj | collected 2018-10
CCGTCCCACACCCCTCCGAAATCGCCTGTGATTATCAGGTAATCGTTTTTGGTAAGACCCTTCTGTATCGGGAAATTTGTTGTATTTATTTTCTCCCAGTCTTCCATTCCGTGAGTATCACCGGTTATGTAGATCATCCGTGCATCTCCTTTCATAGTTTTCTACAATCAGATAATACACGGATGGATGAGACAGTTTTGGGCTATGGGTTAATCAGTTTTTTAAGACACTCTTCCATATATCTCCAATGGTTGCATCTGTATCCCTTAGTTTTCTTGCTTTTTCCCAAAATAGATAATCAAATTCAATTTTATTATTAATCAGTAATCCGTTATCTTTAGCTATCTTAATTAGTATTTGTACTGTTTCTTGGTAATTGTCATAATCGTCCCTCGTATATTTAGGAAACTCAGATTTTCCTATTTTGCTCCATGAACACTCAGGATTGAATATTGGCTTAATACCATTAGGCTTTCTTCCGTTGATCGTAGTGAAATAATAATAGCTCTTATAAACGAAGTCCCTCATCAGGCTATCTAATGGAGCATCGCACAGTGAATAACGCTTTTTGACGTCAGGATTATCATAGTATTTAATATACAAGTATTTCATTGTCATGTTTATTAGCTTCTGAATCTTGCCAAAAGTAAAGTCTTGATTGATATTCTGAATATTCTTTACTGTAGATTCAAAATCCAAGCCTTTATTGCCTTTGATTATAGTTTCAGCGTATGTCTTAACTTCTTCCTTAACATCATTACTACCTAAATTTACATCGCTATCTTCCGCTACTCTTCTAGTAGCATCACCAAGCGCAAGAGAAAAAGCAAAATCAAAAATCACATCATCAATAGTCATCTTTTTCTCATCCATCTTTTTCCCTCCTATATAATCTCTCTGTCTTCTTCAACTATCTCGGCTTCGGTGTTGGTCTCCACGAATTCAGAGATCTCATCCATCAAGCGGTCTGCCATTGCATTGTGCGGCACTATTGCTGCAACACCGATAACGATTATCTGATGTGTATCCTGCTCGTCAATTTCAGCTGCAGATACGTGGAACTTGTTCTGCAACTTTGCCACAAGGCTTTTGACGATCATGCGCTTTTCCTTGAGGCTGTGCACCCAGGGAGCGCGGAGTTTGAATGTTATGGTTGCGACTTTCATGATTAATAAAGAGTTATTAATTACTTTCTGCTGTTTTTCTGTTCAAACTCTTGTAAAGCTGTAAAAAATCTCTTTAAGTGCTCATATTTCAACACCATAAAAGATCCTAATCTTGAGCCCGTAGTTTCATTCCACAAATAGTAATAATCATTGATTTTGAAATAATTACCATGTGCAAAAGAGTTGCGTATTCTTTTATATAATGAATCCATTTCTCCGTAATTATCTTTCGTAAAGAAAACCACAGCTTTCCTTCTCTTTGCATATAATTGTTCAATATCGGCAATTTGTCCTTCCAGTTCAAGCGCATTCTCATACCACCTATATGTATCTTTATCCTTTAGTCCTATACTAGCAATAATACTGTTCTTTAACTTAGAATAGTGAGCTCCATACTCGATATTATAGTTCTTAAACTTCTTTGCAGTTTCAGGTCCCTCCTTCGATGGACAATTATCTACAAACAATTCGAGAAGATCACGTATTTCTTCCCTTTTTTTCTTACCTTCAACTCTTTTATAATCTTTAGTTATGAGAGTTCTAAAGCGTGAAAGTGCATCACTTTGATTTTTCTTCATATGTACCTCTTACTACTAATCCATTCTGTAATATCAAACTGAGTATTACCCGCTGCTAAAAACACTTTACCAACTTCAAATTGTTCCAAACTCGAAATGCCAATAGTATAATAACTTTTGTTTAGTTTTAAAATATAATACTTGTCAACTAATTTCCAATGAAAACCACCAGACTGACTTCGTTTTCTATGTTGAGGGGTTGCAAAGCCAGCCTTTCCCTTCTAATTTTCCCACCAAACTTTCTTTTTGATCCCAAAGTTAAATCAGAAGGCAAAAAGCGGAACATATTTCAAATAACTCCACTCTTTTGCAAGATTTAAATTAGCAACCAACAAAGGTGATTTGTTACTACTAATGATTGCTATATTTATTCGTTTCCAATACATATTAATCATTCACCTGCAATGTAAAAAAAATATTGAATATCGTATTTCTATTAATCCTCTATTCCCCAAAAAATATAATAAAATATAAGAAACATTTATCAAATAGGTGAGGAGCAGAACAATGAAAAACACGAGTTATATTTCATATATGATGGGGATGGTGTACATTACACTAGCTGTTATTTCGATTTTTTTAGATTTGCCCATTAAAGTAACTAATTCAGTAGCATTTGGAGCTGTAATGTTATCTATTTCTGAGGTTTTAGTCTTAATTAATTGTCGAAGAATTAAGAAGCGTTCTTTTGTGCGCATTTTAGAGAACCCTGAACTTGACAATAAAACTCTCATAGCTAGAAGTTATATAAACGAAATACTGGACGAGAAGATCAGCGAATTGAAGGCTCAAAATACTATATTATTTTATATATCTTTTGGTTTAAAATCTATTGCTATTTTTTCCATTATCCTTTTGCAGTACTTTCCGAAGTTACCACCTTTTTTTGAATCAAATAAATTTGGTGTTTTTTGCACGGTTATTTCCTTAGGCATCATCTTTATGTCTTTTTATTTTGACAGTAGCAGAAAAGATAATGAAGTCTTTGATGATATGAATGAGATAATGGATTGCTATGAAATAGTTTTTGATGAGAAAAATGCAATGAGCGATAAATACTTTAAATCTTTTGCTCATAGCAAAAATGATAGAAAGAAAAAAAACGAAGAAAAGAAGCACAATTCTAAAAATACAAGAAATGCCAATTAATCAACGTGTAAAATACTATAGTAATTCTGATTTGAGTTCAGGAATTAACTTATTGCAAGCTGAAAAAGTGATTCAGGCTTTTTCTTCTTCTTCAGTTGAACAGAGCATTAACGATATTCTCGAATACGTGAATATAATTAAGTATTTTGACAATAAACTGTTTTTGAAGAACTGGGATGATTCACTATTGGATAAGTATTCTTCAATAGTGAAAGAGTTTAAACCAGTAATAGGAAGGTTCGTGTCTACAATTAAAGCTGATACTCTGAGCAATACATACGAACAAGTGGATAAGCTTTATAAAGATGACTTTTTTGAGACACTTGAAAAATACAACGTCACAAGAAGAATAACTAACGAAGAATTTGTCTCATTCTTGAAAAAGAACCCCGCTGCACTGAACTATATTCTTTACAATAAGAAAACAGTTGACCAATTTGGATTAGTAATTGCTAATATGTTGGAACATGACATCTGTTACGCTGAAATTGTCATAAGTCATTATTTTGAGGATAAATCTGCAACCCTAGTTCGCAAAACATATATGCCCGATGAACTTGTAAATTCTAAGCTTAATAATATACTGAGAAGTTATGTTGATTGGGAAAATGCCAATCCCAACTATCTAGAACTAATAGCAGGATTAAAAAAAGCCGGGGGGCACTCGGTAGATGTTCATATCAGATACAAAGCACACTTAAGAGTTCTGGATTTTTGGAAACATATTAAGCCCGAAAAACATAAAGGCATCAAATATGGGGCAGATATTAGGTTTATTAAGCAGGACAATATAAAAGAGGAGCAGATTGAACCGGGCAGTTATCTGCGCAAAATATCCTATAGTAAAGAATGGATAACTAACAATCTCGACTATCCTACATTGCTAAACAATTTTATATATTTATTTGAATATGTAGACAAATATTCATGTTGTCAATTTTTATCTAAGCCAAACGAACTTGGTGTAATTGAGCGTCGAATAGGGATTCATGGAAATGATGAATATAGAATCGGTATCGGGTATCTTAGTAAGAAAGTATTATCTACATTACAGATGCTTGCTTATAAAAACGAACTGCAGAATTATAAAATAACAATAGAATCATTATTTAGGTGGTTTTTTGAGGAATATCTTTATATGGAATTTGGGGTAAAAGATTTTAAATATATTACTCCATCCAGCCGATCTAAGATGATAGAAAAAATAATATTGTTAACTTCTCAACTGGATGCGGTAATCAAACAATATAGAATGTTCATTGATGAAGGAGAAATCAACAGAGGTTTATTTGAGTTTTCGTCTGACATTAATCCCATTGTAGATTCTGCCAGCATGATAGAAAGAAAGTATATTTATGCCAATAGTACAGATTTGAAACGTGTTTTATTTGATTTCTTCTCAGATCAAAGTTTACTCCATTATACTGAAAGCACAGGCGATAAGTATGATTGTTTTACTGGAATTCTGGCAGATGAGAATGTGCTAATATCAGATTTTCCTTCATATTGCATTGATGAACTCGAATGGTTGCAAAATAAAAGAATGATATTCACTGACAAAAGTGGTTTTATTCGATGCGATTGGTGTTTAGCCAAATTACTTTTCATTTTGAACGAAAACGGTTGTATAGCATATTCATATTGTTCTGCAAAAGAAAAAATCATAATAGAAGAATTGCTCAATCAAAAAGATGTAGTATCAGAACAAAAGCTATTTACGAGACATGAACAAGAATATATAGATTATATGCTTAATGTGCATACGTTTGTAAATGGACCGGAATTACGCAATAGATACGTACATGGGAATTGTTCCTTAAATACTAAGATTCATCAAAATGACTATCTAGAATTATTGAAGTTAATGACACTGATAATAATAAAAATAAATGAAGAATTTTGTATAAAGTATCCTGAGAATATACCTGAACACTAAAGAAGTTGCTGCGACGTCTTTTATGCCTATATCTGAAAACATGTCACATCGTCACATTTGTTATAATAATCTAAACGCAGGATAAATATTTGCTACATTTTAATATATTAGATTGATAATAAATTTCCTTAGTTCAACTTCAGGAGGTCTCTATGGTCTACTTATCCAAATCTAAATATTGTGGTCTGTGGCAATGCCCTAAAATCGCATGGTTAAGACAGTACAAGCCAGAAGAAGCAGCCATTGACGATGCGCTTCGTGCCCGTTTCGAGGCCGGAAACATGGTTGGAGATCTTGCCATGGGATTGTTTGGGGATTTCGTTGAAGTAACCGCTTATAACGGAGAGAAGCTCGATCTCAAAAAGATGATCGAAAACACCGTAATAGAGATGGACAAAGGTACTGAGAATATCTGTGAAGCCTCCTTCTCATATAACGGCCTCTACTGCGCTGTAGATATCCTCAGGAAAGACGGAGACGGTTGGGCTATATACGAGGTTAAGAGTTCAACCAAACACTTAAAAGACGACGGCACCTACACTGACGATAAAGAAGTATATATTGCTGACATATCCTATCAGAAATTTGTTCTGGAACACTGTGGTGTTAATGTAACCGGAAACTATCTTGTCTGCCTTAACGGTGACTATGTCTTCGATGGAAATCTGGATCTTTCACAACTGTTCTTCATCTCCGACGTCTCTGATGAAGTCAAATTGGAGATCAACCGGATTGAACCTAATCTGGCTATAGCAGAACGGGTTCTTACATCTGATGAAGAACCAGACATAGATTTGGACATTTACTGCAAGAAACCTTACGAGTGCTCTTTCTGGAAATACTGTTCACAGCATATTCCGGATGAATCAGTCTTTAAACTATATCGTCTCTCTAATATGAAAAAGTTCGAATACTACCATAACGGTTGGATAACATATAAAGACCTGTTGGATAATGCTCCGATCACGAATGAAAAACAGCTGAGGCAAATTGAATTTGCCCTTGAAGACAAAGGAACCTATATCGACAAAACAGAAATAGCTATTTTCCTGCAGTCGCTCTCATATCCGTTATACTTCCTGGATTTTGAGACTATGCAGCCTGTCATCCCTGAGTTTATCGGAACAAGACCTTATGCTCAAATTCCCTTTCAGTATTCTCTGCATTACATTGAGAATGAAGGCGGCGAACTTAAGCATAAGGAATTCCTGGCAGAATCAGGCTCAGATCCACGCAGAGCCCTAGCAGAACAGTTATGTGCAGATATTCCTATGAATGTCTGTGTTACGGCTTATAACAAAGCCTTTGAGTGCACACGCATCAAAGAACTAGCTGCCACCTATCCTGATCTGGCAGAACATCTGTTAAACATCAAAGACAACATCGTTGACCTTCTCGTACCATTCCAATCAGGTTGGTACTATAACCGCGCAATGGGAGGCTCATTCTCTATTAAGAGCGTTCTCCCTGCTATCTTCCCTGATGACCCGAGTCTAAACTACCACAATCTTGAAGGCGTCCACAACGGAAGTGAAGCAATGACAATCTTCCCCAAGATAAAAGACATGTCTCCGGAAGAACAGAAAACAGCAAGACATAATCTGCTAAAGTATTGTGAACTGGATACCTATGCGATGGTTAAGGTGTGGGAAGAGTTGGTGAGAGTTAACAATTAGTTTAGTTACTTACCGCAAAAAGAAATACTAAGGAGGAAACCAATATATGTCACCAGATGAAAGAAAACAGGCTTTTTATGATTATGTTATTAGTCTATCTGATAGATCTAAAGTTGAAACCAGAGAAAGGTATATTGCCTGTTTAGAAAAAGCTTATGATCAAATTATTGCTAGACATCCAAGATGGAAGAGAAAATACCCTTCAATATACTATTTAGATAATATCCAGAAATTAAATGATATAAAAAACGAACATGAGTTTCATAAAAGGAACACCTCTGGAGGTACCCCAGAGTTTAGAGGAATTAATTTATATATTGAATATTTATATTCTATAGAAGATTCATACCAGCTTTTTTTTAACCATTTTAACATAAATGAAAATGACCTTTTTAAATGGGGAATTGACAATGCTATCTTTCCCTCATCCCAAGAGGTCAAAACTGGATGGCATGACTTAATAGACAGAATTAATACTGGCAGTAGTGATGTCCGCATCAGAGGATATGGAAGAAACGCTAAAAACACAGAGCTATTCATTGATATGTATAGTAAATTGTTCCCACTAGCAAAGGTAAAAGAGGATTCAAATAACAATGACAAGCCAAAAAGGCTTCTTCAGAATATGACTAAACAAACAAGAAACGAAAATTTGTTTAATTATCAAGTTTCTCACATATTTGGTTATACTAAAAACATTTTTCTTTTTGAAGCACCTTGGAATATTTGTTATCTTCCTAAAATAATGGATCCTTTATCTGGACACGAGGCCAAAGGTCTATTACCACCTAGATTTCAAACTAAATTACAAAGTAAAATTAAAGTCAAGTATAAAAAGTACATTAGAGAATATCTTCTTTTATTGAATCGACTCGATGTAAAGAACAAGATGGATAGTTATTTTGCCGATATAAAAAAAGGCCAGCATTACCAAAGTGATAAAACATACAAGGACAAAATTGATCAATTTGAAAAAGATGCCTATGAAGAATTTTTCAGTATATATATAAAAGATAGCACTCAGAAGCAATGTAAATAAATAATCATAAATGAAGATCAAATTAGAAATACTGAGTTATATTCAACTACTTCTTGCTCATTTAGGTGACTTGCGAGAAATAGTCCTTTCTTATGGTAGGTATAGCATGATCTTCCTTTTTCTTCTGAAAAGCTATACCTACGAAAACTAAAGAATCCCGTCAATCACTTCATCCACTTTATCTTTTAATTTGCTATAATCTACTTTTTCTGTCAGTTTTCTAATCTTCGACAAACTTATAGTTTTTTGTTCTCCGCACGTGTCATTTATAACCGAAGTCGGAATAACATAGAATTCCCAGTGTTCAAGTTGCAGAGGGTTGGAATCGCTTTTTGTTTCACCTGTATTTAAACAAAACACATACAGATCGTTTTGTCTTTCAAGTTTACTGCTATTATTCTGATATTCGCTATAAGCCTTGGTAATGCCAAATGTTCTGACTTTAGACTTAGGTTCTTCATCTGTCTGCCAGGAATGAAAATAAGAGGTTTCCTTAACCTCTATCCTCTTTTCTCTATACGATATATCGTAAAGTGTCCAGCTTCCGGTATTATCGGGCTCTTCCTTTCCCAAAGCTTTAGCAACAATATATTCAGCCAATGTATCTTGCAAATTGTAAATGTCAGAATAGAGCCATTGCCAATACTCTAAAATGCTCAATCCTGTTTTCCTATTTTGAAAAGTAAACTCTTCTTTCCCAGAAAGTTTGTTGTACATTTATAAAAACCACCAACAATAATTGTTTAAGATATAGGCTAAGTTAAATTCTATCTTGCGCACTCCACCATAGAATTAATTATGGTTATAACCAAAAAAGTTCTTATTTGTCATAAGCACATTTTCCACCATTTTTCACGCAAACGGATATCTTCATCATTTGTCTTAGCTGTATATACGTCTAGAATCGTGTATCTGAAATTCTCTTTGATATGTTTCATTGATAACTCTTTCAGACCAGCATTTCCGCCGTGTCCGGTTCGTATATAAGACTTCCACCTGCCCCATATTTTTCTTCCTCCTGTAGCAGATCCAACATACATAAACCCATTTGATGTATCCGTAATAAGGTAAACACCTTTCATATTCTTAAGCGGTATTTTCCATTCATCTGTATCAATGACTGTATATAATTCCTTCCATGTAATACATACATTCTCATATCCAGGAAATGGTTTTGTATAGACGTTCCTTCTTACCTCAACAACATCCATTGAATCTATATAAGTATCAAGCCAGCAATAACTATTCCTCCAGCGGTTAACTTGTACTATTGCTCTTCCAACTAAATCTGATCCTTCAGAAATTTGTTTAGTCCTATACTTATAATTCCCGTTCTTAAGCTTTCTTGAACCCAGACATTCAAATAGCCCTGCAAATAGCCACTCATCTTTATCTAATTGAATCAAAGATAATATATAATCGCATTCAAAATTCTTGCCACTCTGTTCTTCCTGCCATTCCTTGAAATTGCCCAACAAAAAAGCTTTTACCGCTTCCTCAGGATCATCTGCGCCCTTTGCAAAATGTATTTTGATAAAGGGACTGTTCTCTTTAAGAAATGGAATTAATTCTGCTAATAACATATAAGAACTCCTTTATACTTATCTCTGTGCTGGTGCATTTTTCATATCCTTTCAGTTTGCCCTTGGAATACTTGCACAATTCAAATACGATTGTATTTATCACTCTTCCCTTTTGCTTTCTCAACCGGATATTTCTTATTATTCACTTCCATCTTCTTTTGCACTATGTCATCCAAATCCAGCCCGCACGCATCTGCCATCAGCGTGCAGTAAACGAGTACATCTGCCAATTCTTCAGCGATTTTGTCCTTTTTATCAGCACAGACAACGTCTGTACCGCTCCACTGAAAGACCTCCAGTAATTCAGCAGCCTCAAGAGAGAGGGATATAGCCAGATCCTTGGGATTATGGAATTGCTTCCAATCTCTGTCGTCTCTGAATTTTAATATCATTTCTACAGTATTCTGATTCATAATTATGCTCCCAAAGTTACATCATTAGCATTAGCTATAAACTGCTTAAGGTAGGTTCGCATATTTTCATTATATGCATATACATAGCAACCTTTTATACCTCTGGTAAGTATAGTGGTATAGGTGTTCAAGATTAGCTGTTTAAGCACTTCCGGCTCTGTATTTGCCTTAACTTTTATATCCATATATTCATCCAGATTTATCTTTATTGAATTGGTCTGAGGGTCATAATCTATCTCTTTCCCGAATATAACGCCGACATAATTCATATCGTAACCTTGTGTTGTATGAATACAACCGATAGTACAATGTGAATCTTGTCTGGTTATCCAGTCCTCGTTACAAAGATTCCAGATATACCTGTAGTTTTCAATTTGAATATCATATTCGCCTTTATTCGTCAGCTTAATGTAATAGTCCATATTATCTTTGGGTTTCTTGGCTGGCTTTGTTTTCCATTTCCATGCAAAGCCTGCAACAGTTTTGCTCAGACCGATCTCATCATCCTTTTTGCGAACTTGTTCAACCAACAGATTAACATCATCAAACAGAAGGAAATCATAGTTGTCTACATGTTCAAATTTCTTACATTTGCAGTTCATAAACGCTTTGACATAATTAATATAAGTATCGCCACCCTCGCATCTCATCTGGGTAACCAGCTCATGTCTCTTTATGTTATTTCCGTATGTCTCAAGCGATTGATTATATTCTCTATTCGTAATATCTGATGATTTTACACTTTGATAAGCATCATAAAAGAGCACGACGTGCTTAGCAGACTTAAGGATCCACTCTAATTGATTAGTCTTATTAGGATCTAATCCGAGTTTCTCACACGTCTTATCAAATGGGCCAAATCCTGTCAGATTCTTTCTTTTGGAGAGTCTGTGTGATTCATCTACAAAAAGGATATCGTAGTTCTTTTTAACGACATCACTTGGACCGATTACCATTTCTTTAACTAAGCCGTTACCACATTCCTTAAAGACTTTGCTTACAGTTTCTCTGATACCTGGCATAGGGAAAACCAATCCTATAGTAAACGGTTTTCCATTTCGTTCTTTTTGAATATATTCTTTAACCCTTTTCAGTGCTGCTCGTTTGTTCTCTTCTATGCCTTCATCATAATCATCATGATCATCTTGAAGAGAATCGAAATCTACATTTATAGCATTTACTAGAGAGTTGATAATACTGATAGCAAGAACAGTCTTTCCGGTGCCTGCGCAGCCATTTACCAGGCTTACTCCGGTGGTTTTGTTCTCAAATGTATCGATAATATCATTCATTATAGATACACTGACTTCATTCTGTTCGCCGGTTAACGCATTGTATGGTGAGAACTTAAATATATTATCGTTCTCAATAATTTCCAGCGAATTCTTTGCTAATCCATGCTTTTGCAGTTCTTTCCATAGGCTGCTGAATTGTTTGCGATAATAATCACGCTTATAGTATTCGTGTGCTGCCTGCTGGCCTTTGTTTCGATTCAATATCTCCTTAAAGTTCTTATCCGCAGAACAGCATTTAATTAGACGTTGTTCATAATCGAGAACAACCGACTTGTTATACTCCCCGTCAAAAACAATCTCCATTACAGCTAAGCTTTGCTTTTCAGGATTTTTCAAGTGCTGTCCCATTCTTGTGGACACGCTTGTTGTCTCGCCAATATATAATTGATTATCGTTATGAATTAGATATACGACCGGCCAGTTCTTTCCTTTTTGAGTTTGTTTGACCAGTTTTAATCCGTTTTCATCAAATGAAAATGTTCTAATCTCATTTTTCATGTTTATTTATCTCCACTTGCTTAAATCTTCCAAACACTGTACCCCTGCCGCTTTGCCGAGTCGTAGATCGGTCTCATGTTTTTAGACAGGATCTCGATAAATTCAGTTCTGCGTGTACCAGTCTTATAAAGTTCCAGCTGTGCCCAAATTGAATGCAGATTATCTTTATAGCACTTCTCAAACAAGGACCGGATACCATCACGCTCACAAACCAATTCATACATCTTGAATTGATTATCAGCAAACCCTTTGAAGGACTTATCCCATTCAGGAAGGTTATTGCTCTTCTGCGAGTTTAATACGGAAACCATTGGCATAAGGTTCCACAGTTCATCATTCATAACAAAGGACCACGGAACAAAATGATCCATCTCAAAATCAGATTTGTCGATCGGTGAGTTGTTATAAACGTCATGAATCTCAACACAATCCAAAACGCCATTCCACAAATTACGGACTTTTTCCAATTTGCGGACATTGTCACCCGGTTTGAGTTTATATACCAATCCGGGAACTTCAGGATTGTTATTCTGAAGCCATCTCATTTTCTCATATTGAATCCAGCCAAGAATCTCGACTGTGTTGTCATTAATCATCCGGATCCAATCCGGGTTAAAGATAACCTGTCGGTTAAGAGCTGCACCCTCTCCAAACACATACGGAAGCTTAACGATAGAACTATTAAAGTATCTAATATATTCGATCAGCTGTGTTCTCTTCTCCCAATTAACCTTAAACTCGTGTTTATCAAAAAATCCGGACAATGCTCTATATGGCACCATATTTGTTAATTGGGTCTTCTCCTGACGAATTTCACCGTTGTACTTCCTTAAAGCGTCTTTGACATCACTTTTAGACGCGGATGCTGGAAGATTACTCAATTGATTCAAGTGGTTTACGGCACGTTCCAGGCCGTCAACAACATCGCCCCTAACAAATCCACTGAGATGAATATGGTGTTCAACTACTGAATACCAGGCATTAGCTATCATTTCATCAATGATATCGCCGACTGTTGTCTCCGTTATGTCCTGATTGATCAGATTAACGATTGCTTCAAGCCAATAGAACTTATAGCAAAATGACGGATTCTTGAGCATACCGGTAAAACAGTCAATCTCAAGATTACTGTAATACTCATTCCCGCTTTTTAATATGAGATCCGGTTTTTCCACACTCATACCTTTCTAAGGATTACGTTATACCAAACAGTGTTGTTATCTGCTCTTACATCATCAGAATACCACTCTTCTACGATACTGAAACCACCTGTTTTGTTCAGCACTTCAGCAAACCGCTCCGAAGTCATGTCAGTGTAGTAACGTTCGCCCCTGACCCCTTCAAAATCGCCATGCTTAAATGAAGCGTAAACGACGCCAGAAGACTTAAGCGCTCTTCTTATGCGAGCCATAATATTAGGCAGATTTTGACTTGTAACATGTAAAAGAGATGCACAGGCCCAAACGGCATCATATACGGAACTCTCATTCAATTGACTGAAGTCCATATATTTGACTTGAATGCCCGTATATTCGCTTGCAAGCCTTGCCAACTTTTCTGAACCATCTATTGCATCAACGTCATAACCCATATCAAGGAATGCCTTAACATCGCGACCGGAGCCACACCCAAGATCCAGAATCTTCGAACCATTGAGGACATATTTAATAAAGTGGTCATAGAGCCCTTTAACATTAGCGTTAACTGTTGAGTTGAAGTATGTGTCAGCGTGTATATAATAAAAATCTGAGTATTGCATTCTTTCTATGGTCCTATTCTATGATGTAGTTCCAATTATACTAGGCTATTAGTACTGTAAAGAATTGCAAATGCATTGAGGTCGCTTCCTAGCCCGAAGCACAGATTAACTCAATTCAACCACTTTCTTGCTTTTGTCCTCCAAATCGATATCGACTTGAATTCCCAGCAATTTACTTTCCGGTGCATCATCTTCCAACTCAAGTATAACATTATCACTAATAATACTCTTATAGTCTTCATCAGACATAAGGTTTATAACAGATAGCAAGGCATCCTCATTAACAGAACAAACATATTGAATATCGTTCGTTTTGCAAACATCATTAAGTATTCTAAATAGTTCCGCTCTCTGTCGATGATCCATGTTAGCGAATAAACGACTATCATGAATTAGAAATCTAATATTACTAACTTTGTTTAACAGAATTAATAAATCGAAGCAGAATATACGAACTTCATTAACGCCATCGGATGAATCATCCTCTATCCTTGCATCCAGCGAGTATCTCAGCATGTTTTCACCAGAATTATTCTTTATTGATAATCCGCTTCTCTTTTTAGGATAAAACCGCTTTGCAAAACTAGAATATTGATTCATCAGACTAGTCAACTTTTCATTGATTTCACCCAAATATGAATCTGCTTCTTTATCTTGGACTATAAACTCAGTTTTTAAATCTAGTATTGTATCCTTATATGTTTTCAACAACTTCTGATATTCTTCAATTCTATTCAATTCATTTTGCAAAGATGCTAATTGCTTTGTTAACGCTATATATTCATCCAACGCCCCATGTGTATTCAAAAAAAACAATAGTTCATCCGTTTGAACACCCAATTCCGTTATCTTACTATCAAGTTCTTTTAATTCGGCCTTTTGTTTGTTCAATTCTTTTCTAAGTCTATCATTTCTATTCTCAACCAATTCTCTATGAAACCGAAGCACATCCCCCAAATCCTTTTTAACCATATCTGGTACTTCAACACTTGTGGCCTCATATACCTTTATGAGCTTTTCGTCATTAGCACGCGCTGTCTCTTGTAGAGCTTCTTCTATATTTTGAATATTATTTGAAACTATCACACGTCTATTTTCAAGTTGTTTTTTCTGATAACTATTCTTATTTGCTTCAACTTCTAACTCATGATAATTTTTTGAAATTTTAAATGAATTAATTTGCTTTTCTAATTCACTAATTCTATATCGTAAATCAGCAACATCAATCTCAGCATCATGTCTCCCCAAATAGTACTGCCGAAATAAAGGATCATTTTTTATAGCATTTTCTGTATCACTAGCAGCCTTCTGTTTCTCTCTCAGTTCTTTTTTCTGAATTATTAAACTCGTATCTAAGCCAAGCAAATAGCAGTTATTTAACAATTTACTATAATCAGTCTCTTTCGGAGTGAATCCGTCAAAAGACGAATAGCATGAACGATATCTTCTAACAAAACGCGAAAACAAACTGATCCACGTAAGGTATTTAATATCCTCATCCACATCAAAACACAGCTTAAACATTTTCTGACGAAAATCTTTAATCTTTAAAACTTCGCCATTTATCTCTATTTTATTTTGCTCAGTTGTATTTCGCTTCGCATAATACTCATTTCCTTTAATGGAAAACTTCAAAGTAAACTCCCAATCCTTCAATTTCTGGGAGAATGAGTCTATAGGATTTGAACCTAAGCAAAAATGCACTAAATGCATCACAAGAGTTTTTCCAACGCCATTATAGGTATTTCCATCGATTTCAAATTGTGATAATGCCTGTTTGCCGACAATGATATTTATACCATCTTTAAAAATAACAGGATGAAAAGATGATTGGTTGGCTGTTAAGCTAACGAGCTTCATATCTCAAAATTCCCTCCTCATCTTTTCCGATTGCACCGATAATAAACAAAAAGTCTAATGCCATTATAAATTGATCGAAGGAGAATTTAACTTCATATAAATTATTGTTATATGCAGATTTGTAATACTCCCACAATTCATCCACTGTTTTTCCATTATGCAATTGTTCTAACAAAAAAGCGCCAAACCCAAATAATGATTCGCTCAAAGATAACTGCTTTCTTGGTAGTATCATAAATTCTATCCTTTCAACTTATTTAGGTTCTTCAAAAATATCACAACTACTAAAATAATGAGCCATGAGAACCAATACACTTGTTGTAATTGGAAGTGTTTTGTTAGAACACGACTCAGTTAATATATTAAAGAAACGTATGTCTGCGCAATTTTCTACCGAATCAGGAATATCAACTTTTGACTTCTCATAAAGAGCATGGAACTTCTTCTGAAGTATACGATTAAAACCTGGATTCTCTTTAAAATACTTTAACAATACACCCTCTTGATAACTAGCACTTATCAATTTATCATTTACAGTCTTGCTTAATCCGTTAAATGTAATCTTCTCATCGAAATCCGGAACTACGAGTTTACCTTCCTCTAAACTATCCATCTCTGTATTCATAAGATAGTTTACCGTTTCCTGTAAAGCATCATACGCAAGCAGTGGCATTTCTTGTTTAGGCACATATCCAACTATATCATAGATTTGGCCATCATCTAGGGTATTAAAAACTTTCTCCAAATCTTTTGCCGAAAAAATACCTATATCTATTTCTGCAAACTCGTCTAAATCATTTAATTTTTTTATTTTTTCTATAATCGGATACGGTATTCCATAGAACTTATCATTGACTACAAAAAAGAATTTCTTAACCTTATAAATGTTATTCCAATTTTTGACAAGTCCCCTAAAATCGTTCTCCAGTTTATTCACAGCGTCATTAATGGTTTTATCTTTACCAATATCCTCAGGCGCAAAAACTTGATAATACGTACCAGTACTTTTTACAAAACCGTCATTTTTCTTATCGCCTAGGTTCCCATAAGCCTTAACCGCTTGAAATTCTATATTTGATTTTGTCATTATAGCAACAAATAAATCTTCGAATTTTTGACCATTGCTTTCATAAATCTTATTCCTCAAAAGTATTCTGGCAATGTAACGTTCTTCATTTGTCATTCTAATACCTCATTAAATTATGATTGGAGTGTATCTTAATAATATCAATCTTTACACAATAAAGCACCTTACAACTCATCTCTTTTCAATCTTTATATCCAAAACAAAACACCCACATTTCTTAACGTTCACCGACTTGTAAAGGCAATATCTTTTAAATGACACGAAATTCACGCACAATTTTCCGATTGCGTGATAGACTTGTGACCGGGATTAATAGGATAAAACAGAAAGGCATTAGCAATGAACAGTAAACTCATTAAGGGCATACTCTTGGGAGTTGCCGCACTTTTGGTTTGTGGATTTGCGGTCTACGCGATCTTCTTCGTTAAGAGGGGCGTGGTTGAGACCGACGACGGAACGTACTACTACGACTTCCTGGGCAGGGCCCAGACCGGCATGCAGACGATGCCGGATAAGACGGTCAGGTATTTCGATCCTGAGACTGCGAAGATGGCTGTCGGCGAGACGGTCATTGACGGGAGCAGTTATCTTTTCGACGCTGACGGAATAATGCTCTACGGCCATCAGCAGGTAAACAGCGATTCCAAGTATTTCGATCCTTCGACGGGCAAGATGCTCACGGGCTGGATCGACGCCGAGGAAGGCAGATACTACTCGGACGATAAGGGCGTTTGCGCTTCAGGCCTTAAGGAGATCGAAGGCAAGACTTATTTCTTCGACAAGAAGACCGGCCTCATGGTCAAGGGCACGGTAGATGACGGCGACGACACCTACGGGTTCGACTCCAAGACCGGCGTTGCTTTAGAGGGCATCGTCGAATCTGACGACGGCACGAAGCACGGCTATATGGGCGGCAAGATGCTCAAGAACTGCAGGGCTTATGAGAACAAGCACCTGTACTATTTCGATGACGAGGGCAAGGTATGCCGCGAGATCGACGGCAACAAGAAGATGGTCGCACTGACATACGACGACGGCCCTTCCACCTACACCGACACGATCCTGGATGTCTATAAGGAGCACGGCCAGAAGGCTACGTTCTTCGTTGTAGGCGACAGACTCTCATGGAACGACTCACAGGCTAAGCGCGAGGTCGAAGAAGGCCACCAGGTCGGAAACCACACCTACGGCCACAACGTCTTGTCCAAGCTCAAAGAGGAGAAGATCAAGGAAGTCCTCAAGAAGACTGACGACGAGCTCACGAAGATCGCCGGCAAGCCCACAACATACTGCAGGCCGCCTGAAGGCAGCTACAACAAGACCGTAAAGGCCGCAGTAGGATGTCCGATAATTCTCTGGAGCGTTGATTCACGCGACTGGGAGAGCAGAGATGCCGACAAGGTCTGCGCTGCCATCATCGGCAAGGTCAAAGACGGCGACATCATCCTGATGCACGACCTCTATAAGTCCACGGCCGAAGCCACAAAGAAGATCGTCCCTGCCCTTGTAAAAGAGGGCTTCCAGCTCGTAACCGTCCAGGAGATGGCGATAGTCAAGAATGACGGCGCCGATCTGGAGAACGGCGTAGTTTATACGAGGATATCGGGTAAGACGGCAGAGTAAGATTGGCTGATAATTGGCTGATAATTGGCTGAAAAGCCAGACGCTCATGATATAAAAGCTTAATCGGGCGGTGTCTTGAAGGCATCGCCCGTTATCTTACGTCCACAGCGTGCTTGTTGACTGCTCGCCTTCCGGCTCAGACCAGGTGCGGGTTTTGGGTGTATATTCCTGAGTATACGTTGATAAGGTGATCGTGTACATACCATTGCCTTCAACGCTGACTATGGCCGCCTCTATAGTATTGTTCTTGAAATCGACCTTATAAAATTCCATGCCGTCACGTATCCGAAGACCGGTAACACGGCTCATCTGCACGCCCTTGGCATTGATCCTGATTGCTTTACCGATGATGTCTACATCGACGTCA
>JAEEGK010013946.1_pt1 | contig 18029 bp, 5 predicted proteins | sample 8958771 | NCBI WGS metagenome assembly JAEEGK01 (sample SAMN16246547, study PRJNA631951) | gut metagenome | biome: gut microbiome; feature: rumen; material: SC-attached | host: Bos | place: Iran: Karaj | collected 2018-10
AGAAATTAAAGAACAAATTATGAGTCAACAAATACAAATTTATTCTAAATTTATTCCACAAGGTTGGAGTAAAGAAAGTGCTGATTTTATTAATAAATTAATTATTAGGAAACCTAATAGAAGATTAGGTTATAATGGTATTTTAGAAATTAAACAACATCCTTGGCTTAAATATTTTAATTGGAAAGATTTATATTTACAAAAAATTAATCCGCCTTATTCTCCTGATTTTTATGAAAAAATGAATGATAGTTATTATTATCCTACTCATAAAAAAGGATTGAAAACTATTGAAAGATATATGAAAATTAAAAAAAGCCAAAAATATTTAAATGAATTTAAATTATATGAATATTATGATAGAAGGAAAGATCAAAATATTAAAAATTTAATTGAAGAAGATAATATTTTAAGTGATAATGATTCTAGTCAAAATGATAATGTTAATAGAAATAATAAAGAGATGAAGAATACAACTAGTTTATTTAATACTAATAAAAGTAGAAATATTGGAAATGATTTAAAAAAGAAATCTCATTTATCTATGGATGATTTAAATAAAATGATTTTAAAAAATACAAAAAAAAATAACTTAATAAATTATGTTAATCCTCATATGATATATAAAGTCTTAGAAGAAAAGGAAAAAAATGGTTTTAGTGATGAAGAAATGGATTCAGTAAAAAAACAAGATTTAAGTAGAAATAAAAAATCAAAAAATTTAAAATTAGGACAAACTTTTAATAATGTATTTAATAATCCTAATAAAACTAGAAAGTATGATTTAAATAAATATGATTTTTCCCATAAAGATAGACCAAAAATGCCTGTTGATTTTCTTAAACAATTAAATTCAAAAGGAAAATTCAGTGAAGAAGAATCAACGGATGATAAACCTCAAGATAAATAAAAATAAAATAATTAATGTAAATAATATATTTATTTTTAATAATATTTGGTATATATTACAGAAATTATTAATTTAATTTAATATATAATTGGATAATAATTTAAAAATGAAAATAAAATTTTACAAGGAAAAATAAATAAATCTTAGATTGAAAGATTTATAAATAAATATTTTAATGAAAAAAACAATAAGCTTGAAAAAAAGGAGAAATGAAAGGAAGAAAAGGGATTTCTTTAGGTTATAATTTAGATAAAATAAAAAACAAAATTTAAAATATTTAATTTGATAATAATAAATAAAGTTATTTTTTTATTATTTAAAATTTAAATATTACTAATATTAAGAATTTATTTTTCAAAGAGAAAATTATATTTTTGAATACCCTCCACCTTGATTTTCTTTATCATCATTAATTAAAGAAATAGCTTGAGAAGGAATATCATTTAAAATATCATCTTTCTTTCTAAAAATAAAGAATACAATTAAAACCAAAGCAATAACAACTAAAACAATTAAAACAATAATTATTAATTTCTTATTTCCACCAGAAATTTTTTCTCCTTTTATTTTTATACTTCCATCTTTTATTGTTATTTCCCCTTTATAAACTAAAATTTGAGTTTCAACTACTTCTGAATATTCACTAACTACTGAAAAAAGCCAATCTCCATTTATATCTTTATTTTTTTCATCAAATTTAAATCCTTCTCCATTTTGAGATAAAGAAAAGAATGATTTATCATTTGTTTTATTCGATTCTCTCATTTTTAAATAACATAAATCACCTATTTTATTTGCATTTGTATCATTTTTTTTTATTAAATAAACATTTGTTTTTGATATTTTAAAACCTTTTAAAGGTGTACTATCAAATTTTATTTCATTATTTGTAAATTTAAGATATTTTATATTATCACCTTTATAATTAGTTATTTCTGACTTAAATCTACTATCAGTGTTTTTTTCATTAGATAATTTATATGAAAATAATGAAGAAACATTATTACTTTGAATTCCAAAATGAATACCATTATATATAAGAGGTAATTCGAAATAATTATATTTTGTTTTTAAATCACCACTCCAAATAATATCATCTTCATAATTCATTGTTAAATTATCATTTTTAGATTCACCACAAACATAACTCATTAAATAAATATATTTTTGATTTTTAGAGTTATTAATATAAAAATTACTCTTTTTATTAATCACACCAATATCACTTTCATTTAAATTTGTTTTACCTAATTTATTCTTTCGTGTATAATCAATAGTAACATCTAAAAGAACAGGAGTATTAAATTGTAAAGCATAATAATAATTAAATTCTCTTGACATTTTTAATTGATCATAAGGATTTTTTTCTAATTCTAATGTATCTGTGTTTTCATTTAATTCATCAATTTGACTCATAATTGCATTTTTACTATTATTTACTAATGGGAAATATTTTGAATCCTTTGCATATCCCATATGAAATTTATAAGTAGTTTCTCTTTTACCTTTTATTGATAATTTTACTCTTCCATAATCAGTTTCATTCTTAAATTGAATTATAATTAAATCACTTGGTCTTCTCATATTTGTGGTTTCTTTAATTAAATAATAAAAATCTTCATAATTTGCAATTAAAACAATTAAAACATCATCAGTTGATGAAAGTGTAATTTTAGTATCTTGTTCTTTAAAAGGTATTGTATAAACAACATCTTTAATATCTTCACTTTTGCTACCATATTTAAATGTTAAAACTCCTTTTCCTAATTTAGTTATACTTAAATATATTGTTTTTAAACTTGGTTCTAATTGCAAAGACACTGTTTCACCTTTTTTAATATGGAAGTGATTAACTGAATTTTTTTTAACATCTTTATGAATTATTTTAGGATAAAATCTTAAGGCTAAATTACCAGGACCTAATGGTTTAATATAGAAAATACTATATCTTTGTTTAATTTCAAAAAAGGAATTAGAACTAATTTCTTTATAATTTGTTCCTGTGTTAAAAATATTTTCATCAATCTTCTCATTATAATAAATTTTATAAGAATTTTCACTTTGTTGATTATACATTTCAAAAGTTTCTTTTTCTTCATTATAACAATCAAGATAATAAAAAGGGAAATAATTATTATAACCAAAAATCGATTCAAAAATTTTTTCTTCTCTGATATCCCCGTTAAATAAAACAACTTTTTCAAAGACAGATTCTATTTTAGCATTAAAAGATATTTTGTTATATTTGTTAAATAACTTCACAATAAAATATATTGTAGAATTTTGTGGCTTATCAAATTTATAACTTAAAACAGTAAATTTACAACCACTTTTATCAATAATTTCATTATAAGTAAGACCATTATTTTCAGGATTTATACTTTCACCTTGATAAATTAAAGCATCTCTTTTTTCAAACATAAAAACTATATAAATTGATTTTGGAAAATACATTTCCATTTTCACTTTCATATAAAATGGAATATCTATTTTAGGATGAGATAAAGTTGTTATTGTTTTTAATCCATCTTCATCAGTGTCTTTAAATCTCACAGGATCAGAAGCTTTAATATTAATTGGATAATCAACATTTTTTGTAACAGAAAAAACTAAACTATTATAATATTTTTGTAATTGATAATAAATTTCATATAAATCAAATTTAGGATCATAAACTATATTTCCAATTGTAGCGGAGTTGCTTAATAATTCATCTTCAAAATTTTTTGTTTCATTTGTTAAAATGTATTTTATTGTTATTTTATTTATATCTTCTATTTTAAGACCACTTAAAACAATTGAACCTTCATTATTACTAATTGGTTTCATAGTTTTTGTAGAAATAAAATAATAACCCATTGAATCAGTTAATTCTAATCCTTGATTTCCCATTGATATTTCTAAAAATTTAATTTCTTCTTTTGTAACAATTCCATTCTCGAAATTAATTTTACTTGAATGGAGAAGAAGTTTTGTAGCTATAATTTCATTAAATTCAGCAACTATTGAAATATAGTAATTACCATTTAAATCACTTTTAAATTTATGTTTATCTGATGTTTCTTCAAATATATAAAATGATGGATCAGGTGATTCTTTTTCTATTTTATTTAAGTAACATATATTATTATAATTTGCTGAATGAGCTTTATTTGATGATTTAAGTAAATATATTTTATATATATAATGCTTATATGAAAGTGAATGTGATATTTCTACTGAATCTGTTGTAAATGAAATAGTTCCTTTATTAAATTTTTCTAAGTCATTTATATATTTAGAATCAATTTCTTTGTCGTCATTTTGTAATTTATATGAAAAAAGAACATTTTCAGATTGCGTTGATTCATCAAAATATATTCCAGTATATAATATTGGTAATGTAAATGTATTATATTTTTTTATTAAATTACCAGACCATAAAGAATCAGATTCATAATTCATTGAAATCTTATTCATTGATCCTGAATTACAAGCATAAGCCATTAAAGAAATATATTTTTTCCTTTCTTCGTTCTTAATATAATATTTTGATGTATCTGAAATAACTCCTAATTTATTTTCTTCTAAAACTTGTTTATAAGTTCTATCTTTTGATTGAAAATCAAATTCAACATCAAGAATAAAATCATCAGTATCAAATTCTAAAGCATAATAATAAAAATATTTAACTGAAAGTTTCATTTCATCATATGGATTTCTATTTAATCCAACATAATCTTCATTTTCATTTAGACTATCAAACATTAATTTAATAGGATTTCTACTTAAACTTACTTTAGGGAAATAATGTTCATCTAATGCATGTCCAATTGCTATTTTATAATTAAGTTCTTTATTTGTTTTTAATTTAATTATTGATGAAGCATATTGTATATCTTTTCTATATTGAATTAAAATATTTCTTGATCCACTAACTTTAATCACTGGTTCTGAAGGATCTTCTTTAACTACATGATATAATTCTTTAGTATATCTTAAAGTTATAAGAACTAAAGTTTCACTATCTGCTTTAAGAGTAATCTTGTTATTTTTTATTTCTTCTGATAAATTTTCATCTATAGTTTTATAAGAGCCTTCTCCTTCTTTATATTCTAATTTACATTTACCTACTTTAGTTATGCTAAGATAAATACTACTATCAAAAGATGGTAAAGTAAATTGTTGCTCTTGATCCTTGTAAAGATGAACATTATGTAAAGCATCTTTTTCAAAGTTAGGAACAGTTGTTTTTTGGAATATTCTTAAAACTAAATTTCCTGCTGTTTTAGGTTTTATAAATATTACATTAGCTTTTTTATCAAGATTTGCAAATGAATTAGGAAGAATTTTTGTATCTGAAGTTGTTGCTAAAATTCTTGTATTTAAATTATTATTATAATATAATTCATAAGTATCTACATTTTGTTCATTAAATAATTCATAATCAAAGGAATTGTCAGTATAACATTCAAGATAATAAAAAGAGAAGTAATTATCATAAGGGAAAATAGATTGGAATACTTTTTCTTCTCTTTTTTTTCCATAAAATTTAACAATTTTATAATCCGAAGCTTCTCCTTTAACTTCTAAATCAATTGTATTTGAACCATATAATTTAAATATTACTACAATATCAGGTTCATTTTCTTTTTTATAACTTAAAACTACTAAATTACAAATATTATTATCAGTTATTTGATCATACTTTTCGTATATATATGGATTAATTGTATTTTTATAAATTAAACGATCTAATGAATTAGTTTTAAAAACTAAATATTTTGATTCATACTTATTTGGATTTATTTTCAAACTATAATAACAAGGAAGTAGATTAACATCACATTTTAAATTGCCAATTTTATCTAAATTATTTTCACTTAATTCTAAAGTTTTAACAAATTCAGTTGCTTGAATTTCTATTTTTCCTGAATTTGGTTCAAAATTTTCAATTTGTAAAATTAAATAAACTGTATCAGATGAACTTATATAATTTTCATAGAAAAATTCACTTATATCATTCTTAGTATCTTTTTTTAAAATAGCAGACATTCTATCATCACTTTTTATTTTTTCTATAAATTTATTTGGGTCATTTTCACTTTCATAATTATAATAAATAATACTTTGAGTCACTCCAGAAACAACAATTGAACCTTCTTTTCCATAATTTCCTTTTCCCATTTGAGAAATATCCATATAATAATATCCTACTTTCTCAGTTAATGTTAGTTTTTCTCCTTTTGGTTTTAATTCAATAAATTTAACTTGTTCAATGACTATTTCTCCATTTTTAATTTCTCCTTTATCTGAATAAAATAATAATTTAGTTCCAATAACTTCAGTATATTCTCCAGTAACTGTTATATACCATTTTCCATCATGTTTTGATTCAAGAGTTTTTTCTTTTGTAAAATCTTCAATCATTACATCATTTCTATTTTCTGATTCTAATTTTTGTAAATAACATATATTATCATAATTATTTGAATATTCTTGATTATCTCTTTTAAGTAAATATAATTTCATTTTATTTACTTTAAAGTTTGGAAGAGGTTCTTCATTTAATTTAATTGTTTTTTTATCAATTGTTATATATTTTTTACCAACTGAATCAAATGAAGTAACATCAGTAATAAATTGCATATTAATATCATTATCATTTTCAGAATATTTATAATAGAATAAAGCATAAGAATTTGTTTGATTTTCTAAAGAAAAATCCATTCCATTATATAAAACAGGGTATTTATAGAAATTATATTTTGAATCTAATTTTCTTCTGAAAACATCATTATTTTCATAATTCATTAAAAGATAATTATTTTCATTTGAGCATATTAAAACACTCATTTCAATATAAATTTTTTCTTTATCTGTATCTGCAATTAAAACTTTATGTTTATTAGAAAGATAAGTAAATGCATTTTGAGGAATGTTATATTTATTTTGTTTATCTTTCTTATTATATTTAAAAGTAATATTAAGTTCATCGTATTCTTCTTGAATTGAAAGTCCATAATAAAACTTATATTTTGTTGGATCAATTTTAAATTCATCATAAGGATTTCTTTCAAATAAAGCAATATCTTCAAAATCATTAGCTTCACTAATTCTTCCTTCAATTGGATTTCTACTTAATTCAACAAGAGGGAAATAGTTTTCATTTTGAGTATATAACATTTGCATCATATAATTTAATTCTTTTTTGCTTTTAAAAGTAACATAATAACTACCATAATCTAAAGTATTATTAAATTCAATCAAAATATAATTTTGATTTCTAACAACTTCATCTTTTTTTACTACTTGATAATAATCAGCATAATTAACAACAAAAGTTATTAGCATTTCTTTTTCAGCTTTTAATTCAAATTTATTAGTTCTTATAGTAGTAAAAATTTCTTTATCAACAGCTGTAGAATCATCATTAATAATCAATTCAAATTTTCCTTTTTCTATAGATTTAACATGAAGATTAATAATAGAATTATCATCTTCTGGTATTGTTATTTCTTTTTTTTCTCCTTTTTTTAAATGAACATGATTTAAAGAATTTCTTTCAATACCTGGACTTTCTTTTGGTAAAAATCTTAAATTTAAAATACCTGGAGATAAAGGATTAATATATATAATTTCATAATTTGAATTTTTAAATTCATAAAATGAATTCGGTTGAACTAATCCATCAAAATTATTTGGTAAAATATGATCATTAATTTTATCAATAATTCTTATTTGATATTTATCAATATTTTGTTCATTATAAAGTTCAAAATCAGTTTTATTTTCATAAGTCCCAACATAATAAAAAGGGAAATATGAATTATAAGTAAAAACACTTTGGAAAATTTTTTCATCTCTGGTTAAATCATTAAAGACTACAACTTTATAACTAGTAGTTTCTAGAATAAAATCATATGTTGCTTTTTGATATAATTTAATAGTTAATGAAATTTCATTGACTTCATTACTATTAAAAGAAAGAACAAGAAGTTCATAATCTTTACTTAGTCTTGCAACAGCTCTAGAATCTCCTCCAATGATAGGATCAATAGAACCAGAATAAACTAATCTTTCTTTATTTGGCATATATAATAAAACATTTTTAGTTCCAAATTCATCTGTGCTTGGTTTTATTTTAATTAAATGATAACAAAAATTATCTTTATTACATGATAATGATCTAAAAGATGATAATTCATGTTCATTTATTTCGTGAACTATAGGAAAATCAATTGGTGTTATTTCAAAATCAATATCTGATAATGATATTATTTCAATTAATAAATATAAATTTTGTCCCGGTTGATCATCAATGAATTTTAAATAAAATAATTCATAATTGTCATTAACAGGATCTAAAACTAATTCATTTCCAACTACATATTCACCTTGTAATTTCTTGTAAAATTCATCATTATCAGCTTTATCAGTATTAATATAAACTGTATTAATAGATAATTCTTCAGAAGGTAAATTACCTTTAAAATAAATTGAACCTTCTCTTGCTTTTGAATCAGTAATATCCAAATAATAATATTTTTTTCTTTTATTTAATTTTGTAGTTTTTCCAATTTTTAATTCTTCAAATTCATGAGAATCACTAACAGTAACAACTCCTTCATTTATTTTAACTTCTTTAGCAAATGTAATTAATTGATTTGCAACTGGTTCAGTAAAATAACTTACCACAACTAAATACCAATTACCATTATATTGAGAATCTTTACTGAAAGTATAAGTTAATTCTGTAAACTCAATTACTTTAAAATTATCTGATGATTGTGTATCTTCTTTTTCAACAGAATATAAATAGCATAAATCATCATAAGTTTTAGAATAAACATCAGCTTTTAATAAATATATTTTATTACTTGATATTTTTGACTGTGTAAAAGGTTGTCTCATTTCTAATTTTGTTGGAGATGATGAAGTTGAAAGAGTAACATAATTATTATAATGTATATTAAAAGATTCAAGTTCAGATTGATATTCTGCTAAATTTTTATATTCATTCTCTAAATATTTATATGAAACAAAAATTCTATTATTTCTATTTTCTAAGTCAAATGATATTCCATTATAAATTGCAGATAATTGAAATACATTATATTTATGATCCAAATTCCCTCTCCAAATTTCATTATCTTGATATTTAATATATAAAGTATTTTCTATTTTTCTAACACATTTTGATGTCATAACAAGTAAAAATTTATTAGCATTTGCATCTACAAGATCATAATTTTTTGTTCTTCCAAAAAGAGTTATTGAACCTTCTTTTATAATATCATTTTGCGTTTTTTCAATATAATTAATACTAACATTTAATTTTTTAATATCGTTATTGTTTACAAATTCAATAGCATAATAATATGGATATGTAGTATCAATTTTTAATTCATCATAAGGATTCATATCTAATCTTATTAATTGAGAAGGATTTGAAGGAGTAAGTTGCATTGAAACAGGATTTCCACATTTAGAAACTAAAGGAAAGTAATTTTCATTTTTTGCAGGATTTGTAAATATTATATATTCTAAACTTTTCTCTTTATCTTCATCAGTTAAACCTATTTCTATTTCAGCACTATAATATTTAGTTCCTCTTTCAAATTGAATTAAAACTCCATTTCTATTAACATCATATACTCCATCAACAGCAACAAGAGTATATAAATTTTGATCATAAACAGTTATAATTTCCATTAACACTTCTTTATCACTATTAAAAACAAATGAATTTTTAGTACCTGTTAATTCTTTATATATAATCTCATTATTAATAGTTTCCATTTGATCATTTAATTTAAATCTTACAGTTCCTTCTCCAATTCTTTTCAAAGTTAAATATATAGGAGAATCATTATTATTTGGTAAAGTAAATGATTTATCTTCATTTGGAGAAACTTTAAAATGTGTAATTCCATTTTTGATAACATTTACTTTTTCTTCATTTTTAAAAATTATAAAATCTGCTTTTCCAGGATAAATTGGAGTAATATGAATAACTTCAAATTTTGTATTTAATTGAAGAAAAGTACTGGTTAACTTTTTATCATATTCATTTGGTAGAATATGATCTGTGACACGAGTAAGTGTTCTAATTTCAAACAAACCAACTTTTTGATTAACAAATAATTCATAATCTTTTTCTTCTTTTTCGAAAGTTCCAACATAATAAAAATTAAAGAATTGATCATATGAAAAAACAGTTTGGAATATTTTACTAGATCTTTCTCCTTTAAATAAAGCAACTGTTTCTGAAGTAGATTCAATTAAAACTCTAGCATGATATTTTTCATTACAATATAATTTAATAGTAAATAATACTTCAGGATCAACTTGATAATCAAATTTTAAAACACTTAAATAAGTTTTACTTTGTTGTTTAAGAATCTCAGAATCAATTGCGATTTGAGTTTGTAAATTTCCTTGAAAGAGTAAATGACATTTATTTTGAGTATAAATAAAAACAGTTTTTTTTCTATATCTTTCTTCTTCTAATTTAAACTGATAATAAGAAACAACATTTTGATCAAATTCTAAAGTCTTTTCTGTTTTTCTATCATTTCTTATAAGAAAAAATTTAGGAAAATTCAAAGCTTTCATTCTAAAATAGCTTTGACTATTTACTCCATCAATTTCAATAATAAGAATATTAAAAGTTTCATCAACTCTTTTAGGTAAATAATTATAATAAAACATTTCAACGAAGTTATTAATTGTATCTTTTGTAAGAAAAACTGTATCTTTAATGTCTTGTTGAATTAAATTTAATAATTCCTTTTCATCTTTTGTTTTTACGTTTACTATTAAATAATATATTTGAATATCTGATGTTTGGCTTAATCCATTAAATAAAATTGATCCTTGAGTTACTTCTTCCTTCATTGATGTGATATCGAGATAATAATATAATTTTTGTTCTGAAGATATTGATACTGATATTTCTTTTTCTATTGATAATTCACTTATTGTTCCTTCTTGTAAATTACGATATAGTTCTTTTGAGGATAATGCGGTTAAAAACAAGAATATTAGAAGAAATTTAGGATTTAACATTTTTGTTTTTTTTTATTTTATGATTTTATGATATATATTATTTATTTATTTTGGATATTGTTTTTTTAATTAAAGAAATATTATACTTGGAGCGCATTATATTTTTGATAAATAATTATTAGGAATTTGAAAAATAAAAAAAAATAAATAAATAATTATTTTTTTTTAAAAAAAAATTAACATATGGATAAATAATTAAAAAATTAATAATTATTAATCAAAATTTAAAATTCAAAGGGAATAATTCTATTATTCATACAATTAAAAATTTCTTGATTTGGAAATTTAAATAGAGCAATAAAAGTTTCACAATTTAAATTATTATTTTTTTTATTTGGGCAATCTTTTGTTTTTTTAAATTCTTCAATATCATCATTTTTATTTGTTAAATTTAATTTCTTTCATTGTTATATACTTCTTTATTTATATTTTTAAGATAAAATAGGATTTTTTCTTCTATTTGATTTTTGTTTTCTATATAATTTTTTATATGTTTCTCTATTTATCATTATAAATTTTATGAAATATAATAAATCCACAAGTTCATTAGCTTTCTTCCTTTTTGAATCTGGAAATTATATTTCATGTAAGGAAAATCTTGATTTTAAAATATAATGATTGTTATTATATCTGCAAGTTGAATATTTTTGATTCACTTTTAATTTGAAGATATTTAAGTTAAATATCTTATATTAATATAAATAAATAGAAATTATAGAAAATTTAAATTCTTTGTTTTTTTAATAATTATATAATTGCAAAAAAACTTTAACTTTAAGAAAAAATATAATTTAAAATAAATGAATAATTTAAAAGAAAAATAATTTTTAATTGATGAATATAGAGAATCAAAACAATATACAAATATTATCAAATCAAATGATTTCATTACCTAATATTTCAAAAGAAACATGTTTCTATTACATAATGATATCTGATATTTTTTTTTCTTTCGGAGTTTTTATCCCAAAATATTTAATAACTAAATTTAAAGAAATTTATAATCCATTTAATTTTTTATTAATAAGAGCAATTTCAATAATAATAACTTCAATCTTAATGGCAAAATCTCAAAAAGTATATTTATTTAACATTAAGAAATTACCTCATAAAAGATGGTTTTTTTTAAAAGCTTGTTTAAAATTTATTAGATTAATTTGTTTTTTATATTCTTTAAATTATATAAGATGTATAACTTGTCAAAGTTTAATTCTTTTAACTCCTCTTGTAGTAATGACTAAAGAATTTATTGAAAATAAATTTCATTTCACAAAAATTTATGTTTATTGTATTTTTTCTAGTATAATAGGAAATTATTTATTAATATCAAATGAATTTATTAATTCTAATTCAAAAAAAACTATAAAAGGTGTTTTGTTGTCAATTATTTCTTTATTGAGTCAAAATTCCATAAATTTAATTGATTTAAAATTTGGTTTAATTAATTATAATTTAAATAATCATTTATTTTATATTAATATTTACATTCTTTTTATTTGTTTAATACATTGTTTATTTTATCCTTTCAAATTTAATATCTATTATATAATAATAAATATTATAAATGGAGTATTATTTTCAATTGCTGTTAACTTTAAAATGTTATATCGGAAAAATATATCATTATCTAAAAAATATATATGGTTAAATTCCTTTAGAATTCTTTATGTTTTTATATTATTATATTTATTTACAAATGAAGTTGAAAATTTTAATGATTTAATTGGAATTTTAATTTTAGTTATTTTCATGATATATGACACATTTCCTTTAATAAGAAACCCGAGATTTTATTAAAAAATTTTTATTTTTTATACATTAAATTATTATTGAATTAAAAACAACATAAAAAATTTTTTTTTTTAACATTATTATTAATGGTAAATTTCATATCACTCATATTTTCCAAAACCCAAGGTTCTGTTTGAATCATCTCTGAATTTTTTTTTATATAATCATAATCATTAATATTATTTATATTTTTTTTATTAATATTTACTATTTGATTAGTCACATATAAAAAAGGATTATTCTTTAAAGGATGATTATTAAATCTTTCAATATCTGATAATAATTCAAAGTTCATTACTTTTTCCATTTCTACTTTTTTAAAAATTTTAATATTAATACATTTATTGTTATTACTAAGTAAATTTTTAAAAGAATTTTTATTCTTAAGAGAAAGTAGTGAACCTGGTTGTGAAACTTCAGAAAACAAGTCTTGATTATTATTATTATTACAAAATTGGTTTTTTAATTGTCCATTAGCATAAAAAGCACTTCTTTGAGGAATTTTTAAATTTTTATCATTATAAAAAGGTAAATTACCAGTTTCTGATTTTCTCCTTTGATAATTATCAGTTGATATTTCTTTTTTATGTTTACTTATATTTATTTTATCTGTTCTTAAATTATTTTGAGATTTTTGATGAATTATTTCTGAATTTTCTTTAGATTCTAATATTTTATTAAGGATGTTTTCATATGAATTTTCTTGGATTTTTTTTTTATTTTCCTTTAAATTTATTTGCTTTGGGTTTTTATTTGAATATTTTTTATTGTTTTGCTTATGAATTGCAGATGTAATACATACAACATTTGAAAATTGATTAGAAGCATCATTTATATTATGCATTATTATAGTTTTTTTAAATTATTTGAAAAAGATTAAAATTATTTTTTCAAAATAAATTTATTTGATATGTATTTATATAATCTTTTATAATCGTTTACATTAAATTTATTTGTTTAAGCTCATTATAATTTTTTTATTTCAATCTAAATATTATTTATAGATATTATATAAAAATGTTTTATATTAAATATAATAATTATATTAATTAATTTATCAATCACTTAATAATTATTATTATTTTCATTATTAGTGTATAATCGATTTATCACTTTTTTTTTTTCTTAAAAATTGAGACATTCCTAAAATAAATAAACCAATAAAAGCAATAGTAAAAAAATTCCAAATTAATGTAACTTCAGAATTTTTAATTAAAACACTTTTATTAGAATATAAACTAAAAATACTTTCATTAACATTAAACAATAAATAATAATTCAAAAGCACATCAGCTCCAATAATCCAATAATCAGTATCATAATTAATATAAATATTAACTAAACAAGGATCTGCTAATGATGTATCTCCAGGTTGAATATAACTTTTAGGATTTACAGTTAAGTTTTCATTATTAGGAAAAATAAAATTAAAAGTTGAAAAAGTTTTTAAATAATTAACATCACAAGTACAAAGAAAACATCCAAAATCAATTATTTGACATTTTCCACTTATTGGAAATACATATTCCATATGTTCAAAAAAAAATTTTTTTGGTATATATAATGATGAACTTGATATATCAAAAGCAATCTTTTGTTTTTCTTTTAATGTTCTATTATTATTTATAGTTAACTCTTCAGCTTCAATATACCATTCTGTTTTATTTTCATTATATTTAACAGAATAATTATGTAATAAACTTAAATTTTGAATAATATTAGTATTAATATCTCCAATATCTAAATTAGAATTACTTGTAAATTGGAATCCAAAAATTTTTTTTAAAGTGTTAAAATTATAATTTGTAAATGAAAGAAAAAAATAACCATAAGAAGATATTTTTGTCATATAAGAAACATCTTCAAAGGAAATATAATTAATTATTTGAGATAAATTTTCATTATTTGGAAAAGATAAATTATCTGAATATTCTGCACCAGTGTAATTATAATAAAGTATATTTTGAGATTGAAAATCTTGAATTTTTATACTTTGATTAAGTGGATTAAATAAATATGATTTATCACATATTTTACAATTTGGATTTGCTAATAAACTTTTGTTTTTTGAAATACCAAATGGTAAATTAATTTCTTTGTTTGTTCCTATTTTAATTGTAATATAGAAAAGAGTAGTTTTTCTTTTTAATGGAATTTGAATAAGAGATGATTCAACAAAAATAAAAATTAAAGAAATAAATAATATTTTTGTTTTACTCATTAATATAATTTAATTATTAAAATTTTAAATTTTTTTTTTCTTTATTATTTAAATATTTTAAAGTTGAAATAAATATTTTAATGATGTTTTATATCAATTAAATGTTATTCAATAATTCAACAAAAATAAAATTATTAAAAGGGGAATTTTAATCTAAATAAGTTTATAATTCTGAAAAACTTGAAAAAATAAATATTTTCTTTAATTTATTTTAAAATTTTTTCAATTTTTGAAATAAATAATTATAAATAATGAAATTAAAAAAATGACTAAATTGATTCAATCACCAAAATCTATTTTAAATGAAAAAAGGAAAGATTCAAATTTAGATGAGAGTTTTGTATATATAGATATAGCAAAAACAACTGAAGAAAACATAGAAAAAATAATAAATAAAGATTTATCAAATAATATAAAAAATATAACTAAAATAAAAATAATTTTAGAATTATTAAAAAAATTAGAAAATTTCAAAGAATTTATAATGTTATATAATATAGAACAAGATTTAATTATTGAAATGTTATCAGCTGGAACATTGAAAGCATATAAAAAAAATAGCATTGTTTATAAAAAAAATAATTACCCTGAATATTATTTTTTAGTGTTATGTGGAAGTGTAGCTTTTCAAAATATGACTCAAGAATTACTTCCAGGTAATTTTTTTGGAGAAAAATTTCTGATAATAAATAAGAAATATAGAACTACTTGCTATTCAAATAATGACAATACAATTCTCTTATTAATATCAAAAGATTATTTTTTGTTAAATTTAAAAAATAAAATATCAAAAGGGAACGATAAAATTAAAGCTATGATATTAAGGAGTTTTAAAATATTTAGAATGGTAGAAATAAAAGTATTAGAAAAATATTTTCAAAAAATGATTAAATTATTTCCAATATTTGGTGAAACTATAATATCAAATAAAGAAATTGCAAATGCAATATATTTAATATATGAAGGTAGCTGTGTTTTAAATAATGAAAGGCATGGAGATTTAATCATTTTAGAAAGAGGGGATATTTTCGGGGACGAATGCTTAACAAATTTTGATGATGAAGGAAAAATTACGAAAAAGAGATATATATATAATATTATAAATAAATCTCAAAATACTATAATTTTTAAATTTTTAATTAAGGATCTAAGCAAATATATAATAAATGGAATGAAAACTCATTTAGCTTCATATTTTTTAAAAAGGGAAGAAATTATTAAAAAATATTTGGGCAATAAAAAGGAGATAGAAAATAATTTTAAGAAGCAATATGATTTATTTAAAAGACCTATAAATACCAAAGAAATAATTTATAAATATTGTTTCAATAATAATATATTAACAACTGACAAAATTAGAAAATCTTTTTATAATGTTTTATCAGAATTAAGACTAAATAGAAAAAATGAAAATTTAAAAAAAAAAATAATGCCTAATAAGTCCAAATTAATTACTAAAAACCCTTTACAAATAAAACAGATTTTTCAAAATATAAAAAAAAATGCTGCTAATATGGAACAAAATAATTTAAATAATATAAAATCAAATTTGTCCACAAATAATGAAATAAGGAAAATATTATGTTTTTCTGAAGACAAAAAATCAAATAAAAATAATATTATTTCACCTAAAACAAATTCTAATTTTAATCATTCATCTAAAATTCTCACAATTTCAGATAATAATAACAATAATAGTAATTTTTATCTTACTTCAATTAATCTAAATAATAAGACTAATGGAGTTTTCAAAGAAAAATTTATATATTCACAAATAAGGCCATTCAGTAATATGGAAAGAACTATTACCGAGTCTTCAAATATGAAAAATAAGATAATTAGAAAAATAGCTAATTCTGGGTTTTCTTCTAATAGATGCTCTACTACTTGTAAAAGTATGAGCATGTCAGTAAGAAAACAAATAGAAACATATGGATGTACAGTTTTTGATACTATGTCATATTTTAACAATGGCAATTATAATAAAATGATAAAGAGGAATTATAGTGCTCAAAATAAAAATAAAAATAAAATTATAAATAATAAAAAAAATTTTTTTTATCAAACACATAAATATAATATACCACTTTATGTTTTATTAGATGCAAAAGAAAAAAGAAAATTTCCTGATATAATAAATTTTAGTTAAATTAATAATTGTTATATATATTTTAGATTAAAGATTTTATATTAAATTATTTTACAAGAAGAATAATCTTGCTAAATTGTCTTTTTATTTTTATAATAATAATTAAAAAATATTTAAAATTTATTTAATAATTAAATCTTAATTATTTAATAGTTAATTAGAGAAATTTCATAATAATAGATTTAGAATAAAATTATAATACTAATAATAATATTATTTATGTACTTAATAAATTAATTATTGTTTAGTTAAAGACTATTTTTACAACATTTATTAATTATGAATTTAGTATTATATTGATATTATTATTATCATTATCTATATCACTTTGTCTTGTGGAGGGAATTCCCACAATCTATCCTATTAGCCAATTGCGGTGCAACTGGGGTAATATTGTTTTTAAAACAATATTTTTTATATTCTTCGTATATTTTATTAAGTAAATCATCAACTTTTGCACAAGCTTTTTTCATTTCTTCTTGATTTTTTGCACTTATACATAAATGAAGTGGTTCATCACTTTCTTTATTTTGAGGTCCTTCTTTATATCCACTACCTCTTCCTCTTAATCTTAATTTAATATTTTCATTAATATTGTTATTAGCTTTGCATTCATTTAATATTTTTTTCATGTTACATCCTTTACTTCCTATTAACCTTCTGGCTACTTGGAATTCTTTATCATTTGGTATTAATATTTCATATTTGCAAGTATATTTTCCATAACTTTTTTCTTCCATATTTTGATTAAATTGTTTCTGATTGGAGTTATATTGATGATTATTAATTTGTATTCCATTAATATTATTCATACCATTCATATTTTGATTCATAAACAAAGGTATATTCATCGAAGGATTCATTCTCATATTTTGAATACCAAAATTAGGTATATGATGCATATTTTG